>VAPK010668823.1_pt1 | contig 11574 bp, 8 predicted proteins | sample 3395031 | NCBI WGS metagenome assembly VAPK01 (sample SAMN08290443, study PRJNA428436) | hydrothermal vent metagenome | isolation source: Deep-sea hydrothermal vent chimney 1 | place: Pacific Ocean: Juan De Fuca Ridge
TAATGAAGATTCTCACCGGCTACCTCCACCCTTCTTCCGGCACCGCCATAATTGGTGGAAAAGATGTCTTGCTGGAGACGGACAAGGTGCAGGAAATGATTGGCTATCTGCCGGAAAATGCACCTGTTTATCCGGAATTGACCGTGCAGTCCTATTTAAAGATGATGGCTGATTTACGCAATATTGCCGTCAGTGAACAGAAGTCCTATATTTCCGAGGCCGTGCATGCCGTGGGTCTTGAAGATCGTCTTACCACTCTGATTAGTTCACTCAGTAAGGGTTATCGGCAACGGGTGGGGTTGGCTCAGGCCATTCTGCACAAACCCAAACTGCTGATCCTTGATGAGCCTACTAACGGCCTTGATCCCTCTCAGATTATTGAGGTACGGCGGTTAATCAAAAAATTATCACAGAACTCCACTATCCTGCTGTCTACCCACATCCTTTCAGAGGTGGAAGCCACCTGCCAGAGGGCTCTTATCATCATTAGCGGCCAACTTAAGGCCGATGCCTTGCTGGCCGATATGGAGGCCACCAGCCATGCTCAGGTTTCCTTTACCGATTCTGCCAGGCAGTCAGAAATCGTGGCGACACTTAATAACCTAGGTGGAGTTGGTGGGGTGGATAATGTGGTTGATGGCGCTCCACTTACCCTACGAGTTCAGAGCGCAACGGTGGATATTTGCCCACAAATATTTGCCTTGGCAAAAGAGAATAATTGGCCCCTGTGCGAGTTGCGCCGGGAGACCAGAACCCTGGAAGCCGTCTTTAACGAACTTACCGCAGCAGCGGTACAACCACGATTGTATGCGGATGGAGGTGCACGATGAATCAGATGTTGTCAATCACCAAAAAGGAATTAAAGGCCTATTTTGGTTCGCCCATGGCCGCTCTCTTTATTGGCGCCTTCCTGATAGCTGCCCTCTTTTCATTTTTCTGGCTGGAGACTTTTTTTGCCAGAAACACCGCCGATATCCGCCCACTCTTCCGTTGGATGCCGATCCTCATGATCTTTCTGGTCGGTACGCTCACCATGCGGCAATGGAGCGAGGAACAACGGGCCGGCACTATGGAAATATTAATGACCCTGCCGGTCAAGCTCTGGCAATTAGTGCTGGGTAAATTTCTGGCGGTTCTTGCCCTGGTGGCCATTGCCCTGGCCCTTACCCTGGGGCTGCCCATCACCGTTTCCCTGCTTGGCAATCTTGACTGGGGGCCGGTATTCGGCGGCTATCTCGGGGCCTTATTAATGGCCTCATCGTACATCGCCATTGGCCTATTTATTTCTTCCCGTACTGATAATCAGATTGTTGCCCTGATCATGACCGTTCTCCTGGCCAGCTTTTTCTATATCATTGGCTCCACCGGTATCACTAATTTCATGGGTAATAGCACCGCCGAAATTTTTCGTGCCCTGGGAACCGGCAGCCGTTTCACCAGTATTGAGCGAGGGGTTATCGATCTACGGGATGTTTTCTACTACGTCTCTCTTTCTACTTTCTTTCTGATCTTAAACGGTATCTCCCTGGATAGTAAACGCTGGAGCAAGGGAGCCAATACCCGTAGTTATCGACAGGCCATTATTTGTGCTGCCGTCTTAATTGCTTTAAATCTACTGGCCGCCAATCTCTGGCTCAATAAGGTGAACAACGCCCGTCTGGATCTTACCGAAAGCCAGGAATATTCCCTGTCGCAAACTACCAGGGATCTAGTTGATAATCTTCCCGATCCCTTGATTTTACGAGGTTATTTTAGCGAAAAGACCCACCCTCTCCTGTCACCTCTGGTTCCCAGAATCAAGGACATGCTGCGGGAATATGGCATCGCCTCGAACGGTAATGTGCAGGTCTCCTTTGTTGATCCCAAATATGACGAGAAGATGGAGGCCGAGGCCAACCAGGAATTCGGCATTAAACCGGTGCCCTTCCAGGTGGCCGGGCGTTATGAATCCTCGGTGGTTAACTCCTATTTTAATATTTTAATTAAATATGGCGATCAACACGTTGTTTTGGGATTTAATGATTTAATCGAGGTGCAGCCTCGGGGAGACGGTCAAATTGATGTTCATCTTCGAAATTTGGAATATGACCTGACCAAGTCCATTAAGAAGGTTGTCTATGGTTTTCAAAGCCTGGGCGATGTTTTTGCCAAGGTCGGTCAGCCCCTTACTTTAACGGCGGTAATCAGCAAGAAATCTCTGCCTGAAGCATTGGCTGCTATGCCGGACAATATCAGCAAAGTAGCCAACGAACTGGTTAAGGAAGCCAATGGCAAGTTACGCTATACCCTGTTGGATCCAGACGCTGAACCAGGCAAGTTGCCGCAATGGCAAAAAAGATTCAAATTGCAGCCCATGAAGAGTAATTTTTTCTCCAATGACACCTTTTACCTCTACCTCTATCTCAGCACTGGCACCAAAAACGAACGTATCTATCTTACCCCCGAAATGGGTGAGGCCGAGATTAAAAAGGAAGTGGCGGCGGTTCTGAAACGGAGCTCTGCTGGTTTCCTGAAGACCATTGGTTTGTGGACGCCGCCTATTGCCCCCGTCTCGCAACAGATGGCCATGATGGGTCAACAACAGCCAAGACCCCAATATCAGATGATCCAGCGTACCCTGCCAGAGAATTATAATCTTGAGCAAGTTGATCTTGGTAAGGGCCGGGTTCCGGGTAATATTGATGTATTACTCCTGGTCGCCCCCCAGAGTATGACCAATATGGAGCGTTTCGCCATTGACCAATATTTAATGAAGGGCGGCGCTGTCGTGGCTCTGGCCGGTAAGTATCTACTTGATTTAAACCCTTATTCCAAGGCCTTGCAGGTTAAGGAGGTGAAAAACGGCATTGATGACCTCCTGAACTATTATGGCATTAAAGTTGGAAAATCCCTGGTAATGGATGAGCAGAATGAGCCTTTCCCTATTCCGGTGACCCGTAACCTGGGCGGCTTCCAGGTGCAGGAGATCAAGAGATTAAACTATCCCTTCTTTGTCGATGTAAGGGCCAACGGCATGGACAAGAAAAGTCCGATTGTTGCGAGTCTGCCCGCTATAACTATGAACTGGGCCTCGCCGCTCACCCTGGACGCCAAGAAAAATGAGGCCCGTAAGGTTGTTAAGCTCCTGAGCTCAAGCCCCAATACCTGGCTGCAAAATAGCACCAATGTGCAACCGGATATGCGGCGGTATCCCGACAGTGGTTTTGCGCCGGGCCAGAATATGAAGAGTGAGTTACTGGCCGTGTCAGAGCAGGGTGTTTTTAACAGTTATTTTGCCGACCGTCCTGATCCTCGTCAAGTAGCACGTCAAAAAGAGGCCAAGGCGGCAGAGGCAGAGGCTGCCAAGGGTAAGAAAGATGATAAGACGACAACTTCTGAAAAAATAGATTTGCCCACCGGGCCGGTGATCAAAAAATCACCTGAGGCCGCCCGTTTGGTCGTGGTTGGTTGCTCCGAGTTTATTAATGATACAGTGATCCAAATCTCCCGCTCCACCAGCGAGGATCGTTTCCTGAACAATATTGGTTTTCTGCAAAATTCTGTCGATTGGGCCGTGGAGGATGAGGATCTGTTAAGTATCCGCTCCCGTGGCACTCAGGCCCGGCTGCTCATGCCGCTCACCCATAAGCAGCAAACTTTTTGGGAGTGGTTAAACTACGCCATTGCTCTCTTGGCCCTTGTCTTTATCAGTCTGTACGGAGGACTGCGGCGCCGCAAGGAAAAACCGATGATTCTTGAACCACAACAGGGGAGATGAAAATGAAGAAGACAAAAAATATAGGACTTTTTGTACTGCTTATCATCCAGGCAGCACTTATTATTTACCTCTACCAGCCGGGTCGAAATAATGCTCCGGCGGCGGCAGCACTCTTCAGCGGCTTAAGTACTGATACGATTAACTCCTTTACCATTACCGATGATAGCGGTAAATCCGTTCATCTTGGCAAGACCGCCGATCATTGGACGGTGGGAGATAAATACCCCGCCGATGTCAGTAAGATAAAAACCATCATCGATCGCATCGCCAAGTTGAAAAATTCCCGCCTGGTCTCTCGCAGCAAGGGCAGTCATAGCCGTTTAAAGGTCGGTGAGCAGATGTTCAATCGCAAGGTGACAATGAAGGACAGCAGCGGCAAGGATATTACCTTTTTCCTGGGCACCTCGCCATCTTCCAAGGCCATTCATCTGCGCCGGGCCGGGGATGATGATGTCTATGAAGTCAGCGGCCTCACTGCCTGGCAGCTGCAAGCCGAAAATGAGTCATGGTGGCAGACGAAATATGTGACCGTTAATCCCGCTGATCTCCAGAGCCTCACCATCTCTCATGATAGTGGTAGTGCCGCTAAAGGTAAGGAGAATATTAGCCTTAGCCGTGACGCCAAAGGGAATTGGCAGTTGACCGGTGCCCCGGCAGGCAGTAAATTAGACGAGAAACGAATTGGCAGGCTCCTGGATACGATCAGTGAAATATCCATTACCGGCTACGAGGAAAAGGACTTCACTCCTCAGAGCAAAGCCATTAGTACAATTACCTATAAAACCAAGAATAAGAGCTTTGATCTGCAAATCTGGGCCAAGAAGGGCGAAAAGGTCGGTACGCAGATTATTAAAAATTCAGCTTCTAAATTCTACGCCAAGGTTAGTTCCTATATTTTAAAAGATACCCTGGAGTTGAAGCAGGCTGATCTGATCACAAAACCTGAACCTAAACTTTGACCTCTGAAGCCAATAATATGATCCGCATCCGGGGTGCCCGAATGCACAATCTTAAAAATATCAACCTGGATCTGCCCCGCGATAAATTCATCGTCTTCACCGGCCTTTCCGGCTCCGGCAAGTCTACACTGGCCTTCGACACCCTTTATGCCGAAGGCCAGCGGCGTTATGTGGAGTCCCTTTCCACTTATGCCCGTCAATTCCTGGGGCAGATGGATAAGCCGGAAGTCGATACCCTGGAGGGGTTGTCGCCCGCCGTTTCCATTGAGCAGCGCACCACCAACCGCAACCCACGTTCCACCGTCGGAACTACCACAGAAATATACGATTACCTGCGTCTTCTCTATGCCAGGGTAGGCGTATCATTCTGCCCGGAGTGTGGCCGCAAAATTCATGCCCAAAGCGTTCAGGAGATGACCGCCAGTCTTACGAACCAACAGGAGGGCAGTAAGATGATCCTGCTGGCTCCCATTGTGGATGCCAAGAAAGGCAGTCATGTTGAAGTGTTTAAGCGTCTGCGCCAGGCAGGCTATGTGCGGGTGCGAGTGGACGGTGAACTGTACACCTTAGATCAGGACATCAGTCTGGAGAAGAATAAACGTCACACCGTTGAGGTGGTAGTTGACCGACTTGTGGTTAAAAAGACGATCCAACGGCGCTTGGCCGAATCCGTGGCTACAGCGGTGGAACTTTCAGGGGGCTTGCTACTGGTCAATTTCCCAAGCCTGGACGAAGAAATTCTCTTAAGTGAACGGGCTTCCTGTATCTCCTGCGGTATCAGTCTGCCTGACCTGTCGCCGCAATTATTTTCCTTTAACAACCCCAAGGGGGCCTGCCCGGCCTGTGACGGACTGGGTGTAAAGCAGTTTTTTGATCCAAATCTGGTGGTGCCAGACCCATCTTTGAGTCTTAAACAAGGGGCTGTGGCACCATGGAAGAACCGCTCGGCCAAATCTTACTCCAGCCAATTACTTAATGCCCTGGCTGAACAATATAATTTTAAGCTCAGCACTCCCTTTAATAAGTTATCGAAAAAGGCGCGGCAGGCCATTTTATTTGGCAGTGGCACGAAGGCAGTATCTTTTATCTATGAACGGCGGCGTCACCCCATAACCTACGCAAAACCTTATGAGGGCCTGATCCCGCAACTGACCAGACGTTATAAGGATACAGCCTCTGGCCTGATTCGGGCGGATTTGGATCAATTTTTGAATGTGCAACTTTGTCCGGATTGTCAAGGGGCGCGCTTAAATCCTGCCAGCCTGGCTGTGCGTTTTAATGACCGGAATATTTTTGAATTGACCAGCATGAGCATCGATCATCTGGCCGCCGATATGTCCCAAATCAACCTGCAAGGGCAAGATGAGGTTATTGCCGCCCCCATCTTGAAAGAGATTAATGAGCGCCTGCATTTTCTTACCGGGGTGGGTCTTGGCTATCTCTCGTTATCACGCAGTGCCGCTACCTTGTCTGGCGGCGAGTTTCAGCGTATTCGCCTGGCCTCGCAAATTGGCACCTCACTCATGGGGGTATTATATATTCTCGATGAGCCCAGTATTGGTCTGCACCAGCGTGATAATCAACGCCTTATTAAAACCCTGACTCGTCTGCGTGACCTTGGCAATACCGTTATCGTGGTGGAGCATGACTCTGAGACGATTATGGCCGCCGACCATGTTCTGGATATGGGGCCGGGGGCCGGGATTCACGGCGGCGAAATAGTATTTAATGGCCCGGTAAATAAACTTATTGATGAAAAATCATCCATCACCGGTGGTTATCTCTCAGGGCGACTGCGTATCGCTTTGCCTAAAAAACGTCGCAAGGCCGACCACGGCCGCAAAATCATCATAAAAGAGGCCGAGGCCAATAATTTGGCCAAGATAACCACCTCTCTTCCGGTGGGGGTAATGACCTGCGTCACCGGCGTTTCCGGTTCTGGTAAGAGTTCCCTGGTCATGGAGACCCTGTATAAGGGGGTGACAAACCGCCTGCACCGAGTGCAAGGCCCGGCAGGGGTCTGTAAAAATATTACTGGACTACAGCATATTGATAAGGTGATTGATATTGACCAAGGCCCCATCGGCCGCACGCCTCGCTCCAATCCCGCCACCTACACCGGTGCTTTGACGCCCATTAGGGAGCTGCTGTCCCGCTTGCCGGAGGCCAGGGCCAGAGGCTATAAATCCGGCCGTTTCAGCTTCAATATCAAGGGCGGGCGCTGTGAGGCCTGCGAGGGTGAGGGGGTGATAAAAATTGCCATGCATTTTCTGCCCGATGTCTATGTGACCTGCGAATCCTGCCAAGGCAAACGTTATAATCTGGACACCCTGGACATTCTTTACCGGGGTAAGAATATTGCCGATATCTTGGCCATGAATGTCGAGGAGGCTCTCACCTTTTTTAAAAATATCCCGCCCGTAAAAACCCGCCTGCAGACCCTCTATGACGTGGGACTATCCTACATCTCTCTGGGCCAGTCGTCTGTTACCCTGTCCGGTGGTGAGGCCCAACGCATAAAGCTGGCCAAGGAGTTGAGTAAAAGAAGTACAGGGCGCACTCTCTATGTTCTGGATGAACCAACCACCGGCTTGCATCCCGCCGATATACAACACCTCTTGAATGTGTTAAATCGCCTGGTTGATTCCGGTAATACCGTGGTGGTTATCGAGCATAATCTGGATGTGATTAAGACGGCTGATTATGTGATTGACCTTGGGCCGGAAGGAGGGGAAGGAGGCGGTATGATTGTTGCGGCCGGGACTCCAGAGGATGTAGCCGATGAACCACGTTCATATACCGGGCAATTCTTGCGGCAGGAGTTGCATGACTAGAGGTCCTCGTAAACATGGTTTCGCAAGATTACGAAGTGATTTAGCGTGCCAACAAGGCACGAATGGCGGTGCAGTATACTAACACCCGCAAGGGGGGATCGGAGTCTACGCTTACCTAGTACCTTATAAATTCTTTTCTAAAAAACAGGTAAGCGGAGCGAAGCGTAGACTCCGAAAAAACAATCTGTAAGGTACTAATCACTTCCCGTTCAGGCGGTACTTAGTCCTCCCGATACTTTTTACGAGTGCATCAAATTCGAGTGAGCATTTTTACAGCGGTATGACTTGATCATATGCGTAGGTTCAGTTATATACCTTAGGTTAAAGGTAATAGTCTATTCCTGCGCTAAGCGTAGCGCAAAGTCGATAAATCTATTTAGCAACTTAACCTACTACTTAACGAACAGGACTAATAATGACTGACAAGAAAACAAATGATACCGCTGAAGCCACCATTTTCAGGCTGCAAAAACTCTACATCAAAGATATTTCCTTTGAAAATCCAAATGCGCCAGCCTGTTTTGCAACCCAGCAGGGCAGTCAGCCTAAGGTTGAGATTAATTTAGGTCTGGAAAACAGGAAACTGGATGATGACAATTATGAAGTAACTGTCAAAGTGACTGCCAAGGTTACCCAAGGCGAAGAGTCTAAGATCCTATTTATCATTGAAGTCGAACATTGCGGCGTTTTTACCATTAAAAACATTCCCGCTGAGCACATGAACGCAGTATTGGCGGTTGACTGCCCCACCATGATGTTCCCCTACACTCGCCAGATTGTCAGTCAAATGACTGTTGACGGTGGTTTTGTGCCCTTCCTGATGGAGCCGGTTAACTTCCTGGCCTTATTCCAAAATGCCCAGAAACAGCAGGCTGACAATCAGCAACAGCAATAAGTTCGGGCATAAAAAAAGCGGCATCAATAATGAGGCCGCTTACAAGGCGTGGTGCGTTAAATTCGCACCACAGGTCTGGAGAAAAAGGAACTAGTTTTGGTTGCGGCGTTTTCTTATGGCGGCTATGCCGATTAGGCCAGTACCAAAAAGCAGCATGGTTGCTGGTTCAGGAACGGGCTCATTGTATAATTGATTCTGAATATCTACCCGGTGCCCATCTTTCATTGTGTAAATGTTGATCACCTTGGTACCCCATGAATGTTGCAATGAGGTGTCTTTGTTATAATCCTCCAAATCAGTACTCCATAAATAGCCCCCGGTTGAGACAAAAGATGGCCCTGAGCCCTGTAGGCTCCAAAACAATTTTTGTAAATCAGCTTCGAGATCATCCGTTGTCATGGTAAGGTCATAGGCACCTGTCTTGTAGCGGTAGAAAAGATAGTCGACAGCACCATTAAGCGGACCTGTGCCAGGAGGCTTAGGCCTATCATATAGGCCAACTGTGTCGGTTAAACTCGCTACAGAATACCATCTGTTAAGCCGGACATGCACGTTCTTCTGGATGCAAAAAGTTTTATAATTTAATACTGTTTGAATTTTGTCGTGTGATACCGCATAGGTCATTACACCAGCACCATCGACTCCGTTATAATCTATAAGCTTAACGTAATCGCCAGCTGTAATTGAATTTGCCTGTGATACACTAGCAATCCCAGGCATCATCAGCCCTATGGCTATTCCAATAAAAAGTATCCTTCTCATCTGCCTCTCCCTTTGTATAGGTAATATATTTCAATATTAAAGTATTTGTCTAGTTGTGACATTTAAGCTACGCAACAAATGGGCCAATATTCAAATTATTAATAGTTTGTTTGTATTCCCAGTATGTTATTGAATGTCTGGGGCTTAATAACGAAGATAACTGCCATGATATCGCTGTTATAGAGACAAATACGAATATGGAAAATCCGCAAGAATGGAGAAAAATGAGGGGGGCTAGCAGGCGGTAGAGATATTTATAAATAATATCATCTTGTTATAGGAGTAAGCGCAATAGTCCTAAAAAGCGGAATGGTATTCCGTTTTTTAGGACTAAAGTTGTTTCTAGTGTGTTTTTGTGCAGATAATGCTATTTTTTACGTTTTTCCCAATCGGCAAGGAAACTTTCAATTCCCCGGTCAGTTAAAGGGTGCTTAGCCAACTGACCAATAATTTTAAAGGGGATGGTGGCAATATCAGCACCAAGCAGGGCGGCTTCCAGTACGTGGTTGGGGCTTCTGATGCTAGCGACAATGACCTCGGTCTGATAGCCGTAATTATCATAGATTGCCATAATATCGCTAATCAGATCCATGCCGGGATGGGCGATATCATCAAGACGACCCACAAAAGGACTGGCATAGGTAGCTCCCGCCTTGGCCGCCATAAGGGCCTGAGTGGCTGAAAATACAAGAGTGACATTGGTCTTGATACCCTCAGCTGTAAATATCTTGGTGGCCTTTAGACCTTCGGTTGTCATAGGTACCTTGATGACAATATTATCATTGATAGCGGCCAGTTTGCGGCCCTCGGCGACCATTCCTTCGGACTCAAGGCTGATTACCTCGGCACTGATAGGACCATCAACGATCTCGGTAATTTCCTTAATAACCTCTTCAAAGAGTTTGCCAGACCTGGAAATCAAGGATGGATTTGTGGTAACCCCGTCAACCATACCGATGGCTGCGGCCTGCCGTATTTCATCGGTATCAGCGGTATCAATAAAAAATTTCATAATCAAACTCCTTTGTTGTTATCCTTAAATTTTTGCTTGCACTCCTGACTACAAAAATAATAGTTCTGGCCGTGTAATTTTAACGATTCTGAATCTTTTTGGGGAACATAGGTATGACAAACGGGATCTTCGATCAAGAGGTCATCTGGGACTTTATCTTGCCCTCTCATCTGTTGATTCTGGCTGTTACCCTTTTCCGGACGGGTAAGTAGCCGATAGATCAGGTAGATCAAACCGGCGATAATGGCTAATCGAAATGGTCCCATCAGTTGTTCCAGGTTATTTTTTTAATTTCTTGTCCCATTATTGGCTGTAAGCTTTGCATTTGGCGACTACTTTGCCCGGTTACCGGGTGAAGATGATCAGGGGCCAACTCTGTTAAAGGAGCCAGTACGAAAAGCCGATTGGATATTTCAGGATGAGGTAGGTCTAAGTTGGCAGAATGACAGATTAGATCGTCATAATAGAGAATGTCTATATCAATAATTCGATCCTCGCCCGCACTGCGGTTGCGTCCCATATCACTTTCCACATCCAGCAGTAAGGCCAAGAGGTCATTCGGTTCTATTGATGTCTGGAGAACCCCCACGGCATTGGTAAACCATTGGGTTGATGTCATGCCAACCGGTGAACTGAGATAGGGGGAGGAGAGGCCAATTTTATTAAGCCCATTTGTAGTCCCCAGACGTTGCCAGGCATTTTGCAAATTGACTCGCCCCTCTCCTATATTTGAGCCTAAGCCTATAAATACCAGGGCCATTAAAAATCTTGCAGCCCCAAGACGTCAAACATATTGTACATGCCATTGGCCCGGTCAGCTGTCCAGGCGGCGGCGACAGCTGCGCCCTTGGCAAAATTATCCCGGCTTTGAGCTCGGTGACTGAGCTCGAGGCGCTCACCGGCCCCAATAAAATAGGCCGTGTGCTCACCGACAATATCACCGCCACGGATGGTTTGGATACCAATTTCCTGATCGGTTCTTTCACCTATAATACCATGTCGGCTCATAACTCCGACCTTATCTAAATCTCTATGCACGGCCTCAGCCATTACCTCGCCAAGTTTCAGGGCTGTGCCGCTGGGGGCATCCTTTTTCATGCGGTGGTGGGCCTCAACAATCTCCATATCGTAGGAATCTCCCAATACTGAGGCCATTTTTGCGGCAATCTTAAATAGGACATTCACTCCCACCGACATATTGGGAGCCTGGACACATGGAAAATTTTGGCTCAAATCCCGTAATTCTGCCATTTCTTCACTCGTCAAGCCAGTTGTGCCAATTACCATGGCCTTTTTGTGAACCGCTGCCAATCGGGCAATTTTTATGGTGGCCTCATGGAAAGTGAAGTCAATGA
>VAPK010353222.1_pt1 | contig 11570 bp, 5 predicted proteins | sample 3395031 | NCBI WGS metagenome assembly VAPK01 (sample SAMN08290443, study PRJNA428436) | hydrothermal vent metagenome | isolation source: Deep-sea hydrothermal vent chimney 1 | place: Pacific Ocean: Juan De Fuca Ridge
CCTGCCGATGGGGTTCAGTCTCCATTAGGTGATCCGTTGACCTTTGCGGGTACGGCTACCGATACCGAAGATGGCAACATCGAGCAGAGCCTGTTATGGCGCTCCAGCATCGATGGCATCATCGGTTCGGGACCGGGCTTTACCACGGCTACGTTGTCGGGTGGTTTACATACCATCACAGCAGACGTGGAAGACAGCTTGGGAGGTGCGGGCAGCGATGTGATTTCGGTGAATATCACCGTTGCCAACCCAGATACACTGAACTGTAAGAAGGCGGTGTACAAACCGGGTGACGATAAACTGAGCCTTGAGGTGCAAAGTTCCGATGGCACTGGTTCGTTGACAGTCACTGTGACTGTCTCCGGAACCGGAATCGGAACGGTAACCCTGCCGCCCAAGCAGGTGCCGGGCAACACCTATAAGCTGACGATCGATCCGGTACCCAATCCTGATCCGACCGCCACTAGCGTGATGACCGCCACCAGCAGTCTCGGTGGAACCTGCTCGATCAACGTAACGATCGACTGACCGGGCTAAGACATCGGGCGCCCTGCGGGGCGTCCGGTATCTAACCGAATTTTGGAGAACAAAAAATGAAAAAATTTACAACCAAACCACTGGCTGCAGCGCTGCTGACGGCCCTGTTGGCCGCACCGGGCGGTGCCTGGGCGGTGGCCAACGTACAGTGTCCGGAGGATCAGGACGGGGACGGTATCCCAGCCGCCGACCTGGACGGCAATGTGCTGGATGCTGACGATACTGATGTTCCTAATGTGCACTGCATACACCTGTCCGCTGGCGACGGCTTCGCACAGATGGCGGACGGCCGAGAGCTATATTTGTTCAGCTATTCCGACGTGACCACGGTACCTCAGGCTGATGTGCTGCAAGTGGGCGTGTTTCGCCAGGAAACGCCGGCGCCGCCCATTACCACCCGCGAAGGGGATGAGCTGTATCTGACCCTGACCAATGTCGGCACCTTTATCCGCCCTGACTTATTCGATCCGCATACGGTGCATTATCACGGCTTTCCCAATTCCTCGGCGATTTTTGACGGGCTGCCGGAATCGACTATCTCCGTCGGTCAACAGAGCAGTCTGACTTATTACTACAAGAACATGGAACCGGGTACTTATATGTATCACTGCCATGTAGAGGCCACCGAGCATATGCAGATGGGTATGCTGGGCTCGCTGCACGTGCAGCCATTGCAGAACGGAACCTCTTTGGGTAACTGTAGCGGCGGTCCCTGCACACAGTTTGTTTACAATGATGGCGACGGCTCCACCGGTTACGATGTGGAGTTTTCGCTGATGCTGAGCGGTTTCGATGACGTGTTTCATCAGGCCAGCTTCGATGTGCAGCCCTTGCCGTTCTCGGCGATGCGCGACACTTATCTGATGATCAACGGCCGAGGCTATCCGGATACTGCTAACCCGGGCGTCATCAATGCACCCAGCAGCACCCACCCGATCGGGTCCCAGCAGGTGAACTCGCTGGTGACCGCCAGCTCAGGACAGCGCATCTTGTTACGGCTGATCAATCTCGGCGTGGTAAGTCAGTACACCGTCACCGCCCTGGGCTTGCCGATGAAGATAGTGGGGCATGGTGCCAAACAGTTGAAGGGGACAGTATTACAGGACCACCGCTTTCTGACCACCGGTCCGGATTTGTCTCATGGTACCAACACTATCACTTTGGGCGGCGGCGAGTCGGCTGACGTGATGATCGATACTCGTGGACCTGACGGTATTGCCGGTAATTCTGACGATATTGCACCGGGAACCTACTTCCTCTACGCCACCAATATGAATCTGCTCAGCAACAATGATTCAGAGGGCGGCATGATGACCGAGATCGTCATCAATTAACGCGCTCGATTTAACGGAGAGAACATAATGAAAATGATTAACAACATGGGCGTGCGACTCGTCGGAGGGGCGATACTGACCCTCCTGGCCATCGCGACCGCTCACGCTAACGCGGTGGTGCCGGGCATCCAGGGGCCAAGTTTTACCCTGGAAGCCGATGATACCACCAGTATCGATACGCCGGATGGTGGTGTGCTGCGGCTCTGGGCATACGCGGACACGACAGGAGGTACCGAATTGCAGTACCCTGGTCCTACGCTGATCGTTAACCAGGGTGACACGGTGACCGTGGCCTTGACCAACAACCTACCTGAAAATACTTCCATCGTATTTCCCGGCCAGGGCCAGGTCGTGGCTTCGGGTGGCATTGTGGATCCTAACACTGTTGCTCAGGAAGCGATTCCGGGCGGTACGGTAACCTATACCTTCACCGCAGGCGAGCCAGGCACTTACATGTACCATAGCGGCAGCCATGCAGATTTGCAGGTGGAAATGGGGCTTTTGGGCGCATTGATCGTGCGACCTGCGGGTTTCGACCAGAATGCTAATCGAACCGCTTATGGCACTGCGGATAGCGCTTATGACCACGAATATCTGTTCCTGATGAGCGAGATGGATTTTGAGACCCATCTGATCGTTGGCTTCGGTGGTCATGATTTTGTCAATACCACCGACCGCGTCGCCGAGTACTGGTTTGTCAATGGCCGCAACGGCCTGGACACACTGCTGGGTAACCTTGATCCAACGCGGCCCAACCAACCTTACAGCGGCCTGGCCCGTACCCGACCCGGGGAAAAAGTGCTGATGCGTTTTGTCGGTGCTGGCCTTGATCCGCATCCGTTCCATCCGCACGGCAATCATCATTTGATCATCGCCCGCAACGGACGCTTGCTGTCCAGCAACGGCGGAGCTTCGGCGAATCTGGCAATCGCGGATTTTACCAGTGAAGTGTGGCCGGGGCAGACTACAGATGCGATCTTCACCTGGACCAGTTTAGGCTTGGGTTGGGATATCTATGGGGTTCCCGGTGACCCGGGCAGCGACCCGGAGAGTCCATTCTACAACCATAGTTGTACACCGGCAAGCGGCACCAATCCGGTCGACCCCAATACCGGTGAAGACTGCGATTACCACAATGTCTCCATGCCGGTCACCCTACCGGGTCTGCAGCAGTTGGCATTCGGCGGCTGGTACAGCGGCAGCCCATTCCTGGGTCATTTCGGTGATCTGCCTGTGGGCGAAGGTGGCAACAACCTTGACGGCGGGCTGTTTTTCATGTGGCACTCCCACGACGAGAAAGAGCTGACCGACTTCGACGTATTCCCGGGCGGGATGTTGACCTTTGTCATCATCGAGCCACCTGGCACGCCGATTCCATAATTTCCGGAGGAACAGAAAGTGAAAACTAAAAACATATTAAAAAGACTGCTGCTCCCCGGGCTGGTCGGCGGGGCGCTTAGCGTCGCGGCGATGCCGGCGGCAGCGGTGACCGATTTCTACCTGATCGCCAAATCGGTGACGATAACCCTGCCGGGCGGCGGAACGGTGGATCTATGGGGCTATGCCGATGATGTCGGTGGCGCTTGCTTCAACACCGTGGACAATGTTAACCCAGGGACTGTAAATGATGCGGCGGACCGTGCGGCACGGACTGCGGCAGCTGCCTGTACCGGTCCGATAGCAACCGTTCCAGGACCTAAGCTGGATGTACCGATCGGGGACCAGAATGTTCGTGTAAGATTGGTTAATCTGTTGACCGAACGAACTTCCGTCGTGATTCCCGGTCAGGAAATGCCTTTTTCCAGTGCTACTAATAACGGGCCTACCTGGAATAACGGTGCCTTAGGAGGCCGTCCGAATGCAACGGCTACAGTCCGTTCTTTCGGCCGTGAAGCGGTGCAGAATGGTGGGCGTTTATCTTACGTCTGGAATAACTTTCGCAGCACCAACTTTAAACCCGGTACCTTTCTTTATCATAGCGGCACCGAAGTGCGGCGACAGGTGCAGATGGGTATGTACGGAGGCATCAGCCAGGATTATCCGGGTTTGGGCGCTACCAAAGCACAGGATATCTTCCTGAGTGCGGTGGATGACATCATGGCGGCGACCATTACCGGCGGTAGCTATACCAGCCCGCTGAACCACAAGCCACGCTATTTTATGGTAAATGGTGAGTTTGTGGATGTGAATGATGCCGGGTTTGTCTGTTTGGACGGTACCTTGGCCACACCACTGACAGCTTCAGTCGGCGATATTATCCAACTGAGGTTGTATAATGCCTCCTATCGGGACTATGCACCGCAAATGATCGGCGATCACTTTGACAGAGTGGCCGAAGGCGGAAATTTGCTACCGTTCCCTGAAGAGCTGAACACCGCGATTGTACCGGCCATGGCTACCCAAGATCTACTGTGGACGCCGGATTACGAAGGCCGCTACTGGATTCAGGATAGAAGGCTCAACCTCAGCCAGAACATGCTGGCCGAGGGCGGTCTTTCGGCCTGTATTGATGTAGTTGGCGCTGGTGGAGCCGATGTAACTGGTCCTGTGACCAGCAACGTGAGCGTGGTACCTGATCCGACCAATGGCGCGATCATCGTCACCATCACTGCCTCGGCTAACGACACCACCACCGGTGGCTCCGACATCGCTTCTGGGGCATACGAGATATTGGATGCAGGCAATGTTGTTGTCGGCTCTGGTGCGATGGCTGCGCAAGATGGCACATTCGATGCGCCTATTGAGATTTTTGAGGCATTCCCGGCTGTCGCAGCACTGCCGGTCGGAACCTACACGGTCTCGGTAGTCAGTACTGATTTGCTCGGCAACACAGGGGCAGCGGCAATCACCACCTTTGTTGTGTCATCAGTAGGTGTCGACAATCCACCGGCGGCTAATGCCGGCGGACCTTACAGCGGACGGGTCGGATTTGCGATCACGCTTGACGGTTCGGCTTCCACCGACGATAACGCCATTGTGTTGTATGAATGGGATGTGGACAACGACGGTACCTTCGACATCAGTACGCCGAATCCGACGGTAAGCCATACCTATACTGCGGCTCATACCAGCTTGGTAGCGTTGCGGGTGACCGACAATGCCACACCAACGGCTCAGACCAATACAGCGGCTGCTTCTGCGACCATTACGTTCAACCTGGTACCGATAGCTAATCCTAACGGCCCGTATAACTTAACGTCTCTCACCGGCACTCTGGATGGCTCAGGTTCCAGCGATGGCGATACGGATCCTTTGACCTACGCCTGGAACTTTGGTGACGGCATGACAGGCACGGGTATCAGTCCGAGCCACACCTGGCCGGTGGACGGCACCTATACGGTGACATTGACGGTCAACGATGGTTTTGATGATTCGTTGCCGGTTACTACCACGGTGAGCATCATTACAGGAGCTGGCACACCGGATGTCCTGAACTGTAATAAGACGGTTTACAAGGCCGAGAAGGATGAGCTGATCGTCGAGGTGACCACCGATACACTGGGTGTTGCTCCAAACTTCCGTACTATGACAGCGGAGATCGACGACGATGGTAACGGCACTTTCGATCGCACCCTAGGTGACGTACCGATAAAGGATGCAGCGGGAGGTAAGTACAAAGCCAACTTCAAACCTATGCCGAATCCTGATCCGACAGCTGCAAGTGTCGTTAAGGTAACAAGTGATCTGGGTGGTTCCTGTGTACGGAACGTGAATATCGACTAGGTAAGCCTATACACCGGGCCGCTTGCGGAGGCAGTTGCCCGGCTTAAATCAATCCGTTGCAGATTATCCTGCAACCACTAACAAAACCATCGTAGGTTGGGTTAGCGAAGCGTAACTCGACAAAGGTTTAAAGCTAATCGCTACAACCCCGATCAAGAACTTTTCTGGGTTACGTTTCGCTAACTCAATCTGCGACTTGTTGTTTGATGGATAGATTTTTTTGTAGAGCGGACTTCAGTCCGCAATGAACAGCAATAGTCATTTGTTATATCGGAAATTACGGACTGAAGTCCGTTCTACATTATTCATCAAACCAAAGTTGTTTCTGTACTAGTACAAATCGTCGATTGCATAAAGGAATGCAACCGGCATTGGGGAGGGCGATGATTTTCGCCAACTCCGCTTTATTAAGAAAGCTTAGGAGCGATCAATCATGTTTAATCAATTACGAATTTTTAACCCGGTATTACCGGGACTGCTGCTGTCGGCCATTTTGGTTGGCTGCAGTACCACGCCAGTCAATGAAAATCAGGCGTTTCTGGAACAATGGTCCGGCATGACATCGGCACAACAGTATGACGAAGCACGGCGCATCGACGATTTACGTCGGGCTCAGGATGTAGTGCAATTAAAAAAGGGTTTGACCCCGCTTGAACAGCAATGGGGCATAAAAGTCCTCGGAATCACTCGAACCTCGGCCGGCTATATGCTGGATTTTCGCTACAAAGTGCTGGATACTGAAAAAGCGACGCCGATCTTGCAACGCAAGTTCGCCAAAAATCCCTATCTGATTGCTGAGAAAACCGGCGCCAAGATGGGCGTCCCCTTTACTGAAAAAGTGGGTTCCGTTCGCTCCTCGGTGCGCAGTGCCAACCAGATCAAGGCTGGCCGCAAATATGCGATGATATTTGTTAATCCGGCTAAACATATCCTGCGCGGTGATTTAGTAACCATTGTGATCGGTGACTTCAAACTGGAACACCTCGAAGTCATTTAGTGGGAGCAGTATCATGAAAGTATTAACTACAGTAATACTAGCTGCGGTGTTTTCACTATTGGCGGCCAATATTCAAGCGGGTGAGATTAAACCCAGATTGCAGCAGCAATTATCTCAGCGTGCATTATCCGAAAACGTGGATGTCATCATTCGTTTTCGTAATCGTGCAGATGTCAAGTCTTTCAAGGACAAGGACAAGAAGCAGCGGCGTAAAAAGATTATTCGAGCCCTGAAAAAGCGCGCGGATCTCGATCAGAAACTGGTCAAGTCACTGCTCAAAGGTATCAAGGCCAAGAAGCAGCGCCAGCTTTGGCTGATCAATGGTTTAGCCGTCTCGGTGCCTGCCGAGATGGTGGAAGTGATTGCCAGTCTTCCCGGCGTAGACAGCGTCTCTTATGACCGCAAGATCACGCTACAAGGTGCCTCGGCTCCGGTAGGCGCTCCCGCAGAATGGAATATCGATGCGGTGCGTGCGCCTGAACTTTGGGACATACTGCTAGATGGCAGCGGCATCGTGGTGGCCACCCTGGACAGCGGCGCTGACCTGAATCACCCGGACCTTGGACCACGATGGCGCGGCGGCAGCAACAGCTGGTTCGATCCCAACGGCCAACATGCAAGTCCTCATGACTCCCTTGGGCACGGCACTCAGGTGCTGGGTTTGATGGTCGGCGGTAATGCCAGTGGTAATTATATCGGCGTCGCACCCGGTGCTCAGTGGATTGCAGTAAAAATCTTCGATGATGCCGACCAGGCACAGTTGAGCGCTATTCATGCCGGCTTTCAGTGGCTTCTTGATCCCGACGGCAATCCTTTAACTGACGATGCGCCTGATATTGTCAACAATTCCTGGGATTTAGCGGGCTCTGTGAATATCTGCGATGGCGAGTTCAGCGTAGACATCGGAGCGCTAAAAGCAGCGGAAATCGCTGTGGTGTTCGCCGCCGGCAACACCGGTCCTAACCCTGATACTAGTATCAGCCCGGCAAACGATCCCCAAAGCCACTCAGTAGGTGCAGTGGACATCAACGATAATATCGTTAGTTTCAGCGGCCGTGGCCCATCGGTTTGCGATGGCGGCATTTATCCGCATCTGGTAGCGCCGGGCGTGTTCGTCAATACCGCAGATCTTACTTTCGGAGGGCTATTTCCTGATAGTTACATTTCGGTGTTTGGTACCTCCTTTGCCGCACCTCATGTCGCAGGCGGCATGGCGTTATTGAAAGAGGCTTTTCCTGCAGCTACAGTAACCCAGCTGGAAGACGCCCTGACCCAGTCGGCTTTTGATCTGGGTTCGCTCGGGCCGGATAATGATTACGGTAACGGGCTTTTGGATCTGGTGGCCGCCCACGACTGGCTGGTCGCCAATATAGGCGGACCACAACCTGGGGATTTTGAATTTAGTCTGGGGTCATATAGTGTGGCGGAGAATGGCTTTAGCCTTACTGTCACGGTGAATCGCAGTGGCGGCAGCGCCGGAGCGGTGACGGTGGATTATAACACTACTGACAATACTGCCTTGGACGGTCAGGACTATACAGCGGCTAGCGGAACAGTCTTGTTCGCCGATGGCGAAATTAGTCAGACCTTTGCGGTGACGATTCTCAATGATACGTTATTTGAGGGTGACGAGAGTTTTGATTTGACGCTCTTTAACCCTACTGGTGGCGCTGAAATAGGGCTTCAGTTCATGGCGACCGCGACCATTACAGATGATGATCCACAAGCGCAGTCTGGAAGCCTGGAATTTGCTGTGGCTAGCTACAACATCAGCGAAGCGGGAGCGGTTGTTAGTTTGACTGTGAACCGTAGCGGTGGCATTGATGGCGCCGTGTCGGTGGATGTTGCGACGGTCGACGGTAGTGCTGCGGAGACTCAGGATTACACAGCGGCTAATGCTACGCTGAACTTTGCCGATGGTCAGACCAGCGTCACCTTTAGCGTGACGATCCTGGATGATACACTTGTGGAGGGTGATGAGAATTTCAATATAATACTTTCTAATCCCACTGGCGGTGCGATTTTGGGTGCATTAACGGGGACAGTTGTGACCATCAATGATGATGACACTGCCGGCAACCCGGCGGGAAGCCTGCAGTTTGAGCTGGCCAGCTACAATATACCGGAGAGTAGAGAGGAATTTCCGGTCACCGTGACTCGCACTGGTGGCAGTACTGGTTTTGTGTCAGTCACGTACAGCACTGCTGATGGCAGCGCGCTCGCGGGCCTGGATTACAAGACCATGAACAAAACCTTGTCTCTGGCCGATGGTGAAATCAGCAAGACTTTCAAGCTCAAATTGTTGAAAGATTCGTTGCCGGAAGGGGATGAAAGCTTCAGTGTAACCCTTTCGTCGCCCAGTAATGGCGCGATTTTGGGTAGCCCCGTGACGGCGGTCATTACTATTGTGGATGATGACGGTTCGCCTTCGCCACAACCGGGCGTGTTGCAGTTCAATGCGGCTTCTTATAGTGTTGCGGAAAACGGACTTAGCGCGACAGTTATTATCAGTCGCACGGACGGCAGTGATGGCGCGGTGACGGTTGATTATGCTAGTACCGACGGCACGGCAACAGCTGGGGCGGACTATACCGCCAATAACGGCACGCTGACTTTCGCAGCCGGTGTGGTGTCCCAGAGTTTCACGGTGAACATCAGTGATGACGTTGCTGTGGAAGGCGATGAAACGGTCAATCTGGCCTTGAGTAATGTTACCGGCGAGGCCTCCTTGGGCACGCTGTCCACGGTGGTGCTTACCATCGTTGACGATGATCAGCCGCCAGTACAATCGGGTGTGTTGCAGTTCAATGCTGTTTCCTACAACATAGCGGAAAATGGTCTCAGCGCGACAGTAACTATCAGCCGTACGGGAGGCAGTGATGGCGTGGTGACGGTGGATTATGCAAGCTCTGACGGAACGGCCACGGGTGGCTCGGACTATACCACCAGCAGTGGCACGCTAACTTTCGCAGCCGGTGTGGTGACCCAGAGTTTCACGGTGAACATCAGTGATGACGTTGCCGTGGAAGGCGATGAAACGGTCAATCTGGCCTTGAGTAATGTTACCGGCGGGGCCTCCTTGGGCACGCTGTCTGCGGTGGTACTTACCATCGTTGATGATGATCAGTCGCTAGTGTTGCCGGGTGTTTTGCAGTTTTCCACAGCTTCCTATAGCGTTAATGAGACGGGCGTTTTTGTCATGGCAACTGTCAGCCGTACGGGCGGCAGTGATGGCACAGTGGCGGTGGATTATGCCAGCACGGATGGTACCGCATCTGCCGGTTTTGACTATACAGGGGCGGGTGGTACGCTTACATTCAATGACGGTCAGCTTAGCACGACATTTAACGTAGCGATTCTGGATGATGCGCTAGTGGAAGGGGATGAGAGCTTTACGTTGAATCTTTTCAACGCTACCGGAGGTGCGAGCCTGGGTGCCCAGTCTGGTGCGACGGTGATTATTACTGACAATGATCATGCCACGGGTGGGGATCTGGATGGCGATGGTTTCACTGTGCCCGCTGATTGTGATGACAGCAACCCCAACATCCATCCGGGTGCGCTGGAAATCAAGCATGACGACATCGATCAGGACTGCAACGGCTATGATTTAACGATCAATATTATCCGGGCTAACTATAAAGTGGGTGATCAGAAAATTATCGTTAAGGCTACCAGCACTCAAGCGGGACAGACAGGATTGAATGTGGATATCAATCTGGCCAATGGCAGCACGATCATTCGAAGCATGAAAAAGAAGTCTGGAAATAGCTGGGAACTGAAGATCGAAAAATTCTTCAATCAATATGGTTCACAGCCCGTTTCGGTAATAGTGACCGGCGTGGAAGGATCTGAATTTGCGGGAATCCAACTGAAATAACTTGCTTAATTTGTTGAGGAAATAGCGGGTGGTGGACTAGGAGGCTGTCCGAGAATAGAAGTCGTAGCGAGGGAAAGCTTTTTTGAGTCAAGTTTTTCGATTTTTTGAGGCGAATAGCAGGCTCTTCAACGAAAATAATCGGAAAACCTGGCCAAAATTAGCTTTTCCGCAGTAGACTCTCTATTCTCGGACAGCCTCCTAGGTTGCAGAACACAATCTAGTCTGCCGTTTTCAAGTATGGAGAAAGTTATTAGCATTAATGAACTATTGGCCTCCGTTATGTCGGCGTGGAGGGCTTCGTAAAGGTTTTCCTAAGTACTTTTACGATTCGAAAATTTGCAACTGGATTGTGTGTTTTCCCTTCCCTTGGAGGATATGAGAATCGAGGGAAGTCGACACTTAATTTTTTTCACCCGCTTAAACACTATTGTTTTTATCCCAAACTGGACCTAGAATGGGTCTGGACTGATTTTTGTGAGTGATTTTTCAGCAGATGATTATGAAACAATTATTTAGACGATATTTACTGTTACCATTTTCCTTTACTGGAATATTGTTATTTGGCGGAGGCGCGGGATGCGCGGAAAACCCGCAACAAGGGAAATTACAAACTGCGGAACAGCAGACAACAGGATTATCAGGGCCTGTGTTTGAACGACCGACATCAGTGGTGTTGCAGATCGGCGGTGCGGTCAAACTGCTGCCGGTGAATTTAGGTAATAACGCTCTGCAAGATGTGCTGATTGTGCATAGAGCTCACGGGTTATCGTTACTGGGACTGGTGGACGAGGATAAAAAGCAGTTTAAACAGAAACAACGGATCGAGACAGGGCGCAGTGTTGGCCTGGTAGCACTGGGCGATTTTAATGAAGACGGTCAACTTGATATCGTGACCGGCAGCAAGGGGCAACGTTGGCGAGGTTCCACCACGGGCAATCTGTGTGGTTCGGAAGTGAATGCAAACAACCGGTTGCCGCTGTTTCTGAGTAATAGTGGTGGCGGATTTACCTTGAAAAAGCCATGCTTATTGATGGAGCAAAGTTTCGCTTGGGATGATCGTAGCATTACCGGGTTGGTGGTCGCCGATTTTAATGGTGAC
>VAPK011267821.1_pt1 | contig 11570 bp, 7 predicted proteins | sample 3395031 | NCBI WGS metagenome assembly VAPK01 (sample SAMN08290443, study PRJNA428436) | hydrothermal vent metagenome | isolation source: Deep-sea hydrothermal vent chimney 1 | place: Pacific Ocean: Juan De Fuca Ridge
TACCGGGAATATAGTTGATGTTGAACGACGCTCGCCGATGGCATCATTTCTATCTTGGCGAGCTGCAAGAAAAGCCCATCTATTTCCACTTTTTACAGGATAAAAAGAATCAACTCCCTTGAAAAGTTTTAATGGAATGGATATTTCCATAGCCCATCCTTTATCAATATCTGAATTATCATTTACTGTTCCGTTTATTGATACTCCCACTTTAAACTCCGGATTGTAGGATTTAACCATTCCACTTTTCCCCTGGTAAAAATTGTTTAACCAGATAAAGTCATTCGATGCTTTATTCAGGTTTACTTCAAAACCAAAATGCATGTTCAGGCTGTCAGGAACAGGAATCAGAAAAATTTCGGCACAATCGTCCAAATAGGGTTGCCCATCTCTGCTTTTTTCCCTGGCCGTAATATATTGATCTTCACATTCAAAAAACACATACAAATTTTCTTCATCCCAAAGCATTCTGAATTTGGTTTTTTGCTCATCCTTTGGTTTTTCAATACGGTAAAAATAATCGAACGCACGAACCTCAGTATTCTTCCATGCGGTTTCGTTCATTTTGCCATCAATTGTAATGGGCCCTTTTGTTTTGGAAACTTTAAAAACTGTTTGATAGCCAAGAGAGAGTTTTCTTACTGGTTGTGCCAAAAGGTTCATCCCAAAAACAAGAAAAACAAGACAGATGGCTTTAGTCTTCCCAAATAACGATTTTCCTTTCATGCTTAAATTTTATTTCAACTCCTTTTCTATGATTTCGCTATCTTTAAATCCAATCCTGTTGGCAATTACATAAAGATATTTTGCTTTTCCTATTTTAGCAGGTTCATGATAAAGTTGCCAATCATTGTAAATAGTTGGTTCAATTTTTTTTTCTGAAAGAATATAAGCTATTGAATTCCCCGGGGTTGGATCTGTTAGTTGAATCGTGTTTTTGAAAATAGAAATTACCGGGTTCAAAGTTGTCGGCTGAGTATTGTTTGGCCACATTTGTGCAATCATCCGTCCTTCCGGAATTGCAGCCATATCGCCCACTTTCGATTTCCATTGCTCCAAAGCAATTCTCAATTCCTTTATTTTATCGGTATATTCAGGATTATCAATCAAATTATTCATGTTGAACGGATCAGTCTGGCAGTCATAAAACTCTTCCTTTGTTTTGGTTGGTCTAAACCACAGAGCCGTTGGTCCTGATAACTTTCCATTATCACGCAATTTCAACAACTCCATCATCATATCCATCTGTTTTCGATAACGAACATCTTTGTAAGGAGGTAATTCCGGATGATAATTCTTTACAAACAAGTATCTATTGTCCCGTACAATCCTTATCCGGTCTGAAAATTCATCAAAACGGTCGCTCGATCCGAAAATATATTTACGCGGAGCCGATTTATAAGATCCCAAAAAAACTTGTCCCTGCATATATTCAGGAGGTTTGATATCTGCCAATGACAAAGTTGTAGGAGCCAAATCAACGAAAGAAATCATTTGACTAACACGGCCGGCATTAGCTCCTTTTGGAAAACGCATTATAAATGGCAGCTTCAAACCTGAATCATACTCCTCTCTTTTTCCACGAGGAAGCGGACCGCCATTATCACTGCAAAACATGATAATGGTTTTGTCGTACAATCCGGCATCTTTTAATTTTTGAATGGCTTTGCCAATCTGCCTGTCTAATATTTCTATATTTGAATAAACGCGAGCTACATCTTGTCTGACAATCGAATCCTCAGGGAAATAAGGCGGTAGGGGTACTGACTTTGGAGAAACGGTTTGTGGAAGATTCTTGTTAAGCCAAACTTTTGATTCATGAGTAATTTTAAATTCAAAAATAGAGAAAAATGGTTTTCCGGCAGGACAATTTTCCCAAGTAGCAGTTTTGTCATTTTCATCCCAAGCTGTTACAGGAGCAGCAAACTGGTAGTCTGTTTTATCATTGTTGGTACAATAATATCCTGCTGCCCGCATATATTCTGTAAAGCATTTTACGTTTTCGGGAATAACGGCAGAATACTCTCTGATTGGATTACCAGCCAGATCGTTACCAACACTTGTTGTAGCATAAGTTCGCTTCCCAAAACTAAAGACATCATGGGCTGTTCGCATATTCATTGTTCCAATGGATGTTGGGTACATGCCGGTAATTATGGTGGAACGACTTGGCGCACATACCCCAACAGTGGTATAGCAATTATCGAAAATCATACTTTCTTCTGCCAACTTATCCAGATTGGGAGTGTGAGCAGTCGAATCGCCGTAAAAAGACAACATCGGACTAATGTCTTCACAAATAAACCATACGATATTGGGCCGGTCAACTTTCTGTATAGGGTTTGCTCTGGTGGCGCACAAAGTTCCAATCAGAAGTGCCAATGTTCCAAGATGTTCTTTTTTTACTTTAATCATATCTTTTACAAGTTAAGTGTTTAATTATTAAATTATTACACATCGATATTTAATACTGTACAGAATATCTGTAATCTCCGAAAGGATGTTTCACTGTTCGTTTAATCGGAATTTGCAATACTTTTGTATCCTCTAACCAAAAGTTTGATACCGTGAATAATTATTTAACTACTTTAATAAATGGATCATTCGTTTTCTTCATCCAATCGTTCAACAACTTCCAGTGATGTTCTAAAATTCCAGTGTACTCAGAGTTAGAAGCCAGGTTTTTTGTTTCTCCGGAATCGTTCTGCATATCGAAAAGAACCTCATTTTCATCCGGACGATTCAGTCGAATGTATTTATAGCGGTAAGTTCGTACCACACGCTCCTGATCGCCATCTACAGTTGCAAAAACAGCTTCGCGCCAGGAAGCAGAAGGATTTTTGAGAATTTTATTCACACTTAAACCGCGAACATCGGATGGAATTTTTATTCCGGCAAGATTGCAAAGTGTCGGTAACATATCCAATCCGGAAATAAAATGATTCTTGTCCACCACACCAGAAGGAATTCCGGGACCTGCTATTAGAAAAGGCACTGCCATCGCTTCTTCGTAAGGGACCGTTTTCAAGACGATATGATGAGAACCAGCCATTTCACCGTGATCGTCTTCAATCATTATCTCTCCTTTCATCCTCTTTTTGGTTTCTCGAATGTGTTCAATGGCAACGTATTGGCACATCTGTCCTATTTTTTCTTCGAGAGTCATCTGTTGCATTAAATCGGCAACCTTTTTATCGATGGCGGAACTTCCATTTTTTAAATCTGATTTATTTTGTGCAACCGCAGTAATAGTAACGATTGCCAGAGTTAAAAAAGTTATTAATATTGATTTTGACATATTGAAATATTTAGTTTTAATAGCGAAACTTAAAATAAATTAAAGTGGTGCATACAATTCAAATTCAGCGAGATAATATTGTTTTGTTCCTGTTACACTTAATCTTATTTTATCGGTTGTAACCGGCTGAGGTAAAAATTTAACCGGTTCAAATTTTGGTTTCCATTTAAAAACAGTTTCCCATTCTCCATTTTTATTTTGAATTTGCAATTCCGGTTTATGTCGTGGATACCATTTGTCACCCCGTCCGGTAACTACACTTCCAATTGTAACAGGATTATCGAATGTTGCTTCAATCCAGATTTCTTTTTCATCTTTATCTAAATGTACTTCCCAAATGGTTGTAGCATCCTGGTCGGTAACAAACTTTAATTTATCCTGATTGTGTGAGCCGGTAATTTTAGCATCAACGGTTAACGGAACTTGTGCGAATAGCGGTTTTGTTGCCATAATATCTTTGTTGAATTCAACTTCGATGGTGGTAACAATTTTATCGCGGAATTTTTCAGGAACAGAAACTGCGTAGCTCTCTTTTGTTGCTTCAAGTTTTAAATCGCCGCCATTTAGCAACCTTGCCGATAAAACTTTTGCACCGGGAAGATTTGGCAAAACCATTTCTCCGTTTTTGTTCCAACGGAAGATATGTAGATAAACCTTGTTTGCTTTCCGGGTTGAAACGCCCCATGGACCTGGCAAGTAGGGACCGCCACGACTTGCACGGATACTTTTTTCGCCGTTTACCGACCACCATTTTGCAATTTGTTCCAGTCTCTCCACCTCAACAGGGTTTAAAGAGCCGTCGCCGCGAGGTCCGATATTGAGCAGCATATTTCCATCGGCTCCCCAGGTGTAGAGCAAAATTTCCATTAACTGAGGCAAACTTTTTGCGCCCACATCGGGGTTGTACCCCCACTGTCCGGTTGTGGTGTGGCACGCCTCCCATATCTCTTTATTGTTGAAATAGCTCACCGTGTGTTCGGGTGTATAAAAGTCGGCACCCACTCCGCCACGGTTGTTTACCAATACATCGGGTTGCAGTGTGCGAATCCTTTTCATTATATATTCCGAAGTATTTCCCCATTTGCCGGGGCCCAATCCATCGAACCAAATTTCGTGGATTGTGCCGTAATTGTTTAGCAGCTCTTCCATTTGGGCTTTGTAAAACTCGATATACTTTGCGTGGTTGTTTTCCGAGTCGCAGTCGGGGTGGTGCCAGTCGCGGGGCGAATAGTAAAATCCGAAATCAAAATTATTTTTCCGGCAAGCTTGCTCCAGTTGTTTCAGTATATCCTTTCCGTAGGGAGTGTTCATAATATCGTAATCGGTTACTTTCGAATCGAACATCGAAAACCCAGCATGGTGTTTTGCGGTAAAAACAAGGTATTCCATTCCCGCGCTTTTCGCAAGTTTTACAATGTAGTCGGGGTCGTATTTTACGGGGTTAAAAGTTTTGTATTGAATGTCGTAAACTTCAGGTTCGATGGCCGCAACTTTATAGGATTTGCCTCCAGGGTGGTGGCTCGGACTGTTGCGCGAATGGCTCAATTGTTTACCCAACTGACTGATTGGTCCCCAGTGTATAAACATCCCGAAACGCTGGTCTTTCCACCTTTCAACTGCTTCGTGCCCCGCCTTTTGCACCTTTACACTTTTATCGGTTTTATAGAGCTGAAACTCGTCTTTCTGCTTTTTCTCCTGCGCAAAACACGAAGTGCCAATTACAATTAACACGACTGTTACAATCCAACTATTTTTTATACTGTTCATCAGTCAGTTATTTTTTAATGATTATCCGCATTTATACCTAACACTTTACCCCTTCGTCCGTCAGCCGACGGACACTTCCCCTCAACGAGGGGAAGCAGCTCCAAGCAAACGTTGGAGCAAATATCGAAAACCCCTGAACTGTGCTGCGAGCTTTCTCCCCTTTAAAGGGGAGATGTCGACAACTTGTCCCGAACTTTTTTCGGGAGACAGAGGGGTAGAGCAATAGGTCAATATACGGATAGTCATTATTTTTTAAATACACGAAATACCCCGATTGCGGGAGTCCAATCGTTATTAGTTTTTATAATCTTCACCCTGAGTGAGCTGGTTTTTACATTGTCAACTTTCAGGCTAAAATCCATTCCAATTTCTGTGCCTTTATAAAAGGTTTCCCATTTACCATCTTTCAGATATTCGATTACAAATTTGCGTGTTGAACAATTTCTGATTTGCTCGGCAAGCATAATGTAGCCCACCTCTTCCGGCTGCTGAAATTCTGCCAGAATCCAGGGTTGTTTATCGTCGTCGGCAGGCTGCCACCAGATTTTGTGTTTTTTCCCCTCGGCAAAGCTCACATCGCCCTCACCAAAAACCGATTTGGGACCTTTGTTTTCAACGGGAGAAGTTGAAGCGGAACCGTGAATACCAGTAATTTCGGAATTGCCTGAAACTGTTTCGATGGGAGTTAATTTTTCGGCATCAACATCTAATTCAAGTTTAACAATATTGTCGAGGTTGTTTATTTTTCCGCTCAGCGAAACGGTTAGAGCTTCAGCAGTATTAGAAACCTTAACTTTTCCTCCAGTTAAAATTGTCGCTTTTTTTATTCCGGCAGACAGTGGCGGTAGAACAATTTCTTTTTCTGTATTCATGGCAAAATCGGCCAAAAGATGAAGATAGATTGTATTTCCTTTACAAGTTGCGCCTCCCCAGGCAGCCGGTTTGTAGGGACCTCCTTTTGTTGAATAGATACTTTCTCCGTATTGGTTTAACCATTTTCCAATATTCTTGTAAATTTCGACATCGGGTGGGTTGATGAACCCCAAAGGCGACGGGCCGGTATTTATTGCAATATTCCCGCCCGAGCATACCGATTGTATCAACATCCGCTGATTGGTGCGGTAGGTTTTAAACCGCTCGCCACCGGTCCACGACCACGCCTCGCTAATGGTACAACACATTTCCCAGGGGCGGTCAACTTCGAAAGTACCAAACTCCTGTTCCGGGTTGTCGTAATCGCCGTTAACCGGGAACCCGGGCATTCCGCTGCCCCAGCGGCGGTTGACAATAATACCGGGCTGCAGGGTGCGAATCATTTTCAGCATTCGGGGCGTGTCCCAGTCGTAATATTTTGTTCCCAAACCATCGAAAAACAGCCCGTCAATTTTACCGTAATCGGTTAATAACTGCTCGAGATGCTGGTACATATATTCGCGATAGCGGTCGTTGTTTTCGGTTAAACAATCGGGGTGTTGCCAGTCGGGTTGCGAATAGTACCAAAAAAGTTTAATGCCGTATTTATGGCAGGCATCGGCAATCTCTTTTGCCACGTTGCGGCCAAACGGGGTATTGGTAATTTTATAATCGGTATTATTTGCATCGAACATACAAAACCCGTCGTGGTGTTTTGTGGTGAAGATAAAATATTTTGCCCCGGCATCTTTTACCATTTTTATCCACTCGTCGGCATCGAACTCAACCGGGTTAAATTTTTTGTAGAGGTTGTCGTACTCCTCTTTTGGAACGCCTCCGCTGGCCTGCTTCCCTGCTCCGGGGCGGGGTCCGAAACGTCCCCAGCTCGCCGGGACTTTTGCCAATGTGTAGGGTCCCCAGTGTACAAACACCCCAAATTTGGCATCGGTAAACCATTGAGTATCTCCTGGTTTTGCGTAAATATATGGCACATATTTTTCCGGAACAGTTTCGTATTTTACCGTTTGAGAGAATACCGGAATGGCACTTGCCAGAATTATCAAAAGAACAAAAAAACGTTTCATCTTAACTGTTAATAATGTCTCATTATGGTCCACTTTTGTCATTTCGTATGGTTGAAAATTTAATTACCTCTTTTTACTTTGAATGCGCTACCTGCATTTGGAGCGCGATTAAGTTCTGCTTCCCAGTTTTCGAGCATCCGGATATGTTTTTCAATTATCGCCTGATATTGTTTATCTGATGCCAGATTTTTTGTTTCACCCGGGTCGTTTTCCATATCAAAAAAAAGTATGTTCGGATCGTCTCTAAAGGCAATTAATTTATATTCTGAAGTTCGGATCATTCGTCCCTGATCGTTGTTCATTTCCGAAACAATAAAATCTCTTTTTGCCCCTTTTTCCCCGGCGGCAATTGCCCGCAGACTAATTCCCCTGTAATTCGCGGGAGGTTCTGCCTCCGCGAAGTCGCAAATTGTAGGGACTACATCTAAGCCCGACACCAAATCAATTTCATTCAGCACACCTTGTTTTAACTCTTTGGGATAGCTGATAATAAACGGAACCCTGCACGCTTCGTCATAAGGGAAATTCTTCAATACCGATTTATGGTGGGCGGCCCCTTCGCCATGGTCGGAGTTGAAAATAATAACTGTATTGTCTGTCTCCCCCGATTCATTGAGTGCCGTTAAAACGCGTCCAATCTCGGCATCAACTTCTTCAATCATCCTGTAGTAGCTCCACAAATAGTATCTCCAATCGAGTTCGTTCCAATTGTCGTTTCGTGCTACTTTCATTTTTTCAGGCTCCGTTAGAATGTTTTGGAAATTATCGGGGAGAGGTGGCAATTCTTCTTTGGCGATGCTTGAAAAGGGGCTGTCGTCGTGTCCCTCTTTGTTTCGCGAAATCCAATTACAAATATCGTGTGGTTGAAGGAAATTTACTGATACAAAAAATGGTTTGCTTTTATTGCGGTTTTGCAGATAACCTGCCACAACACCCGATACTACCTGGTCTCCGAGAGTTCCTTTTCCGCCAATACCCTCGCAAAGGACTTTCGAGAATCCGGGTATTTTTTGTTTATACGATTTTGGTATCCCAACATGCAATTTCCCTGCAAAAACAGTTTCATATCCCTTCTCTGTCAGTGCGCTGCCGACAGTCCTCAGCCCTTCAACAATATCTAAACCATTGTTAATTACTCCGTTCTCGCTGGAAGTTAATCCCGTAATCCAACACGCTCTTGTGGGCGAACATACCGGATTTGGCGAGTATGATTTTTTAAATGAAACACCGGTTTGAACAAGGCGGTCGATATTTGGCGTGTGTACATATTTGTTTCCTAAAGCCGAAATTGTGTTCCATGCTTGTTGGTCGGTAGTGATAAAAAGGATATTTGGCAGTGATTTTTTTATGGTTTCCTTTTCGGTTGTTTTTTGTTCTGAGAGTTCAACGAGGGTCGTAGAATTAAGTTTGTCTTTATATTCATTTTCAATTCCCGGGTAGAGAATATATACACGCATTCCACTTATGGCGAGCAACATTCTTCCCTGCGTATCAACATAATATTTCCACGGCAACAAACCTCTGCCTGTCTCTTCGTAGCAACGAACTTTTTGAGTTGCCCCTGCAAACCGAATAGTTGTTTCTTCGGAAAAAACGATGGAGTGTTTTGTTTTTACTTTATCGAGTTCGTCTAACAGTGTAAAATCAAGGTGGTCGATGCCTTGTACACTCATTCGTTGAACCGCGTCGAACAGGGTAAAGTTTGATATAAAATTATCGGGCTCATTATTTGAATTACCGGTGTTAAAACCCTCCTGATAAAGGTTTAATTCGGAATGGCTTTTATTCTCGGTTTTGAAAGGTGAAAAAAACTGCGCCCCCTTCTCCCATTTTACCGAAGAACCCGATAGATTATTTGATGCCGAAATATTGGCATTTGTAAAGTGCCCCCATCGGCTATTTTCTGAGATAAGCTGTTGAACCTGATATTCGATTTTTGATTGATTGTTTGTAAGTTCTTTCTTTACTTTCAAAAATCCTGAACCCTCATTCGGGTTTCCCCTTCCGGGCAACCATATTTTCCAGGTTTGTTCCCACTCTCCTTCAGGGTTGAATTTCCCTTGTGGTGCAGGCACATCGAGTTTTCCCTGTTCTGTTAACAATTCGGGAGTAATTGGAACTCCCCAAAGAGATTTTTCTTTTTTTGAAGTAAATCCTAACACGATAATTACTCCAAACAAAGCGATGCCGAAATATATAATAAAGGTTTTCAATCTCATTTTTTCTATTTTTTATAATCAGGATTAGGAATAGGTCCAACATACCCAACCTCTTTTTTCCAAATTTCCAATCTGTCGCTCAGTTTTTTTACGATTTTTGGCGACGACGATGCAATCTCTTTAGTTTCATAAGGGTCGGTGTTTAAGTTGTACAGAATGAACTTTCCGGAATCTACATTCTCTGTAAGTTTGTATCCGTCCATTTGAATTACGTTTACCCATTCTGAAGCAAAACGCCCGTTTTTAACGTTGTAGTTGGCGTAGTTTGTATATTCCCAAATCAGTGCATCGCGCTCCGACTTTCTATCCGGGTCGAACAGGATTGGCGTTAAATCTTCCCCGTCGAGAATGTAATCTTTTACCGATTTTAACCCGGCAATCCCCAAAAGTGTAGGGTAAATATCGACATGGATAATTGGTTCTCTGGAAACAGTTCCGGCAGGAATATGGTTTTTCCATTTGAAAATATACGGGACTCTGATTCCGCCTTCGAGCGTCAATCCTTTTTGTCCGGCGTAGGGTTTTGTGAAAATATTACTTTCGGTGCGGTAGTGGCCGTTATCCGACGTAAAAACAATGATTGTATTCTCCTCAATATTTAATCTTTTTACGGCATCCATCAACTGCCCCACACTTTCGTCAAGACTTTTAATCATTGCCAGCACCTGAGTTTCATCGGGGCCAACATCGTGATTATCTTTAAGAATTTCCTGAAAATGTTTTAAATATTCCGTTTTGGGTTCCAGCGGTTTGTGAACGAGATAAAACGGAACATAACTAAAAAAGGGTTTGCCCGCTTTAACCGCACGCTCCATAAAATCGATAGTATTTGCTGTAATCCTGTCGGCAGAATACTCTTTTGGGTCAACGTTTTCCTGTTTCGGGTCGGTGCGGTAATTGTAGTGCCCGAGCATTTCGTAGCCTTCATCGAAACCCTGAAACGGAATCCCCAGTTTGCCATGCCCCAAATGCCACTTTCCGTAAGCGGCAGTTGTGTAGCCATAGTTTTTAAATGCTTTGGCAATGGTTATTTTGTCTAAGCTGAGCCCTTTCCCCAGACCCTCAACAATATTATTTTCGGGCGGAAGGTATTTCATGTGTTCGAGTGTAACCTTGCTTTTTCTGTACCTGTCGGCAACGCGGTAAATTTTATGCCTTGGAACGTATTGTCCGGTAATTATTGCACCGCGCGAAGGGGCACAGGTCGGGTCGTTTGAATAGCCGTTTGTAAAGTGAATTCCCTCGCTGTAAAGTTTATCGATATTGGGCGATTCCACCAGCGAATTGCCATAACAATTCAGGGCGTTAATTCCTAAATCGTCGGCGAGGATGAAGAGAACATTCGGGAGCTTTTCCGAACTGTTTTGCTTTTTATTTTGTGCTTCAGATGCACAACTGTTCAACAATAGAAACAGCAAACTTAAAAAACCAATTTTATTTAATTTCAACATAATAGTTTATTTTATCCAGTACAATGCTTCCCAGGTACGACTACCTTCGTTTTGTAATTTTTTCCCTTTCGTACTTCTACCGTTTAGTATTACTGAAGTTATTTCGTCGGTCAAATCTTTTTCAATCTCCTTATAACCGGGTTTTCCGTAAAGGTTCTCCGTTTCGCCAACATCCTCTTTTAAGTTGAATAGTGAACGCTTCTTTGGCGACGGATTCATGATTAACTTATAGTCGCCTTTACGCACTGCGTAACGTCCGCCAAAATCAGAATACACAGTTGACTGCCGGTTGTAAGCTGAATTTCCTTTTAACAAATCGAGAATACTGTAACTGTCAACGCCCTGATTTGCCTTTTGTTTTTCGCCAACAATTGCGGCACATGTTGCATATAAATCGTTCAAACAAATTGTTGCATTACACGAACTGTTTGGTGCAGTTGTGTTTTTCCATTGCACAACAAATGGTACACGGTGCCCACCTTCGTTTAACGACCCTTTTCTTCCTTTCAGTTCGCGGCTTGGTTTATGTTTATATTTTGCTTCAAATTCAACCGGAAAAGAGATGCGCGAAGCTCCGTTGTCGGCAGTAAAAATAATTATTGTATTCTCTTCAATACCTTTTTCTTTGAGAATTTTTACAATCTGGCCAACACTCCAATCGAGCTCCTGCGTAAAATCGCCATACGAAGCAGCTTTACTTGTACCCACAAAATCTTTCCGGGGTAAAACCGGCGTGTGCGGTGCAGTTAACGCAACGTACAAAAAGAAAGGTTTGTTTTTATCTGCGTTTTTAATGTATTCTACCGAATGTTCTGTGAGCTTTAACAAGGTTTCGCCA
>VAPK010364790.1_pt1 | contig 11567 bp, 11 predicted proteins | sample 3395031 | NCBI WGS metagenome assembly VAPK01 (sample SAMN08290443, study PRJNA428436) | hydrothermal vent metagenome | isolation source: Deep-sea hydrothermal vent chimney 1 | place: Pacific Ocean: Juan De Fuca Ridge
ACTAGCTATTTTTCGCATAAATAATAAGCGTAACTTATTGATTTATATGTCGATAAAAACGGTGTTTTTCGTATAAAACAAATTTGGCGAAGGTATTGCTATGATGAGAAATTATTTAACTTCCTGCTAGGGCTTATCAAACTGGGTCCACAGCAAAGAACAAGAGTCATGGAAGCTTGTGCCATCGCAGCTTACCGAGAACAAGAAGAAAAACCAGTCATTAAAACCTGAATCCGTGACTTCACTACGGTACAGAGCACAATGGAACGAAAATAAAAGATACGTTTATGACCCTTAGTCAAACGGCTAAAAAACTGGGCGTGAGAACTTATGACTATATTCGAGATAGGGTCAGTGGCGAATTAAAACTGCCATCTCTTGCGCAACTGATCCATGAAAAATCTCAAGGAATTTTTGTTACTCCCGAGAACTTATAGCGGATACTTTTTTACTATATTTTAATAAATGCAGTCAGAAGCTCTTGAAAAATTACTGCATTGCCGTATAGCTAGCACAATATGTAGTTGTTTTTTATAACTTGTATCTACATCATGTGCAATTTTGCAAGAGCCTCGTCAGACAAATGATTATTTTCCAATCCTATTATAAGGTTAACGGCCTCTTCGCCTCGCTTTAGGCGACTCAAAGTTAACCCTCAATGAGTTTCCGTTAAAATCTTTACCATCCAGTCCAGCAATAGCAGCTCGTGCCTCATGACCTTCCATTTCGATAAAACCAAAACCTTTGCATTGCCCCGAAAAAACATCAGTTACAAGGTTCGATGAGCGCACGGTACCGAATTCGGAAAATAGATCCTCAAGATCTTTTTCGTTTGTGCTAGTAGGTAAGTTGCCAATAAATAGTTTTTTCAATTCAGTTTCTCTTTGGTGGAAGGAGGAAGGTATTATTATTAATATGCACTCTTCAGAAATCACCCTGATAAAATGAGGAGTCGTATTAATTAAGAGGTGTGTTATCGCCTACCCAAGTAAAATCTAGTTGAACAACGTTTTTCTTAGGTATTAACTAACTTTAGTCGATCTATTAACCTTTTATCGGGTTGGTTGCATTGGCTCGATGACGGTCTTTGAATGTAAGATTTTATCTTGATAAAATTTCTCAATATGTCAGATCGAGTATGAGTCAGTACATTTGATATGCGGCTATTTCTGTTCTGTAATATAAACCTTGGTCCCATTCTGCTCCCACGTTATTACAAAAAACAATAAAACAATAAAATATCAACAAGTTAAATGGCGGAGAGCAAGGGATTCGAACCCTTGATACGTTGCCGTATACACACTTTCCAGGCGTGCGCCTTCGGCCACTCGGCCAGCTCTCCTAATTTAGCTACTCAACGAGCGTTGAGCAGCCGAGAATGATAATGCAATTTATACTTTATTGCAATGTTTTAATCTTGTAATACTTCCAACTCATCCCAACGTTGATAAGCCTTTTCTAGTTTTGTTTCAATTTCCTTTAACTGATCTAAAGTTTTTTGAGTAGTTGTTTCATCTTGCTTATAAAAATCAGCCTCCCCCACCTTTTCTATTAGCTCTGCTTGTTCCGCTTCTAGCTTATCAATATCAACGGGTAACTGTTCTAATTCTTGCTTCTCTTTAAAGCTAAGCTTTTTCTTCGCCGCTACCTTAGGCTTAACTTCTTTTTCTGACTCAGTTATTTTTTTAACAGTGCCTTCCAGTTGTTTTTTTCGCTGCTCTGCTAAATCAAACCATTCGGCATATCCACCAAGGTATTCATTCACTACACCCTTACCTTCAAATACAAAAACACTCGTTACCACATTATCTAAGAATGCTCTATCATGACTTACGATTAATAATGTCCCTTGATAATCGACTAGCTTTTCTTCTAACATTTCTAAGGTTTCTAAATCTAAATCATTAGTAGGCTCATCCATAATAATTAAATTTGCTGACTTAGTGAACAAACGCGCTAATAGTAAGCGGTTTTTTTCTCCACCTGACAAACTTTTTACTGGTGACCTTGCTCTTGCTGGAGCAAATAAAAAATCAGCCAAGTATGACATAACATGCCTTTTTACCCCAGCGACTTCAATAAAATCATTGCCATTAGCCACAGTATCTGCAACGGTTACTTCTGGGTCTAATTGTTCTCTTAGCTGGTCAAAATAGGCTAATTGAATCTTAGTACCCTGCTCTACTTCACCCGTTGTGGGTTCAATTTCTTTTAAAATTAATTTTAATAATGTTGATTTTCCTGCTCCGTTAGGCCCGAGTAAGCCAATTTTATCGCCACGTTGAATAGAAGTAGAAAAATTTTTTATGATCTGTTTATTTCCATAAGCAAAACTGACATGAGTTGCTTCTATCACTTTTTTACCTGAAGCATCCCCCTTATTTAGATTAAGTTTTGTTGTTCCTTGTACATTTCGTCTTTCTGACCGTTCAGCACGTAATTTTTTTAGTGATCTTACCCTGCCTTCATTACGGGTTCTTCTGGCTTTAATACCTTGTCTAACCCAAACCTCTTCTTTGGCTAATTTTTTATCAAATTCAGTATTTTGATTGGCTTCATCTTCTAATGCTGCGGCTTTACGACGTAAATAATCTTGATAGTTGCCAGGCCAGGAAACTAGATTTCCTCTGTCTAAATCAACAATTCGGGTTGCCAGGTTTTGTAAAAAGGCTCGATCATGGGTGACAAATAAAACAGCCCCTTGAAATGCGAGTACTTGCTCTTCTAACCAGGCAATACTTTCAAAGTCTAAATGGTTAGTTGGCTCGTCTAGTAATAAAACTTCAGGCTCTATTACTAAGGCTTGTGCCAAAGCAACTCGTCTCTTCCATCCACCAGACAAGCTTTTAATCTTTAACTCTGCAGGCAAACTTAATTTTGACAAGGTTGATTCCACTCTTTGTTGAAAGTGCCAACCGTTATGTGCTTCTAATTTATGCTGCAAGTCGCCTAATTTCTTAAGCGATGCTTCGCCTCCATCCATAGTTTCTAATAAGTGATGGTACTGTGAAATCCAAGTGCCCAACTCACCTAAACCACTGGCGACTGCATCATAAATAGTATCATCATCTTTTAAATTGGGTGATTGTTCTAACCAGGCCAGTTTTAATTGGGGTTCACACCATACCTCACCATTATCAGCTTGCACATTGCCTGCTATAATTTTCATCAGTGTAGATTTACCTTCTCCATTTCTACCTAACAGACCAACTCGTTCCCCTGGGTCTAATTGAAAGTCTGCATTTTTTAATAAGGCGTGCATGCCATAGGCAATAGAGACATTATTTAATCGAATTAATGGCATTTGTTTTGTAAAAACCTTCTTAGTAAGTCCAGAGCACGTAATGCTGCCTGGTTTTGTTTGCGTTTGACAGGGCCTGCTAGGATATGACTATTTTGCACAATCCCTTTCGGTGTTAACAGTACATTATATATAACTATACTTTGTTTTTTATCCAGAAATTGTGATTTATCGCCTTGATACAACTGTACCAGCGCTAAATCAGTTTTATTTTTATGTTTTAGCTTATAGGCAATATCCATAGCAATTTTTATATAATCTTTATTTATAGCTTGTTCAAATTGTTGATAACTCGCACTTATCAGCCAATCATAAGCTATACATTTAGCTGATATTAAACCTTGTGTAGCCGTTTCTTGCACAGCCAAGGTCCATTTTTTATCCGTCATTAATCGATCAATTAACTGAATAAAACTGATAGCGGGTTTGACAGGTTTATCACATGTAAATACTGCATCACCTATGAAATTAATTAACTGGCTAACACAGTCTGTATTTTTTGCATTTGCTGGAAATAGTAATTTAGTTTGGACTTCTTCTGCTGTTGCCCTAAAGCTGAGCTGCACATTTTCTGGTAGAGTAAAGTCATTAATTTTTTGTTGTAAATCAGATTCGCCAATACCCATTGATTTTATGACAAATAATTGATCTGCTTGCAATACAAAGCGTTGTTGCAACTGCTTGCTTATATGTTGTCTAAACATATTACGCATTTCAGTGGGTACACCGGGTAAAAATACAAACCAGCAACGTTGTTGTAAAACAGCAAAGCCGGGGGCAGTTCCCCAAGCATTATCAATCCTAACTCTCCCTTTTGGGAAAAAAGCCTGTTTTCGGTTAATATCGGCCATTTTTTTTTGTCTGCTGAAAAAATAACTTTCTATTTGTGTCAGGGCTGTTGAATCTAACTGTAGAGGTCTATCAAATGCAATGGCAACTGCTTCTGCTGTTAAATCATCAATAGTTGGGCCTAGCCCACCTGTACAAATACAAATATCAGCACGAAGAGAAATTTCTTTTAATAGTTCTTCTAAATCGGGTAAGTTATCACCTACGGCTGTATGCCTTGCGATATTAAACCCCATGTTCACTAATTGTTCTGACAACCAAGCGGCATTGGTATCAGCAACTTGCCCTGTGATCACTTCTTCACCTTGGGAGAATATTTCTGCTCTGGGGTTGCTCATAATAACTATTGATACAAATACTAGGGGAATTGAGCATTTTACCATTCGTTTATCATTTGTTCTGTTAAAATATCAGGTTAAATTTTGTTTAAACTTTCTATTTGGATAATGACTTTATGACTGAATCATTTATTTCTAAAAAACCTATTCCTGTCCGTGAACGATTAATTATGGCCTTGGATGTCCCTAGTATTCCAGAAGCTCAGGCCTTGGTTGAGGAGTTAGGTGACTCGGTTATTTTTTATAAAGTCGGTATGGAATTATTTATGTCGGGTGATTATTTTGGCTTTATTGAATGGCTAAAAGCACGAAATAAAAAGGTTTTTGTTGATTTAAAATTTTTTGACATTTCTGCCACTGTAGGCCGCGCCATAAAAGCTTTAAGTAGCAAAGGTGTTGATCTTGCAACTATTCATGGTAATGATGCCATTATGGAGGCTGCGGCGGCTAATAAAGGTGACTTAAAAGTTTTAGCGGTGACCGCATTAACCAGCCTTGACCGTGGAGATTTAGATGACTTGGGTTTTAAGTGTGATGTTCGTGATTTAGTACTTTCACGCGCTAAACGTGCTTTAGAAATTGGTTGTGATGGTATTGTTTCTTCTGGGCTTGAAGTCGCCATGTTGCGCAAAGAACTGGATCACCGTTTATTAGTCATTACCCCAGGAATACGCCCTGTTGATAATCGTGTTGATGATGACCAAAAACGGGTTGTTAGTGTAGAACAAGCTTTTCAAAATGGAGCTGACTATATTGTAGTGGGCCGCCCGATTCGTGATTCTGAAAATCGTCAAGCAATAGCTGAGAAAATTCAAGAGCAAATTTTATCGCAGTTTCAATCAAATTCATAAGAAAGTTAATTACCGGCTTTTATAGCACATAGAGACAAGGCATACCTTGTCTCTACAGGGGGCGACAATTTATTTTGGTAATTGCTTAAGAAATTCGCTAGCATCAACGGGTACAGTATCAGGTACAATCACCTCTCCTAATTCAGTCATTGCTTTCTTATAAACCTTACGCTTAAAGTAAATAACATCTTTTAATGGGTGCCAATAGTCAACCCATTTCCAGCCATCAAATTCTTGTTTATCTCCACAGTCAAAGCGGACTTCAGCCTCATCACCTAACAGACGTAAAATATACCAAATCTGTTTTTGTCCTACACATAAAGGTAATGATTTTTTTCTAATATATTTTTCGGGCAACTTATATCGCAACCAATAACGTGTACGACCTAGTAATTGCACATGTTCTGTCCTTAGTCCTGTTTCTTCCCACAATTCTCGATACATTGCATCTTCGGGGTCTTCATTACAGTCTACCCCCCCTTGTGGAAATTGCCATGAATTCATTCCTTTGCGTTTAGCCCAAAATACGCGTCCATCATCATTGCAAAGGATAATCCCGACATTTGGTCGGTACCCTTTTGAGTCAATCATTAAAAAAACCTGTTATTAGCTTTCCTATTCCTTTAATTTACATTCAAATTTCCAGCTGTCATCAGTCAAGCATTTAAAATGCTGTAAAAATATTGTCTAAAGCAAACATGCCATTTACTTTGTAAATAAGCAGATTAAAGTCGTTATTATCGATTTATAATATTTATAGCTAGCTGTACGAATGTTAAAATTAGAACAAGTCAGTATTAAAATTAATAGAACCATTGTTCCATAAAACCCCTACTGACGCTATAGTCCTTTTTCTTTTATTTTTTCTAGTAGGTTTTAAACGTGAGTTTAGCAATTTTTGATTTAGATAATACCCTTATTTCAAATGATAGTGATTATTTATGGGGACAGTTTCTGGTTGACCAGGGAATTGTAAATAAACAGCAGTATGAAGCAGCAAATATTAAGTTTTATGATGACTATAAACAAGGAAAACTGGATATCGTCGAATTTTTACACTTTTCTCTCGCCCCTCTGGCAAAAAATAAGCCTGAACAACTTTATAAATGGCGCACTCAATTTATAGAAGAAATAATTAAACCTATTCAATTAAAGCCTGCTATAAGATTAGTTAATAAGCATCGTTTTAAAGGTGATACCGTTATGATTATTACTGCAACCAATCGCTTTGTAACTGAGCCTATTGCCAAGTTGTTTGGTATCGATATTTTACTGGCCACTACACCTGAATTTGTTGCTGGACGCTATACAGGAAATTTTGAAGGGACACCCTGTTTTCAACAAGGAAAAGTGACTTTACTTAATGAATGGTTAGAAAAGTCAGGGGAAACAATGGAAAATAGTTTTTTTTATAGTGACTCATATAACGACTTGCCCTTATTAAAGCTTGTTAGCAACCCTTTTGCGGTTGACCCAGATGATACACTACGACAATATGCTTCTGAAGCCAACTGGCCCTGTATAAGCCTTAGAGGCTAAAAAAGCATTTGTAAATGCGAACTTTAGTCTGCAATAACTTATAAATATTGCCTCTATAGTGGACTAAAGTCTGCTATAGAGTTTTATATACGCTACGACATGTAAATTTATAACCCATGCAGGTTAATTATTTCTACACCTAATCTCCTACCGTATCGCCAATGGGTACCAACTGTAAATTAGCCCGCATTTCATTGGCGTACCTAAAACCCACGGCTGGAATTATTTTTCTATTCACTGTGGCCAGGTGCATGGCTGACATCATTGACGCTTTTTGAAAATCTGCTATTTTTTTAGTTAAAATAGACAGTAAATACAGTGCATTTTCTTCACTTAAATCTTGTTGATCTATCATTGTTTGAGCTTTTTTAGTCACTTTAAGAAAGGCTATAATTCTTTTCTTACGACTTAAAAAACCAATGGAAGGTATGCTATTTTTTAATGTTTCATAAGCTGCCAAGGATTTGTCTGCTTCATCCATTTATTTATTCCTCAAATATATTTTTACTGCATTCTTTGCTTAAATGCTTCATAGATCATAATGCCTGCGGCTACTGATACATTTAAACTTTCTACTTTCCCAACCATTGGTATTTTAACCAAAAAATCACATTGCTCCTGAGTTAAACGCCTCATGCCTGTTCCTTCCGTCCCCATCACTATTGCTAGAGGCATATTTAAATCAGTGTTAAAAATTGATTGCTCTGTCTCACCTGTTGATCCTACAATCCATATATTTTGCTCTTTTAGCCAGCGTAAGGTTCTGGCTAAATTTGTTACTTGATAAACGGGGACTGTTTCAGCCGCACCACTTGCTACCTTACACACTGTAGGCGTAATGCTGGCCGAATTATCTTTAGTAATAATAATGCCATGAACTCCGGCAGCATCGGCAGACCTTAAACAAGCACCTAAATTATGAGGATCTTGAACCTGATCGAGCACCAAAAAGAAAGGCATATCATGCATTGTACTCACAACATGCTTAAGCTCTTCTTCTGAATGGACACCAGGCAACTCAATCTCAGCAACTATACCTTGATGGTTTTTACCATCCGTTAATTTATCTAATCGCTTTCTATCCGCTTTTTCTATATTAAGGCTTAAACCTTGTAATTGCTTTACTAAAGGAAGTAAGCGTTTATCTTGTCGCTGCTTATCCACCCAAACATGCTTTATTTTATCTGCTGAAAAATCATACGCAGCTTGTACCGAATGGATTCCAAATATTTTTGTGACATTCATATTTAGCTATCTTTCCTTTTTGCTGGCCTTTTAGCTTTGCTTGATTTCTTTTTGCTGTTTGAATTACTTTCTTTTTTATTTGTTGGTTTTGCTTTATGCTTGGACTTACTAAATTTAGATTTAGCTTTTTTCTTCTCAATAGGCTTTACTTTTTTTGACGATTTTTTTGTTTTAGTTGACTTAGGAAGTCCACTAAGCAAATCAAAGTCAATTTTCTTTTCATCTAAATCAACTCTAGCAACGGTTACTTTAACTTTATCACCTAAACGGAATTTAATACCTGTTCTTTCCCCTTTTAATTGATGCGTTTTAGCGTCAAAATGAAAAAAGTCTTGCGGTAAATTGGTGATATGCACCAAACCTTCCACATATACTTTGTCTAATTCTACAAAAAAACCAAAACCGGTAACAGCAGTAATAATGCCTTGGAAACTTTCACCAACTTTATCTAACATATATTCACATTTAAGCCAGTTAACCACATCTCGTGTGGCTTCATCTGCACGGCGCTCGTTACTTGAACAATGCTCACCCAGCAGCACCATATCAGGTATGCCATAAAAGAAACTTTCAGCAGGCTTATCTAATAAGCAATGTTTAATCGCACGATGTACCAGTAAATCAGGGTAACGTCTAATCGGTGAAGTAAAATGCGCGTAGGCATCTAATGCCAAGCCAAAATGCCCTTTAATTTCTGGACTATAAACCGCTTGAGACATTGAGCGCAACAACACTGTTTGAATAAGGTGAGCGTCTGCCCGGCCCTGTACAGAATTAATTAAATGCATATAGTCTAAAGGTGTGGGTTTATCTCCTCCGCCTAAAACCAAGCCTAATTCATTTAAAAAACTTTTAAGGTTTAATAGTTTTTCTGTGCCAGGTCCTTCATGCACTCGCAATAGATGTGGCATCTTTTTACGAATTAAAAAACGTGCTGCAGCCATATTGGCTGTAATCATAAATTCTTCAATTAATTTATGCGCATCATTACGTTGAGTAGGAATAATTTTCTCGATTTTCCTGTCTTCACCAAAAATAATTTGGGTATCTTGGGTATCAAAATCCATTGCTCCACGCACTTCGCGTTGTTTACGCATTACTTTATATAAATTATAAAGTTCTTCTAACTGAGGTACTAAGTTTGTGTATTTTTTTGTTAATGCTTTATTTCCATCAACCAGAATTTTTGCAACATCGGTATAAGTTAAACGCGCATGAGATCTCATCACAGCATTAAAAAAGCCTGAACGAATCACCTTGCCTTCTGTATTTATATACAACTCACAAACCATACATAAACGGTCGACTTCAGGGTTAAGTGAACATAATCCATTCGACAGAATCTCAGGAAGCATTGGGATCACTTGCTCAGGAAAATAAACGGAAGTACCCCTGTTTTTTGCCTCAGCATCTAATGCGGTATTAACCTGTACATAATGAGAAACATCTGCAATAGCGACTAAAAGCTTCCAGCCCTTTGTCGTTTTTTTACAATACACTGCATCATCAAAATCTCTGGCATCTTCACCATCAATTGTGACTAATGGCAGATTTCTAATATCAGTTCTTCCTTGTTTTGCTTCTTCAGGTACCTCTTTAGTAAGGTGTTTAGTTTCCTGTAGCAATTCAGTAGGCCATTGAAAAGGGAGGTCATGTGAACGCAAAGCCATATCTATTTCCATACCAGGTGCCATATGCTTACCTAATACTTCTACAATTCGCCCTATTGGCTGACGGTGGTTACTTGGAAATTGAATGATTTCTGCAACCACAATTTCACCTTTTTTGGCTTTACCTAACTCGTCCTTGGGTATTGAAATATCCTGAGTAATCTTGTTATTGTCTGGTGCAACAAAACTTAAGCCTCTTTCCTGAATTAAACGCCCCACCACTTGCTGGGTATTACGTTCTAAAATTTCAACAACAGCCCCTTCTCTACGCCCTTTACGGTCCAAACCTGCAACACGAACAACGGCACGATCATTATGCATCAAGGAACGCATTTCTCTAGGCGATAAAAACAAATCAGCTGAACCATCATCAGGTTTAACAAAGCCAAAACCATCTGCATGACCTAATACCCGACCCGCTATTAAATCTTCACTATTTACCAGGCAATATTTTTGTCTGCGGTTAAAAATTAATTGACCATCACGCTCCATCGCTCGCAGTCGACGACGTAATGCCTCCAAATTATCTGCTGATTCCAGGCCAAATTTCTTAGCTATTTGTTGGCGTCGAAGAGGTTCTCCTGTCTCTTCAATCAACTGAAGGATCAGTTCACGACTGGGAATAGGGTTCTCATATTTCTCAGCTTCTCGCTGAGCATAGGGATCTATTATTGGAGTATTAGTATTTTTTTGATCGGAATCCGAGTCCATTATGTTCTTTATAATATTTTGAATGAGGGGGGTAGTGAAAAATATGATTTTTTTATGCCAGCACTCTAACAATTTTAGTTCGATGAGTGTGTACTGGTCAGCCCTTTAATACCGGAAAGCTTTAAAAGCCACCTTTTCACTAAACAGTATTAAAGTCATACTAGCTTTATAATGTATATCATCATAGCTTATTAAAATTTATTTTAATATGCTTTAAATTTTTTAAGTTTTAATCTAAAAGCAATATTAAAGAAATTTAAAAATAACCACAGAGTTCCCAGAGGTTTAATACCCAAAAAATCCATGTTCTCCATAGACTCATAGTGAAAATATTAGTTCTTTGATTTAGCAGTGTTATTCAATATTTACTATTTAAGCGTCCAAAAAGGAGTAAGCACCTGAATAGAAGAAAGAAACTCTTTATAATTAACGGGTTTTAAAATATACCCGGAAATACCCTGGTCAAAACTATTGTCAACATCTTGTTGTTCTTTTGAAGAAGTCAGCATAATCACGGGAATATTTTTAAAAACAGCATGCTGATTTAAGACTTGTAAAAATTCGTGTCCATTCATCTTTGGCATATTAATATCTAAAAGAATAACACAAGGCAAGCCATCTTTAGGGTTACTCAAATAATTAAGTGCCTCTTCCCCATTTTGGGCTGTAAGCAGTGCATTTAACACACCCAGCTCTTTAAAGCCTCGTTTAACGGTCATAACATCAACCAGATCGTCTTCTATTAATAGAATCGGCTGTAAATTACTCATAACAATTTCTCATTAAAAATTCAACACCTAACACCTTTATTAAACTATGGCTCTTAATAAACCATAACGTATGAATTATTGTGCAGACTAAAGTCTTAGTCTTTATTAACCTATAGTTTATATAGCTAGGTTAAACCATAAAACAATGTAAGTAAAATCTTACCCTTTATTATTGTTATACTATACTTTTAGTGCTAAGTAGACAGGCATAATTAACTTAACAATTTATTTTCGTCATTCCCGAGTGTTCTTATCGGGAATCTACTGTGTAGGTCAGATGGATTCCTGCTAAG
>VAPK010413899.1_pt1 | contig 11567 bp, 8 predicted proteins | sample 3395031 | NCBI WGS metagenome assembly VAPK01 (sample SAMN08290443, study PRJNA428436) | hydrothermal vent metagenome | isolation source: Deep-sea hydrothermal vent chimney 1 | place: Pacific Ocean: Juan De Fuca Ridge
GAAATACAATCTCCGGCTATATTGATGATCGAATATTAAGTCCATACGTATCTCCAAATTCTGGAGCCAGCTACCTCACACAAGTATCAAAGTATAACGATGAAATAACTGACAATCTGTATTTGGTAGTAGGGGATGAACTATTGGAACTTCAATCATCAAAAGTTTATGGTGCAACTAATCCAGGTCCTCAAGATGCTTGGAGAATAGTACATATTTGGATTAGAGATTTAATCTCCGATATAAAAACGGCATGGGATGAAAATGAAACATGTATTTTCATAGATTGTAACCCAAGTTTTTCCATTTATACTGAATTAGCGTTAACAGCTGCAGAAAGACTTCTGATTCCTTTTTCAGCAGATGGCTCATCTCAACGAGCCGTAAAAGCAGTTTTGTCCCTTATCTATGGAGTGAGGCGGCATAAAGGAGAACCACAGTCAGAATTTTTCCTAAATTCCGAAAGATACCGAATGGCTCTACCTCTTATCTATATGTATATAGGAAACAGATTAACCCAAATGAATAGTTCATCTGCGTCAGCATTTAAAACAATTGTAAATGAGATTGGTGACGAAATCTGGAGTGTCTGGCAAGCTAGCCCCGCCTCATTTTGCATTCATCCTAATGGCGAACCTACACCTACCAGCAAACGTTTCTTTAAACGCATGTTTCAATATGAAATTAATGATGCAAATACAGCTTCGGTAGTATCAGGAGCATTAGGTATCCCGATTTCAAGGCTAACTGCAGGACAGAAGGTAGTTGCAGGAAGAAAAATTACGGTAAATCAATCGCAATTAGACAAGCAGCTTCCTAACATTAAAACACTTGTTGAAAACATTGAATAAATCTTCAAAAAAACTTATATCGGGATAGGGAGAGCCACCGCTGACCGCCCCTCCCACACCACCAAGCATACGGATCACGTACTAAGGCGGCTCGGCTGATCAGGCAGGAGATGAATACCAGGGAGAAAGAGTCCGGGGTTCCGGCGGAAATACGCATTCTTTAGTGCGATTATCACCCACTTGACCCTGCTCATCCGCCACGGCCCTTTCCGGGCATTACCCGTTGTGACTGCATGGCGGTGAAATACGCCTCGCTTCTTCAACTCTCGGACACGGGGTCTTGGGTTCTTCCATTGTTTCCAATAGATTGCCAGCAGACGCCTCATAATCCAACCGTTAATTGACCGAAACATACTTGTGCTTTGCGTGATGCGGTAGTAGTTCCACCACCCACGAAGATACTGGTTCAAGTTGTAAATAATCTGATAAATGCTCCGGCCGCAGTTACGGCCGGTCAGCTCCCGCACCCGCTCTTTGAGTCGGTTTATCGACTTTGAGTGGAGCGGATGCGTGTATCCCCTCGTTTGCTCGTGAAGCTGAACCCGAGAAAGCACATCCACCACGGATGGGTGATTTTGCTTTTCTCTTGATTCACCTTTAATTTGAGCTTACGGGTGATGAAGCGGGATACACTTTCCATTACTCGTGTGGCCGCCCGTTTGATGCGGATGAAGATGATGAAATCGTCCGCGTAACGGACGAAGCGCAACCCACGCCGTTCGAGATCCTTATCAAGCTCCTCCAGCACAATATTTGAGAGCAGAGGTGAAAGCGGGCCTCCCTGTGGCGTCCCCTCTTCGGTCGATTCGACCAGTCCGCCGATCATCACTCCGGCGTTGAGAAATTTACGTATGAGTTTCAGCAACCTCTTATCATGCACCCGAGTAGCGAGCCGGGACATCAGCCTGTCGTGATTGACTCGGTCGAAAAATTTCGATAAATCCATATCAACGACGTGCCCGTAACCTTCCTCAACGTACCTATTGACTTGATAAATGGCATCATGCTGACATTTTCCGGGGCGGAACCCGAAGCTGGAATCCGAAAACACGAAACCCCATATCTACTGTAGTACCTGGGCCACTGCCTGCTGGATCAACCGATCCATAGCAGTGGGGATACCCAACATCCTGACACCTCCTTGTGGTTTTAGAATTTCCTGCCTTCGCACCGGCATCGGTTTATACGTGCCATTAAGCAAGTCCTCTTTTATCTGCGGCCAGTGCCTTCTCAAATAACTCGGTAGTTGGTCAACGGTCATACCGTCAACACCTGGTGCGCCTTTATTAGACCAAACCCGTTGCAAGGCCCGGCGTATGTTCTCCCGCTCACAGATAATTTCCATGAGCCGGTTTCCTCCTGTCGAGGGGTCGGTAAGATATGACGCTATGGCCATTTCAGACGACTGCTGCGCTATGATCATAAGTACATACCTCCTATTACCTCTTTCATTTATCCCCACCATTCGGCTGGGGCCACCGTTCGGGCCTTGACCAGGGTGAGACCTCCCAGCTTTTCTATTCACCGAGCTCGTTTCACTGGCTATTATGCCCTCTGCTGACTTCCATTGTACGGTAAGCGCACCTTGCAGTTTGCTCACTCGTTGTTCCTGCTGCCGTCGTGTCCATGGGATTCGTGGTTTCCTCTCTTTTCAGAGTTTGGCTCGCTGACGGTCAGAACACGATCTTCCATCAACGCCGGGGATATTTGTTAGCCGGTTTTCCCTATTCCGGTTGTTTCAAACAGCTGTCACATCGAGATACAACGAACCTCCCGGGGTGAACATACGTCTTTCTGTACGTGAGCGCCGAGTATACGCCCCTGGCCCTTAAAGATGGATAGAGGACTTAACCCTGTGTACGGGCGGGTCCCGACCAGATTCGCCTGACTCGATTCCTGTACGTCGCCCCGTACATTCGCGTTACCCTGCCGTAGCAAGGCCGCCTCCTTCAGAGCACCGTTCGTTACCGGTTGCCCGTTGCGATAACGCTACACCCTTCGCCTCCATCAGGCTGGGGCTGGTACTTGTCAATCATAACCCGAGTTGCTATGATTGACTCACCCCTAAGAACGTGTGCCGTGCCCGGCACACAACAAATGTAGTGCCATACTGCACACCTCAAAACGGCTTCTAGGCTAATTTAACGAGAAAATATATATTGCGCTCGCAAAGTTGGGTTAGGTCTGCTGTTGACTTTTCCAGATCTTGTAATTTCACGAAGGTTCATAAAATGTTCAGTCGGCCAGGAATATCTTGCATGATTTTACGATATTACGCAGTGATACCGCCGAGGGAAGACCGGGCGGAGAGACTTCGTAGTCAACAGTATCCCCTTCCCCTGCCGGACACGTCACTGCGCACTTGACAAAACCGGGAGAATGTCCTAAAAATTTGCTCGAAAATAAGTTCGTTAAATTGGCGCCGGGATTCTTGCGGCGCTTGAGCGAAACTTAATTTTTTTGACATTGATTTGCTATTGTCAACTGCGGTGATGGAGTTCGCCATTCTTGTCCCTACCTATCGGGACTAATGACTCCTGGATGTCCTTCTTATAACAAAATGCCGTCCATTGGCCGGTATTTCTGGTGCTTAAGAAAGACAGAGAGGAGAATACGGCAAACGGAGACGATTACCCGGACGGCAGACCTCTGAAATATTGCCCTCGCTGTCAGTATTCATTCTTTTCTCACAGTCCGTATTATAAAAAAAACCCGGCGGGACATCCCGACGGGGGGCCGGAACCTCTCTGTGCCGAGTTTCAGGCAGCCAACACTTTTGCTGATTTAACAGCAGATAATTTAACAGCCTTGGGGAGAAACACGTCCATGACCAGCAGAATTGTCATTAATCTCCTTCAGGTCATTGTGGTAATGGCCTTCTCTCCCCTGGTCAAAGGGGTGCTCAGCCGTCTTGAAGCGATGGTTCAATCAAAGCGCGGCCCGTGTATTTTTCAGCCATACCGCGATATCTGGAAGCTCCTGCACAAGGAAGAAGTGGTCTCCGAGCAGACCTCATGGATATTCAGGATCACTCCATACGTGGTCTTTATCACCCCTATCTTCGTCACCCTCCTTATCCCGGTGCTGACGAACTATCCCCTGTTCTTCGCCTTCATGGGGGACATGCTCGGCGGCGGCTTCATCCTGGCGCTCGGCGGTTTTTTCGCGACGATCGCGGCGATTGATACCGGGAACCCCTATGGCCCGATGGGAGCAAGCCGCACGCGGATGGTCGGTTTTCTCGCCGAACCCGTGTTCATGATCGTCTTTTTCACCGTCTCCCTGGTGGCGGGTTCAACCATCCCGTACATCGTGCAGGAGGCATGGATAACGCCGCTGTCGAATTTTTTCGAACCCTCACACGTACTGGTGATGCTCGCATTCTTCATGCTCATCATTGCAGAGGCGGGCCGTCTGCCGGTCGACAACCCCTCCGGCCACTTTGAACTGGCGATGATCGACGAATCCAAGCTTCTCGAATACTCAGGCCGCGGGGCCGCCCTGATGAAGTGGGGCGGGGCCATGAAGTTCTTTGTCCTGCTCTGCATATTCCTGAATGTACTTGTTTCCCCCTGGGGGCTGGCCGGCGACACCAGCCTGTTGGCGGTCTTCATGGCAATTCCACTGGTCCTTGTCAAGATATTCGTCTTTATCCTCTTCATGGTGCTCATCGAGTCTTCCCTGGCAAAGCTCCGGCTGTTCCGCATCCCCGAGTTCCTGGGCGCGGCGTTTATCACCTCCATTGCCGCCATGATAATGTACATTTTTTAAACAGGAGAAACGATGACGGTTTCATCGCTGACACAATTGAATGCACTCACCGGAGGGCTGTTTCTGCTCTCTACTTTCGGGATTATCGCCATGCGCCAGGTCCTGGGATGTCTGAAGATGTTCATCCTCCAGTCTATCTTTCTGGCAGTATCCGCATTCCTCCTAGGATACCTGCACCAGTCCACCCATCTCTTTGCGGTGGCGGCCATCACCCTGATGGTAAAACCTACCCTGATCCCATATCTGCTCCAGCGGACGGTGGGCAACGAGGTTACTGCGCGCCGGGAGATATCACAACTCATCAACATCCCGACCTCTCTTCTCGTCGCGGTCGGGCTGACAATTGTCGCCTATTTTGTCGCCACACCGCTCCTGTCCAGCGCCGGCGTGACGGTCACCGGCGTCAACCTGCCCATCGGCATAGCGTGTCTGCTCCTCGGGGCCTACACGGTAACGGTAAGACGGGAGGCCCTGCCGCAGATCATAGGAATACTGACCATGGAAAACGGCGCTTTTTTCGCCGGTATATCCATTGCCCCGGACCTGCCTCTCATCGCAGAGTTGAGTGCGGCCTTCGATGTCCTGGTCATCGCTCTGGTTATGGGGATACTGACCAGGAAGATACATGAACGAATGGGCAGTACAACGGTAAGCGACTTGAAGACACTGAAGGAGGTATAACAGCGGATGGAACTTCTCTTTATTCTGATAATACCATTGGCGGCGGCGGCCCTCTCCCGGATATCGGCAGACAGGAGGCTTGCGCCGACGATAACCGTTACCGGGGCCCTGGCAGTATTGATCCTGGCACTGAAAACAGCCTTCATGGTCATCAAGGCCGGGGAGATCGTCGCCATTGCCGACTGGGTCTCCTGCAACAGCCTCAGCGCTCTCATTCTTCTACTGGTGGCCTTCGTGGCCCTGACCTCCTCAATATTCTCCTGGGGCTACATCGAAGGGCACACTGGCCCGGACAATGTAAAAAAGATCCAGCGTTACTATTTCCGGTTCAATCTCTTTGTCTTCTCGATGCTGGCGGTCGTCCTCTTCTCGCAGGTCGCCCTGGTCTGGGTGGCAGTGGAACTGACCACTCTCATGTCGGTCTTCCTGGTGAGTTTCGATAACACCCGCCAGGCGCTTGAGGCGGCCTGGAAATACGTTGTTCTTACCTGTATGGGGGCGGCTTTTGCGCTCCTCGGCATCCTGCTTCTTTACTGGGCGATGAAGAACGCCGGCGGCAAAACATTTACCTGGGAAGAACTCACCGCCGTCTCCAGTGGGATCAACCCCAAAATACTCAAGACCGCCTTCATCTTCATCCTGATCGGCTTCGGCACCAAGGTAGGACTGGTCCCCATGCACACGTGGCTTCCCGATGCCCACAGCCAGGCGCCTTCGCCTGTCTGTGCACTCCTGTCGGGCGTGGAGACCACCACGATCCTCTATGTCATCCTGAGATTGCTGCCGATCCTCAATGTCTCGCCGTCAATTCATGCCGGGGAGTGGTTCCTGGTATCAGGTCTCGTATCGGTCGGCGCCGCCGCCTTTCTCCTGATCCAGGTAAAGGATTACAAACGGCTCTTTGCCTTCTCTACGGTCGAACATATGGGGATAATCATGGTGGCCGTGGGGCTCGGAGGTTCAGCCGCCCATCTCGGCGCAACCTACCAGATCCTGAGTCATGCCATTACAAAATCACTCTGCTTCTTTGCCGCCGGCACCACACTCCTGATCGTCGGCACGAGAGAGATATCCTCGGTAAGGGGGCTGATCCGGACATCACCCATAGCCGGCGGCGCCTTCCTGATCGGCGGGCTGGCCATCGCGGGAGCCCCGCCGTTCGCCGTTTTTCTGAGCGAGTTCTCCATCCTGAAGGCCGGCATAGCCGGTGGGCACTATGTCGCGATCACCCTGCTGGGCATATTTATTTTAATGGCCTTTGCCGCGGTCATGTTCCATGTTAACGGGATGGTCTTCGGCAAACCGCCTGAGGACATGGTCAAGGTGGCCCTGCCGAAAACAGCGATTATCTCGCTCACCATAGCCCTGGTGCCGGTCATCGTCTTCGGCCTTTATATACCGGACAGCCTTTATAAGTTATTACGTCTTGCCGCAGCTTCACTGGGGAGGTGATGCCATGAAGAAGACTACCTGTCAAAGCAGCAGCATGAAGGGGCTGCCGGAGGATCTCCCGCCGGGTTGCCACGGCCCGGTCACGGTAACCGGCACAACCGGACGATTCAGCTGCTGCATGGAATCGAGCGCCGCGGACATCCCCCCGATATGCAACTGGCTGACTACCAAGCAGGGTTACAGGTTCGCCTCCATAGTCATCGAGGAAATGCCTGCGGCATGGCTGGCACACTATATATTTTACAACGACAACGGCCAGGGCCCCGTCAGCATATCAGCCAGGGTCAGCAAGGCGAACAATGTGCTGCCCTCCATAAGTCACCTGATATATGCGGCCGACTGGCACGAACGTGAGATGGAGGATCTCTTCGGTCTTGTTTTTCAGGGCCATCCCCGCTTGGGCGAGTTTGTTCTGCACGAAGAGTGGCCGGAAGGAACAAACCCCATGAAGAAAGACTTCGACGCCACCGTTCCATATATCGACCAGGGACCAAGCCCCGCCGCTTACAGCTGGCATCCGCCGAGCCTGGTCAGCGAATCGGGGGCCTTCATGATGCCCATCGGCCCGGTCTTCTCCGGTTTCGCCGAATCCGCGCACTTCCTGCTCGAGACGGTCGGGGAGGATATCATCAGGATGATCCCCCGCTTCTTTTACAAGTACCGCGGGGTGGAGAAGACAGCTGAGGGTCTGCCTGCCGACAGGGCACTGCTGCTGGCGGAGAGATTTTCCGGTACCTCCGCCTTTGCCCACTCCCTGGCCTTCTGCCACGCGGTAGAAGAGATATGGGGAACCAGGGCGCCCCGGCGGGCCGTGGCGCTCCGGGTCATGCTGGCCGAGCTGGAACGCTTCCGGCACCACGTCGCGGCCATAGAAGGAATCTGCAGTTCCACGGGCCTCGTGGTCGCCGCCAGTCAGGCGGGCATCCTGGAAGAGGATATTCTCAGGTTGTCCTGTAGATTCGCCGGACACCGCTACCTGTTCGGCCTGAACGTACCGGGCGGCCTGCAGCGGGATTTCAGCAACAGCAAATGCCTGGAACTCGCCGGGGACATAAAAGAGATTTTCGTGAAATTACAGGACCTGGAAAAGAGGCTGCGCTTCTCCAGCAGTTTTCTCGACCGGCTGGAAGAGGTAGGTACGGTCTCGACTGAAGATGCGGTCGATTACGGGCTTGTTGGTCCGGTCGCGCGGGCCTCGGGCGTATCTGGTGATCTCCGGACCTGCCTGCCCTATGGCAATTACGGTTCTTTTGAATTTTCCGTGCCCGTTGAAAAAGAAGGCGACGGCTACGCGCGGCTCCGGATACTTTTCCAGGAGGCGGAGCAGTCAAATAATATTATCTCGCAGGCCGTTTCCTCGCTCCCCGGCGGCGGCGTCCTGCAACCTCCCTCTCCCGGCGCCAGGCCCGCCGGCGCCGCCCTGGGCTGGGCGGAAACCCCGCGGGGCGCTACGTTCCACTGGGTGAGGCTGGAAGAAAACGGCAGGGTCACGCGATACAGCCTGACCACCCCGTCGTTCACCAACTGGCACGGTTTTCACCTCTCGGTAGAGGGGTTTGCCTTCCAGGATTTCCCCATAATACTTGCGACCTTCGGGTTGTCAAACGCAGAGTGCGACCGTTAGGAGGTCAACATGTCCGGCTGGGTATTAAAAGGACTGAAAACAGGGATCAGGACCACTCTCTATCCAAAGGTTGAAGAGCAGGCACCGGGAGTATCACCGGGACGGCCGGAAGGTGGCAGAGCTGCCGGAAACAGAAAACCGGCGGCGGCCGTCTGCCCGGTTGCGGCGATTACCGTTCACGACAAGCGGGTGTCGGTGAATTACGACAAATGCATACACTGCGTCCGGTGCCTGCCTCCTGCCGGGACCATTTTCGACAAACCGGCCGCAGGTTATGAATGGGCCTATAAAATACCGCGTGATGGTGTCGCTGCCAGGGGAGCGGGAGTGGCAAAAACCTGCAGCCATTCCCTCCATATCAAGGTGGTCGACGGGGGGGCATGCAACGCCTGCCTGAGCGAGGTCTCGCAATTGACCAAGCCGTATTACGATATGCATCGGCTCGGCTTCTTTATCACCCCGACCCCAAGGGACGCCGATCTGCTGCTGGTGGTCGGGCCGGTAACCGAACATATGAAACTGCCGCTGCAAAAGGCCTTTGAGGCAATGCCGAACCCCAAGGTGGTGATGGCCGTGGGGACCTGCGCTCTTTCGGGCGGCATCTTTGGTCCTGGGTTTGCGGCCGGGGGCGGAGTCCGGGGATTTCTCCCCGTGGACATAGCCGTGCCGGGCTGTCCGCCTCCGCCGCTGGCGATTATTCACGGCCTGCTCCTGGCAGTCGGCCGGAAAGACCCTGCCCCGTCGTTGACCTCTCCCGGGCCGGGTAGCGGCAGGGAGGCGAAATGATGAATATACCCCTTCTCCTGGAACTGTTTCTGCTTTCCTGCGCGACCGGCGTTCTCCTAGCCATGGCGGTCCCGGAACGCTACGCGCCGGCTGTCCTCGCCTGGACCGCTTCCCTCTCCTCGGCAGTTATCCTGATTGCCGGCGGCATCGGTCTATTTACGAACCAGTCGTTTCACGCGGAGCTTTGGCGGATCTCTTCGCTGGGAACCATGAGCATCGAGATGGATCGTCTTTCAGCCCTGTTCGTCTTCATGGCGGGCATGATCTTCCTGCCTGTCTCGGTCTTTTCCGCCCGTTATATGCAGCGCTACTCCGGCCGTTACAGCCTGAGATCGTTCAGTATCTTTTATCATCTCCTCTTTGCCGCCGTCGTCCTGCTGCTCATCGCCGCGGATGCCCTCTCCTTCCTGCTGGCCTGGGAGGTAATGTCCATCCTCTGCTACCTGTTGATTAACTATGAACACGAAAAACCGGACAACACCGGATCGGGCCTCCTGACGCTGGTCATGGGCGAGGCCGGATTCCTGGCCGTGGTGTTCGGCTTCCTGTTACTGGCCGGACCGGCCGGCGGCCTTGATTTCGCCACCCTGAGACTAAACGCCGGCGCCATCGGCGGCGCCACGCGCTGGGTCATCTTCCTGCTCACCTTTTTCGGCTTCGGCATCAAGGCGGGGATCATTCCCGTGAACACCTGGCTGCCCAAGGCATATAAGGCGGCGCCCGGCAATGTCGCCGCGATACTCTCCGGGGTTACTCTCAACCTGGCGATCTACGGTATCATCCGGGTCAATGCCGACATCCTCCCCGCCCTGACTGCGGGACCGGGGATCGTGGCGCTCATCACCGGCAGCCTCTCCGCCCTGATCGGCATCCTCTACGCCACAACGGAAGACGACATGCAGATGATGCTGGCCCACAGTTCCATCGAAAATGCGGGTATCATCATTGCCGGGCTAGGTGCGGGCATGGTGTTTGCCGCCATGCATCATCCGGTGCTTGCCGGTATTGCCTTTATCGCCTCGCTCTACCACATGATTAACCATTCCATGTTCAAGACGCTCCTCTTCCTCGGCAGCAGCGGGATAGAACTAAAGACCGGCGGCCGGGACATGAACAGACTCGGGGGGCTGATCCGGTTTATGCCCTGGACTGCGGCGTTTTTCCTGATCGGCACCCTCTCCATTGCGGCCCTCCCGCCTTTCAACGGTTTTGTCAGTGAATGGCTGACACTCCAGACCATGCTCCAGAGTGCCTCCCTGCAATCGATACCCGTCAAAATTACCTTTGCCCTGTCCGGCGCCGCGCTGGCGCTGACTGCGGGCCTGGCGGTCACCTGCTTTGTCAAGGCCTTCGGCATGAGTTTCCTGGGGATGGGCCGGTCGGAATCAAGCCGGCGGGCGGTTGAACTGCCCTGGTCGATGAGAAGCGCAATGGGGTTCCTGGCATTCCTGTGCATTGTTTCCGGCATCCTCCCCACTTACATCATCCCGGTCCTGAACCGGACCGTCACCCCGATTGTCCATGAAAGTGCAGCGGATGCATTGGTGCCGCCGTTCTTCACCGGCGGCCGGGGCAAGGAGAAGCTCAACAAGGCATTTGCCGCCGATTTCCACAAACTGGGCGCCCAGGTAGGCAGTGACATCCTCCCCGGCAGGGGCCTGGTGGTCCTGCACCAAGGCGGCAAGCGCAATCCCGTGGTCTTTGCCATGTCGACCTCTTATACCTTTGTGGTGCTGCTTTTATTGCTCGGCGCCACCATGATCATGCTCAAAATCGTAGTCCGGCGGCAAAAAGTGAGGTATCAGCCCGCATGGGACGGCGGGGTACGAAAATTACTCCCCGGGATGACGTACAGCGCCACCGGCTTCTCCAACCCGGTAAGGGTAATCTTTAATACGGTGTTCCATCCGACAGTGACCATCGAAACCGGGGAGAGTCCGGTCGGGCACTTCAGGACAGCCATTACCATGGAAAGAACCGAGGTCCATATCACGGAAAGGCTGGTCCTGAAACCGATTGTTTCAATGCTCAAGGAGATATCGGCCCGGATAGCCGCAATGCACAGCGGCAGTGTCAACACCTATGCAATGTATGTTGTCATCAGCCTGGTTCTGCTCCTGATCGGCGAACGGTTTTTTTAAAAACGGCACGAACAACCCGGGAACCACGTCAACCGGCGGCATACAGATGTGCTAGCCCCCACGGGGCTCCCGGCCTGTTCTTTTTTATGTGGCCCCCCTGCAGGATTTGAACCTGCGGCACCAGGATTAGTGCCTTACTCCTGAATTTATATCATAAAAGACAGGTAAGCGTAGACTCCGAGATTTTTTTGCTGCATTTTTAAAATGATTTCAAGGTGTAGGTTGGTGTTGAGCGATTATGCCCTTAATGTTGGATTTCGC
>VAPK010084061.1_pt1 | contig 11566 bp, 10 predicted proteins | sample 3395031 | NCBI WGS metagenome assembly VAPK01 (sample SAMN08290443, study PRJNA428436) | hydrothermal vent metagenome | isolation source: Deep-sea hydrothermal vent chimney 1 | place: Pacific Ocean: Juan De Fuca Ridge
ATGACCAAGAAAGGTGAGACTTTCTTTGAAGTCATTTTACAACCAGAAAAAGATGAAGAGAATAAGGCTGATATAAACAGCACAACATCCAATAATAAAAAAACTATTAATGAGTGAAACAGATTCCAAATCTGTATGGGTGATCATTCCTGCCGCCGGTGTAGGCAAGCGAATGAAGTCAAATACGCCCAAACAATATCTAGAAATCAATCACAAAACTATTATTGAACATACCTTAGCGCGGTTTAATCAGCATCAAAATGTGGCTGGAATTATTGTCGCACTTAGTTCAGAAGATGAATACTGGAATGATTTAAAGATAGGTCATGGTAGTAAACCGATATACACGGTAGAAGGTGGTGAAGAGCGTAGCGATACAGTTATGAATGCTCTGGAATATCTTTTAGTGGTAGAAAAATTACACGAGGATAGCTGGGTAATGGTGCATGATGCAGCGCGCCCTTGTGTCTCAGATGAGGATATTAATGCCTTACTTGCGCTTAGAGAGTCTGATTGTATTGGTGGGATTTTAGCAACCCCTGTTAGAGATACGATGAAACGCTCTCATCCCGATTCATTACAAATATCAAAAACAGAAGAGCGTGATAATTTATGGCATGCCTTAACGCCGCAGATGTTTCGACTAGGTGAATTAAACCAAGCACTGCAACACTGTTTAAATAAATTTATTAGCATCAGTGATGAGTCATCCGCGATGGAAGCGATAGGGAAAAGCCCTTTAATCGTTGAGGCAAGTAGTAATAATATTAAAATCACTCATCCAGAAGATTTGCAGCTCGCTAATTTGTTACTGACTCAAAGTGAGGCGTTATGATCCGCATTGGTAATGGCTACGACGTACATGCCTTTTGTGATGGTGACTATATTACACTCGGTGGTGTAAAAATTCCGCACGATAAAGGTTTATTAGCACACTCAGATGGAGATGTATTAATTCATGCTCTATGTGATGCCTTATTAGGTGCCTTGGCTCTTGGAGATATTGGGCTGCATTTTCCTGATAACGATGAAAATTTTAAAAGCATCGATAGCCGTATTTTACTAAAAAGTGTGTTATCTCTAATTAAAAAAAGAGGGTATAGGTTAAGTAACTGTGACTGTATTATTGTTGCTGAAAAACCAAAAATGCAATCACATATATTAGAGATGAGAGGAAACCTAAGCAATGACTTAGAAGTCTCAAAAGATAGAGTCAGTGTAAAAGCAACTACAACAGAAAAGTTGGGGTTTACGGGAAGGGAAGAAGGGATTGCGGCTTATGCCGTGGTGATTATTGAGCAGTTTGAGCGTGACTCTAAGTAATACTTTTTGTGCATTTTAAGCAATTGTCAAAAAAAGGGTGGGGTGCCATTTACACTTTCACCGTTTAAAAGAACTGGGTTAAGTATTTTCATCTGTGAATAAACAATCACATTATCTAGGTCTTAAACACCTGCTCCCGTAAATTAGAAATTTGATCACGCGTTTGCGCGGCTTCTTCAAACTCCAAGTCTTTGGCGTGTTGAAACATTTTCTTTTCTAATTTAGTGATTTCTTTAATCGCCTTATCAGGTGTCATGTTGTTGTATTGCGCCGCTGATTCAGCAACTTTATCTAACTTTTTAGAATTTCGACCGCGTACTGAGCTTCCATAAGCACCTTCCATAATATCAGTCACTTTCTTTTTGATGCTGGTGGGGGTTATGCCATGTTTGGTATTGTATTCTATTTGTTTTATGCGACGGCGTTCGGTTTCATCAATGGCTGCTTGCATTGATTTTGTAATTTTATCGGCATAGAGAATAGCTTTGCCGCTGGAGTTTCTGGCGGCACGTCCAATGGTTTGGATTAATGATCGCTCCGATCGTAAAAAGCCTTCTTTGTCTGCATCGAGTATTGCTACCAATGACACTTCGGGCATATCCAAGCCTTCACGGAGAAGGTTAATACCTACCAGTGCATCAAACTCGCCTAGGCGCAGATCACGTATAATCTCAACCCGTTCTACGGTATCGATATCTGAATGTAAATAACGCACTCGTTTGCCATGATCGAGTAAATAATCAGTGAGATCTTCTGCCATACGTTTCGTTAAGGTGGTGATGAGGACTCGTTCATTTTTAGCAGCGCGTTCTGAAATTTCAGACATCACATCATCGACCTGTGATATAACGGGGCGAATTTCTATGGTCGGATCAAGTAAACCTGTTGGCCGAACTACTTGTTCAGCAATATTGTCACAATGTTCGATTTCATAATTTCCCGGTGTAGCAGAAACATGAATAGCTTGGGGAATTAGTTTTGCAAACTCATCAAAACGAAGGGGCCGATTATCCAATGCCGAAGGGAGGCGAAAACCATATTCAACCAAGTTACTTTTGCGCGAAAAATCGCCTTTATACATTGCGCCTATTTGTGGCACGCTGGCATGCGATTCATCAATAATAATTAAGGAGTTCTCGGGTAGGTAATCTAGTAAACAAGGGGGAGGTGCCCCTACGGGTCTTCCAGATAGATAGCGTGAGTAATTTTCTATACCTGAGCAATAACCCACCTCGACGATCATTTCGATATCATATTGGGTGCGCTCTTTTAGTCGTTGTGCTTCGACCAGCCGATTCGCTTTATAGAGGTCTTCAAGGCGCTCTTTTAGTTCTACCTTAATTTTCTCTACCGCCTCCATCATGATTTCACGAGGCGTTACATAATGCGTTTTAGGGTAGACGGTGAGCCTTGGAACTTTGCGTAGAACCTCACCTGTGAGTGGGTCGAAGTAACTGAGCTGCTCGACTTCATCATCAAATAATTCTACACGAACTGCTTCAATATCAGAATCAGCGGGGTAGATATCGATAACATCACCGCGCACACGATAGGTACCTCGTGATAACTCAAGATCATTTCGGGTGTATTGAATTTCAGTGAGGCGATGAAGAATTTCACGCTGGTTTATTTTTTCGCCTCGATCCAAATGTAACATCATTTTCAAGTAAGACTTTGGATCACCTAAACCATAAATCGCAGAGACGGTTGCGATGATAATGGTATCTTTGCTTTCCATTAAGGCCTTAGTGGCAGAGAGACGCATTTGTTCGATGTGCTCGTTTATAGAGGCGTCTTTTTCTATGTAAATATCAGATGCAGGCACATAAGCTTCAGGCTGGTAATAATCATAATAGGAGACAAAATATTCTACGGAGTTATTTGGAAAGAATTCTTTCATCTCACCATAAAGCTGTGCTGCTAGCGTTTTATTATGCGCCATGATAATGGTGGGTCTTTGCGTTTGGGCGATGATATTTGCCATCGTAAAGGTTTTACCCGAACCAGTGACACCAAGCAAAGTTTGATGCATTAATCCATCATTAAGGCCATCAACCAGAGATTTTATGGCAGCAGGTTGGTCACCTGCAGGTTCAAATTCTGTGTGGAGTTCAAAGGCTGTTTGCATTAAAAATTCTCAATATTTTATTGGGTGAATTAATTCTTTACACATTATCTAGTTAGAGTATATTTCAATCAATATACGAGTGACAATTTTTTAGGAAAATATTCATGCCAATTCAACTCTCTGATCGTGTTCAACGTGTTAAACCTTCGCCGACATTAGCCATTAGTGCTTTGGCGCAACAATTAAAAGCTGAAGGCCGAGATATAATCAATCTGGGTGTGGGTGAGCCAGATTTTCCAACACCTGCTCATATTAAACAAGCAGGCATTGATGCCATCAATGATAATAAAACAGGTTATACCGCTGTCGATGGTATTCCTGAACTTAAAAATGCGATTATAGATAAATTAAAAAAAGATAATCAATTTGACTATCAAGCTGATCAAATCCTTGTTTCTTGTGGCGGTAAACAGAGTTTTTCAAATCTTTGTCAGGCACTTTTAAATGATGGAGACGAGGTAATTGTGCCTTCACCATACTGGGTTTCTTATCCCGATATGGTGTTACTAGCAGGAGCCAAACCCGTTATTGTTGAAGCAGGGCAGAGTGATCATTTTAAATTGACCGCAGATAAACTTGAATCGGCTATTACGGATAAAACGCGTTTGTTTGTCATCAATAGCCCATCTAACCCAACTGGGGTGAGTTATTCAAAAGAAGAACTAAAAGCACTCGGTGAAGTGTTATTAAAGTACCCCAATATTATTGTGGCGACGGATGATATGTATGAACATATCCTGTTCGGCAATAATAAATTTGTAAATATTTTAAACGTATGTCCTGATCTTTATCCTCGTTGTGTGGTGCTCAATGGTGTCTCAAAAGCTTACGCAATGACGGGATGGCGTATAGGCTATGCGGCAGGTCCTGTTGAGTTAATTAAGGGGATGAAAAAGATACAGGGGCAAAGTACTTCAAACCCTACTTCCATTTCACAGCATGCAGCAGTCGCCGCTTTAAATGGTGATCAGGATTGTTTGAAGCCAATGCTGGAAGCATTTAAGGAGCGCCATGATTTTGTGGTGAAATCATTAAATGCGATTGATGGTGTAGAGTGCCTTGAGTCTGATGGAACCTTTTATAGCTTCCCCAATGTTGAAGGCTTAATTGCCAGAGTTGAGGGTATTTCTAATGATGCTGAGCTGGCAACTTTATTGCTTGAGAAGACGGGTGTTGCCTTAGTGCCTGGTAGTGCATTTGGTTTGAATGGTCATATACGATTATCGTATGCGACCAGTATGGAAAACTTAGAGCAGTCGTTAGAGCGGATTGCTTCTTTGTAGTTGTATCTGTAGGTTCTATGTAAAAATGAGTACCTCGCCCCCAATTATGTAAAAAGAGGGGGGGTGCCATTTAAAAAATGGTCTGTTTCTGGGGATGCTAGACTAATTCGATGAAGCAGATATCAATTTCGAAAACTGTAGATCAGTTAATATATGAGCCGCTTCATTTAAAAATACATCTACTGGCTTCTTCGTAAAAACATCATCATTCTTCTTTTCTTGAGCATCTCGATATTCTTTCATTGTATTATACGTTTTTTCACCATTGGCAAGCTGAAGCTTGTTTTCTAGTGCTAATAGTTGATTATTAAAATCTTCACGTTTCGCTTTACGTTTTGCCAGATTTAATGATACAAATTTTTCATTGCCAGCCTTTACTAAAAGCTTCACCCTATCAACTGTTGTTACATACTTAGGCGTTTTAGAAATTCTAGCTAGTGATTTTAGCTTTGCTTGTTTTAAGGCAGAAAGACTAAATGAATTGTTATAATTTTTATGTCTTGCCTGTTTTATCTTTCTCCAAGGAAGTGCATTTTTATAGGCACGTTCACCAAAATCACCCTCGATATGTGGAAGTCCCCAAGAAATATCAGGAACTACACCTTTGTGTTGTGTGCTTTCACCATTAATACGGAAGAACTGGGCACTGGTAATTTTGATTTGTCCTAATGGTTTGTCAAATGTCTTACGTGTATAAGACTCAAGCGGTAGTATCGTTTGCACCGTCCCTTTACCAAATGAAGTTTCACCTATAATGACACCACGATCATAATCTTGAATTGCTCCTGCAAATATTTCGGATGCCGATGCACTTCCTTTGTCGATCATCACAGCAAGAGGACCATTGTAAATCACACCTGAATCATCATCACTTAATATGTCAGTACGCCCGCTCGTGTCATTAATCTGAACAACAGGGCCCTTATCAATAAATAAACCCGTTAGAGATACAACTTCACTGAGTGACCCTCCACCATTACCACGTAGATCAATAATCAGATCATCTATACCTTCTTTGTTTAGCTCGATTAACAGCTTTTTAACATCTCGGGTTGTACCTGCGTAATCAGCATCCCCACGATTTCGCGCTTTAAAATCAATATAAAAAGAGGGTAGATCGATAACACCGACTTTAACTTTACCTGTGGGTTTTTCAATTTCAATGATGCGTTTACTGGCAGCTTGATGCTCTAACTTAATTTTATCGCGGACGATTTCTACTGTCTTTGGCTTTCCAGATAGTCCTGTCTTATGTGGAAGTACTGAGAGTATTACTTTGCTTCCTTTCTCTCCGCGTATCAGGTTGACGACATCAGATAATCTCCAGCCTACAACATCAACAATAGCTTCTGGTGTTTTTTGACCAACACCTATAATTCTATCTCCAGAAGAAACTTGTCCAGTCAAGTCGGCTGGTCCTCCAGGTACAACACTTATTATTTTAGTATGCTCTTCGTCTGTTCTAAGAACTGCACCTATACCACTTAAAGATAAACTCATACTAATATCAAACTGCTCAGATGATCTAGGAGAGAGATAAGATGTGTGTGGTTCTATTGCACCAGCATATGCATTGACAATTGTTTGAAATAGCTCATTGCTTTTAACTTGTGCCGTTCTTTTGGCAATGCTGAGATAACGTTTTTTAAGTTTTTTAATGGCTTTATCATGTTTGGTATCAGATAGAATCTGATTGATATAATCATTTTTTAAACGTTTGTCCCATAACTGATTTAAGCTTTTAGTATCAGCCATCCATGTTGCATCTTTACGATCAAGAATATAGGAGTCATCTTTTGAGAGGTTGAACGATTGCTCAATTCGGTTAGCAGCATATTGTGATCGTTCATTAACGCGCTGTTGGTATTTCTTGAAAATATTTACAGCAACTTCTGTCTCACCAGCATTAATATAATCATCAAACTTGTCACGATGTTTGTTGAATTCTTGAATATCAGTTTTAGTAAAGTAAAGCTTACTTGGATCTAACTGTTTAATGTATTGATCCAGTATTTTTCCAGAAAAATCATCATTGAGATCGTATTTTCGATAGTGATAACGCTTTAGCATGCTATTAATTATTTTGTATTCAAATGCATGTCTTGGCGTAAGTTTTTCAATTTCAGTGGGTTTATTAGTACTTTCTGTTGCATTCGCTGAATCTATTAATGAAGTACCATTAGGCTGGTTTCCTAGGCAAGCAGAGAGCAGAACGGCTGAAGTAAAAAGTGTCGTTCTAGCTATTATGTGACTAACAGTTGAATATATAGTATTTGGCATCTAATTAGGTCTTATCATTTAATTACATTGAGAGACATTTTTCGATAGGTATAACGAGTAATAATGGGGCTTTTTTAGTTCTGTATACATCATCAATGTCTCATTAAAGATGAAGTCAAACTATAACACTCGGTTGAATAAAAAACTATTAACGCTTTCAGTAATTCTAAGTAACAAATTACAGTACGCATGTTGTAGTAATGTGGAGGCAATTTAGTCAGTTTCAATCATGTTTTCTCCATTGACAATAGTAAAGTGTATAACTGAAGAATATAGGTTCAACAGTTTTCTATTATTTCATTTCGCGTTATTATGTGTTCATCTAAAAGAAATATGTGAGAAATTGTGAAAAAAATTGGAATTGTTGGGGCTACGGGTTATACGGGTGTAGAATTATTGAGAATATTATCCGTTCACCCAGAGGTTGAAATAACGTTTGTAACCTCTCGTTCAAATGTGGGAACACGTGTTGATGCGATGTTTCCCAATCTACGTAATTATATTGATCTAGAATTTAGTGATCCATCCAGTGATGCACTAGCTGAATGTGATTTAGTGTTCTTTGCTACACCCAATGGTGTAGCAATGAAACATACGGCTTCTTTATTAAAAAAAGGGGTCAAGGTCATTGATCTTGCCGCTGATTTTAGAATTAAAGATTTGGATATTTGGCGTCATTGGTATGATATGACGCATGCTTGTCCTGAATTAGTCGCCGATGCTGTCTATGGTTTACCAGAAATCAACCGTGAAAAAATAAAGGGAGCTTCGCTCGTTGCTAACCCTGGTTGTTATCCAACTTCTGTGATCTTGGGTTTGCTTCCTTTATTAGAATCACAGTTGATTGACTTAGATAGAATTATTGCAGATACAAAATCAGGAGTTAGTGGTGCAGGAAAGCAGGCTAATGTGGCAACACTTTTCAGTGAGATGGGTGAGAGTTTCAAGGCCTACGGTGTTTCTGGTCATCGTCACCACCCTGAAATTGCTCAAATATTCTCCCAGCTTTCTGGAGAAGATGTCGATTTAACATTTGTCCCTCATTTGTTACCTATCATCAGAGGTATTCATGCTACTTTATATGTTAATTCCAAAGATGATGTAGAATTACAAACATTGTTTGAAGCGCGTTATAAAGCAGAACCTTTTGTGGATGTACTACCTATTGGCAGCCATCCTGAAACGCGGAATGTTAAAGCATCCAATATGTGTCAAATAGCAGTACATAAAATAGAAAATAAATCACAGATTGTCGTGTTATCTGTGATCGATAACCTTGTGAAAGGTGCAGCAGGGCAAGCGGTTCAGAATATGAATATTATGCTTGGCATAGATGAGACTACCGCATTAATGCGTCCTGCTTTATCACCATAAATTATTTCTTTTACACTATAATAATTAGATAGATTCTAAAGAAGTTGCAGGAGTTAAAGATGTTTGGGAAGAAAAAAAATAATAATGAAACACACCGAGCTAAAATCAGTACCCTGATAGGTGAAGGTTCATCTGTTGAAGGTGTTGTTAAGTTCATCGGTGGTATGCATGTCGCAGGCAGTGTGAAAGGTGGGGCTTTATCTGATGATCCAGAGTCATTACTCATAATAAGTGAAAATGCTCTGGTTACTGGAGACGTTAAAGTGGCTAATCTCATTGTTAATGGACAAATTGATGGTGATGTTTTTGTCAGTGGTAAGGTTGAATTATTTGATAAAGCCCGTATTAATGGAGATGTGCATTATAGTTTACTTGAGTTGCCAGTAGGTGCGGAAGTGAATGGAAAGCTAATTCGGCAGGATAAAGAGACGGCTTCTAATTAATTAGAGGTGCCTTTAAATAGGAAACCCTATTAGAATATGGTTATATCGTTTTATTTGTTCTAATAGGTTAGAGTTGACTAATATAAAGATTTACTAAGGTATTAAAAATGTCAGTAGAAACAGCAAGCCCAGCACCTGTATTGAATTTTACAGAGGCAGCAGCAAACAAAGTTAAAGGTCTTATTGAAGAAGAACAGAATGATAATCTGAAACTAAGGGTATTTGTATCCGGTGGTGGTTGTTCAGGTTTTCAGTATGGCTTTACATTTGATGAAAGTGTCAATGATGGTGATACATCCGTAGAAAAAAATGGTGTAACACTTCTTATTGATCCAATGAGCTTTCAATACTTAGTTGGTGCAGATATTGATTATACTGAAGGTTTAGAAGGTTCTCAGTTCGTTATCCGTAACCCTAATGCAAAAACTACTTGTGGTTGTGGCTCTTCTTTTAGTCCAGAATAGTATTAATAATAAAGGGTAGTATTATTAAAATACTACCCTTTATTTCTTAGTTATTTGATTTTAAATATTAACTTAGAAAGTAGATAACTCAAAACCAACACTTAACATGTTCACATCTGTCTCTTGTGAAGAAGATGTTTCGATACTAGGAAATTTCTCCCATTCGGCTCGCAACTTTGTAGATTCGTTGATGTGCATTTTAGCACCTAGACCATAGGTGATACCAAAACCGTTTTCATCACCTGTTGTATTATCGCTAGTCCAACGCATTGCGCCGACTTTTGCAAACACATCAAACTGTTCACTAATAGGTAGAGTTCCTACACCGTGTAGGGTAAAAGCACTAATATCAGAGTTTTCACCATTTTTATGCATATCGCCTAGATTAACAAAAGCACCTTCGGCACTTAATTTATCTGTAAATTTGTAACCACCAAAAATTTTCCAAGCTGTATCACTGTCTTCACAATTTGACTCACCGGAGCAATAACTGGTGCCTTCTGAAGCACCAATTGTACCACCAAAGAAATATGGATTTGAGACAGTGCTGCCCGCACTAGAAGTGTTATCTACGTAGTTTGTCGAAGCTTTGTTATAGTCAAAAGCTTTTGGTAAGTCTGCATGTGTTACGGAAAATGCAGATACTAATCCAAGAAGCATCATGGACTTATGTAAAGATGTCATTTTATTACCCCTATTTTTATTGTTTTTACCCTTGGTCTTATTTTATTCTATGTAGAAATGAGGGTAAAGCATCTCTGGATAAGTGGTTTTCAGATTGTGACTTTTATTTCTTCCATAAACTCGATCTGTAAGTACTATAAATTCGCAAACCCTGCTTTATTGTGCCTTTTGCAGTCAAATGGGTAACATCAAATTTCTCAAGCCCTTTCATTGACATAAACTTAATCGTTTTATCTTCATTCGCCAATTTGACTTGTGCATCTACTACCTGAGGGTTTAATTGGACGCGTGGATGTTGTTCATCAACGCTTAAAATCACGGGTAGTTTTGGTGTTTGTAGAACATTGGTTCTTAAATGGTGTAGTAGTTTTTTAAGATGCCAATAATACTCAGTTGATAACTGGTTGTCATTAGCATCCGTTTCACCTTGAATCCAAATAAGAGCACGCGGTGTGACAGTGTGACCTTGTAACTCTAATTCAAGAATTGCCAAATTTAGATTTTTAACCATTTTATCGTAAAGACCCTTTTGCCCAGGTGCTTTCCAATCTGTTTTGATACTTGTACCGCCAGAGCTGTATTTGAAAATTGCGGGATTCATTTTGGTATTTAATAATGCACGTGCAAAGCTAACTTCAGGGCCGAAGTGACCAGACTTAAAATGTCCTGCCTGAGGTCTTAATGTTTGCCAGTGCTCTTCGGTGGAACTGTAGTTTATTGCTTCAAAATAAAAAGGAATTTTTTGATCAAGATTATGAGGATCAGCAGGATAGTTGGCGGCATCACTGCGCCAACCTTGCATATTGGATTGGCCCGCCAAAATAAAAAGGTCAATCTGTTTAGCGTAGGATGCCTCTGTCAACAATATAGCAATTACTGAGAAAACTATTATAGAGAGCTTGGTTTCTTTCATTTAAGGGTACCTCTAATAATTAGTATATCTTCTGGCAATGCCAAAAATTAAGAATCGAGTTTTGATCTATTTGTAATGCCACAAAAAGCCAATTCCCTGCGCAGCGCGCCTAGGATGTGATGGCTTGTAGTGTTGCAGAAGAAACACCTAATTAATAGAGTGGCCTTAAGTTTCTCGCATTAACTCCAACATTTGATTTGCATTCATTGATCCACTCATATCCGAGCCTTCTAACAAGCTATCGGCAAGATCCCTTTTATGTTGGTGTAGTTTTACTATCTTTTGTTCAATTGTATTTTCTGCAACCAGCCGATAAATTGTTACTGGGCGTGTTTGTCCGATACGATGAGCACGATCAGATGCCTGATTTTCAACCGCTGGGTTCCACCAAGGGTCCATATGGATAACGTAATCAGCTGCAGTCAGGTTAAGCCCTGAGCCACCCGCTTTAAGACTAATCAGGAATAAATCACCTTCACCATCTTGAAAGGCATCTACATAATCTTTGCGTTTAGCAACGGGCGTACTGCCATCAAGGTATTGATAATTAATTCCGCGTTCATCTAAATACTGGCGAATAATGGATAAATATTTAACAAATTGACTGAATACCAATGCCTTATGGTTGTTTTCTAAAAGTTCTTCAACTAGTTCACCAAATTTCTCCAGCTTAC
>VAPK010474373.1_pt1 | contig 11565 bp, 8 predicted proteins | sample 3395031 | NCBI WGS metagenome assembly VAPK01 (sample SAMN08290443, study PRJNA428436) | hydrothermal vent metagenome | isolation source: Deep-sea hydrothermal vent chimney 1 | place: Pacific Ocean: Juan De Fuca Ridge
GTGAGGTTCTAAGAGATTTTGTTGATACATGGAAAAGGCATGGAAAAGATTTAAAAGCATCCTTTCAAATTAGATATAACCAATTTGTGATCCTGGCAGTAGATGAATCTTATAATGGTATTTCGGGTTGTTCTATTGATGCATCTGCTAATATGTTTAAAAATATAGAAGATAAATACAATGTTGACATGTTCAATAAGTTAAATATAGCATTTAAATATGGAGATCACGTCAATATTGTTACCTTATCTGATTTTCAAAAGTATGTAAAAGAAGAAAAAATTAATAGCAAAACCATCGTTTTTAATAACATGATCACTACCAAAAAAGAATTGGAAAACAGATGGGAACTTGCTGCGGAAGATAGTTGGCATAGCAGATATTTTTAATATATTTGCTTGAAGTATTCCAAAATATATTTTATTGGTTATCTCTTAGAAAATTTTTGAAACAAACTATCTCTCAAAATCATTATTTTAAAAATTTCTAATGAAAAAAATAGTATTTCTAATTGCAGTTATTTTTGTATTTCAGATAAATGCACAGGTTGATCCTTTTAAAACAAAAGATAGTATTGCTCAGGTAAGATGGGTAGATAGTATCATGACAAAAATGAGTGTTGATCAAAAAATTGGTCAGTTGTTCATGGTTGCAGCTTTTTCTAACAAGGATAAAAAACACACAGATTTTATTGAGAATCTTATTAGAAATTACCAATTGGGTAATTTAGTTTTTATGCAGGGGACGGCTGAAGGCCATGCCAGACTTATCAATAAATACCAAAGTATAAGTAAGATACCTATGCTGATCGCTATTGATGCTGAATGGGGATTGAATATGCGATTGAAAAATACGATCAACTATCCGTATAATATGGCTTTGGGTGCTATTAGAGATGATAAAATGATTGCAGAATTTGGAAGACGAATAGGCAGGCATATCAAAAGAATCGGTATCCATGTTAATTTTGCTCCAGTGGTTGATATCAATACAAATCCTAAAAATCCTATTATTGGAAACCGTTCTTTTGGTGAAGATAAATATGATGTTACAGAAAAATCTTTGCAATTTGTAAAAGGAATACAAAGTGAAAAAGTAATGGCTTGTGCAAAACACTTTCCTGGCCATGGAGATACTTCTCAGGATTCTCATAAAACTTTACCAACGGTTGATTTCTCAGCAGAAAGAATTGATAAAGTGGAGTTATATCCTTACTATAAATTATTTGAGGCAGGTTTAGGAAGTATTATGACAGCTCATTTAAGTATTCCAAGTCTGGAGTCAAATGCCCAGTTACCAACATCACTTTCATACAATGTGGTCACAAAAATTGCTAAAGAAAGAATGAAATTTAGAGGATTAATTTTTACAGATGCTTTAAATATGAAAGGCGCAGCAAATTTTGCCAAGCCGGGGGAGATTGATTTAAATGCTTTTATGGCAGGAAATGATATTTTATTGTTTCCAGAGAATGTTCCTGCTGCGATAACTGAAATTAAAAAAGCCTTAAAAGATAAGACTGTTTCAAAAGAGAGATTAGATGAATCGGTTAGAAAAATATTAATGGCAAAATACTGGGCTGGTCTAAATAATTACAAGCCGGTTGTTCTAGAGAATATAAGCAAAGATATTAATTCTTATGAAGACAGAGTTTTTAATCAAGAGCTGGTTGAAAATTCAATTACGCTTATAAAAAATGATGGAGTATTACCAATAAGAGATTTAGCAAACAATAAGGTTGCCTATGTAAAATTAGGTAATAAGAACAGTTCAAAATTTGTTTCACGCTTAAAAGATTACACTAAGGTAGATGTAATTGGTGGTAATAATCTAGATCAAATTTTAACCAGACTAAAAGGATATAAAACTGTAATTGTTGGTTTTCATACTACCACAGGTGCTTATGCAAGTTATAATATTGCTGATGAAGATCTGGTAAAATTACAGGCCATTGCAAGAAAACACAAGGTGATTCTGGATGTTTTTGCAAGTCCTTATAGTTTGTTGAAATTAAAATCATTTACCAATATTAATGCCATTCTTGTTTCTTATCAAAGTTCTGATATGGCACATGATGTATCGGCCCAAATGATTTTTGGTGCATTGGATATCAAAGGAAAATTGCCTGTAAATATCAATGACGAGTTTGAAGTTGGTTATGGTCTTTATTTAGCAAGCATCAATAGACTTGGTTATGCTTTACCAGAAGAGGTTGGATTAGATAGTTATAAATTAAGCAGGATAGACTCTATTGCCAAAGTAGTAATTGATTCGGCCATGGCACCAGGTTTGCAGGTTTTGGTAGCAAGACATGGTAAGGTAGTTTATCGTAAAAATTTCGGTTATTATACTTATGATAAAAAGAAAAAAGTAACCAATGAAAGTATTTATGATCTGGCTTCTGTTACTAAGATCTTAGGAGGTTTACCAATGATTATGAAAGCAGAAGAGGAAGGTAAATTTACTCTGGATACACCACTTGGAGACTTGATGCCTGTATTAAAAAAAAGTAATAAAGATACCATAACGGTTAAAGAAGCTCTATCTCATTATGCTAAGCTAAAACCATATATACCGTATTATAAAGTTTTGGTAGAAGGTGAGAATAATGATTTGATGCCTAAGTATTTTCACAATACACCATCAAGAAAATACAGTATCAAAGTAGCAAATAATATCTATCTGAGAACAGATTATTTAGATACCATATTTCAATTGATTGCTGATGCACCACAAAGAAAGGTGTTGCAATATAAGTACAGTGGATTGCCTTTTTATTTGTTTAAAGACTATATAGAGAAAGAATACAAAGAGCCAATGGATGAGTTAAATGATGAAAATTTTTATGCTCCATTAGGTGCAACTACCCTAACTTATAATCCATTGAATAAATTTTCCAAATCTTTGATTGTTCCTACAGAAAAGGATGATTTTTTTAGGCATCAGTTGTTACAGGGGACTGTTCATGATGAAGGAGCCGCAATGTTGGGTGGAGTTAGTGGTAATGCCGGTTTATTTGCCAACTCAAATGATGTAGCTAAAATGATGCAAATGTATTTACAAAAGGGTTATTATGGCGGTAAAAGTTACTTAAAACCTGAAACGGTTGATCTGTTCAATAAACGATATTTTGAAGAAGAAGGTGTACGTCGTGGACTGGGATTTGATAAGCCTCAATTAGATGATGCTATGGCAACTTGTGGTTGTGTTTCATTTAAGAGTTTTGGTCATAGTGGTTATACCGGAACTTATACTTTTGTTGATCCTGAAACTGAAATTGTTTATGTATTCCTTTCTAACAGGGTTTATCCAACAAGAGATAACAACAAACTAGGCAAAGAAGATATTCGTCCTAAGGTGCAGGGTTTGATACAAGACGCAATTTTATATTGAATGAATGTTATAGTGTTTTTTAAGAGACAACGATAAAGAGTTTTTGCTGAAGTTTTATTTTTTGATTTTAACAAAAATATACATCAGTAAAATGCTAGTAAAAAAGTAAAGAATACCATAATTAAATGTGGTTAGTAGTCCAATAATAATACTCTGTAATAGATAAAACAATGGGAAAGCAGTAAGCCCAAGCGAAAACCTAAAAGTTGAAATATATTCTTTTTCTTTAATCGTTGCTTTGATTTTATTCCATATCAATAAAGGAAAAAAACTATTGATACGTATCAAAATTTCCAGCAGATTAAAACTACTCTTTCTTTTTTTGAAAGCAGGTAAAGGATTATTTAAATTGATGTGATGGAGCTTTTTATTTACTTTTTCAGGATATAAGAATTCATCCGGTTCAAAATATTGTATGATCTTATCATAATTTTCTGAATCTGTGATGTGATTGGTAACCAGTTTTAATTTACTCTCTGCTTTTTCTTTAATTTTTATAATAGCATCATTTCTATCTTCAATTTTCCAAAAGGGCTTAACAGCAATAGGTTCTCCAAAATTGACACTAACCTTAGATCCATAGGTGCCAATATTAGAATAATTCATTCCAACTGGAATAATATCAATTTCTAGATCTTTATACTTATCCATTGAGCCAAAAACAATTCTGGCAAATCCTTTTTTAAACGGTCTGACTTTACGTCTAAAATTATGACTACCCTCCACATAAATTAAAACAGCTTCCTTGTTATTTAAAATGTCAAAACATTCTTCAAATGTTTTTTCATTATATGCTATTAATTTTTCAGAACTAATTCCATCTTTGATTCTATAAACCGGGAGCATATTTGATGCTGTTAATATGGTTTTAACAAAAGTATTATCGATAAACGCAGCAGCCTGAGTTAAATAATGAACAATTCTTGAACTTTTTGTAGCTATAAGCAAGGGGTCAATAAGGGCATTTGGATGATTAGAAATAAAAACAATCGCTTTATTTTTAGTGATATTTTTTTTCCCTTTTATTAATATTTTTTTGTAATAGAAGGAAAACCCAAGAGAGATATATGCTCTCATGGAAATGTACCAAAGCTTATTCATATAGTTTTTAGTTTTTGTTTCTTTTTTGACCATATTAGTGAAAGAATGAGCCCGGAAAAAATATCCCAGATAGCCCAAAACGCAACCAATAAGGCCATGCCCCCAAGTCCATCAAAAAAAGTAAACACCAGTAGAAGACCCAATCCAGCATTTTGAATACCTGTTTCAATACTGATGGTTTTCTGATTTAAAAAAGACAATTTATTAATTTTTGCAAAATAAAAGCCAACAAAAAATAAAATAGCATTATGAGCAATTACCAGAAAAATCACATAATGTATATGGTTTAAAAATACATCCATATTATTCAAAAATGCACCAACTATAAAACCTAAGAAAATAAGAATAGATAAAGGTTTTAGAATTCTGGAAAGTTTTGCTGCAAAAACCGGTTGATAATAGTTTATCAGCATTCCAAGAACAAGAGGTATTCCTAATAATACTAACACCAATTCGGCAACTTCCATAGGATCCAGTTGTACTTTCTTTAATAAGATTGCGGTCGGCTTATATAAATTGCCCCATAAAGCAAAATTAAGTGGTGTCATTATTAAGGAAGCAATGGAAGCAAAAGCTGTTAAACTTACTGATAGAGCAGCATTTCCTTTGGAAAATTTAGAAAAGAAATTGGATATATTACCTCCTGGGCAAGCTGCAACCATAAACATTCCAAGGGCAATACTTGGAAATGGATTGATTATATTGATAAGGATAAAAGTTACCAATGGTATCAAAATAAATTGTGATATGATTCCAACGATTACAGGTTTTGGTGATTTTAACAAATTGGTAAAATCTGACATTTTAATATCCAGTGCAACACCAAACATTATCAATGATAATGTCAGGTTCACCAGCCAAAGATTGTCTGCGTTAAAATTAATTTGTATTTCATCAATATTTTGAACCATAAAACTGTATCAATTAATATTTAAAAGCATATGAAATAATATTTGCACCCATTTGTAACGCTTTTAACCTGATTTCATAGGGGTCATTGTGAATCACTTCATCTTCCCATCCATCACTAAGGTCACTTTCAAAATCGTAAAAACAAATTAAACGACCTTTGTGGAATAATCCTAATCCCTGGGCAGGTTTATTATTATGTTCATGGATTTTTGGCAATTGAGCAAAGCTAAATTTTTGATGATAAACAGGATGATCTAGTGGTATTTCCTGAAACTCCAGTTCTGGGAAAACTTTTTTCATTTCCTTTCTAATGTATGGATCTAGTCCATAATTATCAGAAATTTGTAAAAAACCACCAGATATTAAATAATTTCTTAAATTCTGGGCTGCTTCTTCTGAAAAAAAGATATTCCCATGTCCGGTTATAAAAACAATAGGGTAATTGTATATTTCACTACCTGATACATCAACAGTTTGTGGTTTTTTATCAATATTTGTGTGAATGGCATTGTTGCTGTAAGCAATTAGGTTTGGTAGGGCAGTGGGGTTGGCATACCAATCACCTCCTCCTTCATATTTTAGTGTTGCAATCTGTTGGGCAGTTGCAATAATGGAAGAAAAAAGGAAAAGGAATAAAACGCTTATTAAAACAAACTGCTTTTTTTTAAGATAGGATGAATATTTGATCTTAATTTTCAAATGAGCTATTTTCATTAATTACAGAAATGGTATTACAAACTACAATCCCAGCTGTTTCAGTTCTCAATCTGCTTGAACCCAAAGATAATGGAATAAATTTATGCTGCAAGGCAATACCAATTTCTTTTGGTGAAAAATCTCCCTCAGGACCAATCAGTATAAGTACATTCTGACCTGGTTGGAGTAAATTCTTTAAAGTATTTTTTTGATCTGGATCATCACAGTGTGCAATGAATTTAACACCTTCAAAATTTGTATTTATTATTTTAGAAAATTTAACAGGTTTATTTAGTTTGGGCAGGGTAAATTTTAAGGATTGTTTCATTGCAGAAACCAGAACTTTATACATTCGTTCTGTTTTTAATACTTTGCGTTCTGAGTTATCACAAATGATAGGTGTAATTTCGTCAATACCAATTTCGGTGGCTTTTTCTAAAAACCACTCAAATCGGTCATTCATTTTGGTTGGAGCAATTGCAATATGAAGTCTGTAATTCCAGTTTTTTTGCTGTTTTTCATAAGAAATGATATCCACCAAACATTTTTTTTCATTTGCCAAAGATATTTTTGCTTTGATCAGGTAGCCTTTACCGTTGGATATAAATAATAAGTCTCCTTCTTTTTTACGTAAAACCCGAATAATATGTCTGCTTTCCTCTTTGTCAAACGTAAAGTTTTGCTTGTTTTGATCTATTTCCAGACTGTAAAAAAGTTGCATGACGAATACTTATATAAAAACAAAAATAGGAAAAAGAGAGTAGTAATGAGTAACAAACGTTTAGTTAAAGCTAACTAATAGTCGATTGCCTTTTTATAGGTACTTCTTTTTTTGTAAACTACTGGTTTGAAATTTTTCCAAATTAGTTGAATATCTTTATTTTCTTCCAGTTCTGGAGTGCTGATTGTCTTGATAATTCCTTTTTCTTTATAAGTTTTAAAAAATTCATCAAAGACGATAGCAGTAACGCCTTTTTTTTGGTATTCAGGCAAAACTCCGATAAGGAAAAAAACAACAGACTTACTGTACTTTTTAGCTTTTAGTAAATGTAAAAATCCGGTAGGAAATAATTTGCCATTTGCTTTTTGCATGGCTTTTGCAAAGGAAGGCATGGTAATAGAAAAGGTGATTAGTTTTTCATTTTTATCAATGATAAATTTAATATACTCTGGATTGATAAAACTGATAAATTTCTCTTTGAAATAAGTAATTTGCTTGTCGGATATAGGAACAAATGAAGGCAATTTTTCGTAGGATGTATTAAACAAAGCAAACATTTCTTCCACATATGGCATAATTTCCTTGGTTGAAGAAAAATTAAGAGGTTCTAATTCGTATCTCTTTTTAACAATTTCGGCGTATCGCTTATATTTTGTAATCTCAACATCTTTAAAATAAAAATAAGTTTCAATAAAGTTTTGAGATTTTACAAATCCGAGTTTTTCCAAATGATCTTTGTAATAGGGATAATTATACCAGGTAATCATGGTACTTAACTCTTCATAACCTTTCGTTAATATGCCAACTTTGTCCATGTTTGAAAAACCAACAGGACCTTCAATAAATTCCAAATTATTTTTTCCCCCAATTTCGTTTACCTTGTTGAGAAGTGCTTTGGTAACCTCTAAATCATCAATCATATCAAACCAGCCAAAACGCATTTTTTTGATCTTTTGTCCATTGACTTCTGTCCAATTAATTATGGCAGCAACCCGACCAACAATTTTATCATTTTGATAAGCTAAAAAGAAACGGGCATCGGCATGTTCAAAAACCGGATTGATAGCTTTGTCAAAGCTGTCTGCCTCATCTTTTATAATTGGAGGTACCCAGTAACTGTTATTTTTATAAAGTCTAAAAGGGAATTTTACAAATTTTTTAATTCCTTTTTTTGTGGTCGCTTCTTTGATCTTAATCATGCACCAAAAATAAACTATTTAAAGTTTTAATCTCTGGCTTTTCCCTGTTTTTTATTGTATTTAATCATTGCCTTATCTCTTTTCTTTTGTTCTTTAATAAGACGTTTGTTTTGCTTATTTCTTGCTCTTTTTGCTTTTTTGTTTACAGGAGGAGTTAAGTTTCTTGATTTTGCTTTGGAAGTTTTGACAGTTCTCATTTTTGTACTGCCTGATGTAGTTGCTTTATCTTTTGCAAATAAACCGAATGTGATCATGGTGAAGAACCCTTTTTTCTCTTTTGTTTTGGGTTCACTGTTGTCTGTTTTGGATTTGATAATCTTATCCTTATGTCTGTCAAGTCTCCATGATAGACCTCCTCCAATTAAGTATGTATTGTCACCTCTTTCATCAAATATCATTCTAAAGGAAAGATCGGCCTGCAAATTATTATTTACCAGATAGGCACCACCTGCTCCAAATTGAATATCATTGGGTGTAGTTTTTCTAAAGAATAGCTGTCCTTCGCCAAATACAGACCATTTTTCGGTCAAAGCATAAGTTGTTGTTCCTATAAATGAGTTTTCCGAGTAATCAGTAAAAGTATTATCCATGATGAAATTCATCAAAACAATCCAGCGATTACTTAGGTCATTTTGCGTATAAATGGCAAATCTTGCACTAATTCCATCTGGATTTTTATGCATCTCATCTAAAAGGTTTGTGTTCAAACCAGCATAAACACCAACCGCAGGTAACAACCTTCTTTTGTCAAAACTATGCCTTGCTTTCCAGCTGTGAATTTCTTTTGATTTATCGGTATATTCCGGTTTGTATACCAAATATTTGGCTCCAATAGTTAATTTGCTAAATCCGAGTCTTGACTCGGTTTTTTCTTCGGGAGCATAAATTTCTCTATTTTCATTTTGAAGAGCCAGATCCAGATTGAATTCTAATTGTTCAAAAAACTGACCGGTTCTTAAAGTGATGTCTGTTCCAAATGACTTGGAGCTATATCTGTGTTCTATTGGGTCACCACCGGCTGCCGGAAATTCCCAATACAAGAGATTTCCTAAATTTTTATAAAAAAGACCACTTTCTACCTGATAAACTTTTGTTCCAACACTAAAAGGACTATCAGAAAAACCCGGACGTTTAGAATTTATAACATCGGTATATTGAGCGAAACCCGTTTGTATTAAAAACAGGAAAGCAATAGACGTAAAAAGATACTTCATAGTAGTTTTATATAAAAGCCAAAAATAAGATTTTCTTTATATAAACGCTGAAGTTGCCATCAAATTGTTATTTTTGACTTTTAATTTTAGTGAAGCTTAAAATGAAAGAGTTTGGAAAGCGAATTTAATTTTTATAGCTGAACTAAAAATGTTGAATAAGAGTATATTATAAAGTTATTGCATATGCAGGAAGCAGGATTATTGAACTTTTTACGCACAATTTTAATTATCATATTGATCTGGTATGGTTTTAAGTTTGTTGGTAGAATTCTATTTCCAATATTTTTTCAAAAAATGATGAAAAATGTGGAAAAAAAAGTTCAGGAACAACAAGGGTATCAAGAACCTCAAAATAAAACAAAAGTAGGAGAAACAACCATAGAAAAAACTCCTCAACAAAATAACCAGAGTAATAATAGTGTTGGTGAATATGTAGATTATGAGGATGTTGATGAATAGGAATTGAGTTCCGTGTTTCAGATTCCAAATTATTATTGGTATTAAAATCAAATTAACGCAATATCTAAATATTAATGACTTTTAAGAAAGTACTTCCGTACATTATTACAATCATCGCTTTTGTTGTTGTCTCATTAGCTTATTTTTCACCGGTTTTAGAAGGGGAAAAATTATTTCAAAGTGATATCGCTCAGTTTAGAGGCATGTCAAAAGAAGTACAGGAATTCAGAGCAGAACATGGTGAAGAACCTTACTGGACAGACAGAGCTTTTGGAGGAATGCCAACTTACCAGCTAAGTACTTATTATCTGAATGATTACATTAAAAAAGTTGATAGTGTGATAAGGTTTTTACCTCGCCCGGCAGATTATCTTTTTTTATATTTTATTGGTTTTTTCGTGCTTTTAATGGTATTGAAAATTGACTGGAAACTGGCTGTTATAGGCTCTCTGGCTTTTGGATTTTCTACATATTTTATCATAATTTTAGGTGTTGGACATAATGCAAAAGCGCATGCAATTGCTTATATGCCTATGGTTTTGGCAGGAATTATACTCGTATTTAAAAATAAGTATTTACAGGGTTTTGTATTGACTTCTGTTGCAATGGCTTTGGAAGTAAATGCCAGTCATCCGCAAATGACCTACTATTTACTGTTTATGATTTTCATTTTTGGAATTGTTTATTTGATAGATTCGTTTAAGAAGAAAGACTTACCAGGCTATTTTACAAAAATTGGATTATTATTTGTGGCAGTGATGTTGGCAGTTGGAGTGAATGCTACTCATTTGTTGGCAACAAAAGAATATGCCGATCACAGTACCCGAAGTAAAAGTGAATTGACCATTAATCCAGATGGTTCTGAAAAAGAACAAACTTCAGGTTTATCACATGATTATATCACCGAATACAGTTATGGAAAATTAGAAACATTTGATTTGTTCATTCCACGGTTTATGGGTGGATCTAACAATGAAAATATAGGAAAAGATTCTCATCTGTATGAATTTTTAAAAGATAAAGGAGGTAGAAAGCAAGCATTGTCCTGGTCAGAAAATGCACCCATGTACTGGGGAGATCAGCCTATTGTAGCCGCGCCAGCTTATATTGGTGCCATAATGATATTCCTCTTTGTTTTAGGAATCTTTTTGGTGGATAACAAGTTGAAAAAATGGCTGGTGGCCGCAACTATATTTTCCATACTATTGAGCTGGGGTAAGAATTTTGGAATATTGACCGATCTGTTTATTGATTTTGTCCCGCTGTATAATAAATTTAGAGCTGTTTCCTCCATTCAGGTGATTGCCGAACTTGCTGTCCCATTGCTGGGGATTTTGGCTGTTCAAAAATTATTGGATGATAAAATTGAAAAAAAAGAGAAACTTTATGCCTTAAAATGGAGTAGTATCATTGTAGGAGGAGTAGCATTATTTTTCACCCTTACAGGAACTTTTTTATTCACATTTGAAAGTTTTAGAGATTTGCGATTTGAAAAAATGCTGGAAGGTTTTACTGCTGTTTTGGTAGAGGACAGGAGAACTGTTTTTTTTCAGGATAGTTTGAGAACACTCATTTCAGTTTCTGTAATTGCAAGTGTTATCTGGCTTTATTTAGATAAGAAGATCTATAAAAATATTGTACTGGGAGTGCTGTTGATTGCTGTTTTGATCGATATGGTGGGCGTAGCAAAAAGATATGTGAATAACGATGATTTTATCGCTGCATCAAAACTGGAAAAACCTTTTGTGAAAAGTAAAATTGATGTCGAGATCCAAAAAGATAAAGGACATTATAGGGTGATGAATTTTTTGGTGAATCCGATGAACGATGGAAGCACCTCTTTTTTTCACAATTCTATTGGAGGTTATCA
>VAPK010067235.1_pt1 | contig 11563 bp, 8 predicted proteins | sample 3395031 | NCBI WGS metagenome assembly VAPK01 (sample SAMN08290443, study PRJNA428436) | hydrothermal vent metagenome | isolation source: Deep-sea hydrothermal vent chimney 1 | place: Pacific Ocean: Juan De Fuca Ridge
ATCGTTTTCCAGCGTAAACAATTGTGTTTAGGCCAATAATTCACAAGAAGTTCCTCCTATATAAGATTGTACAAAAATTTAGGTATAGACTAGTTATTTGATGTATTTTTGCATTTTTAATATTATAAAAATATGTCGACGTTTGCAGAATTAGGAATTGAAAAAACCTATATCAAATCCTTAAAAGAATTGGGAATTGAAAGCCCTACAGAAATTCAGGAAAAAACTATTCCCATTTTATTAGAGAATAAAACAGATTTTATTGGTTTGGCACAAACCGGGACCGGTAAAACAGCTGCATTCGGACTCCCTATTGTACAACATATTGATACAGAAAGTAGTAAAATACAAGCATTGGTACTATCTCCCACAAGAGAATTGGCTCAGCAAATAAAGAAACAACTTTTTAAATTTACTAAATATCAGGAAAATAGAATTTTTGTAGAAGCTGTCTACGGAGGGGAGAAAATAGAAAAACAAATAAAAAATTTACACAGAACTACGCATATTATAGTGGCAACTCCGGGAAGGCTGATCGAATTAATTGAAAGAGGGGATATTGATTTAAAACATTTAAAAACACTAGTATTAGATGAAGCAGACGAAATGTTAAGTATGGGTTTTAAAATTGACTTAAACCGAATATTGAGATATACTGGGAGATCAAAAAACACCTGGCTTTTTTCTGCAACTATGCCTGAAGAAGTACAACAAATTATCAAAAAATACCTTTCTCCCAGATCTTATAAGATTGAAGTAAATAAAAATGCTTTGGTAAATGCGAATATTACACATCAATTTATCAAAACTTCTATAAAAGAAAAATTACATGTTATTATTAATTTTTTAGAACACCATGAAAATGATAGAGGGATAATTTTTTGCAGAACAAAAGCAGGAACTCAAAATCTAACCAAGCTTTTAATAGAAGAAGGTTTTCCTGTTAATGCTCTTGAAGGTGATATGCAACAAAGGGAAAGAGATAAAGTGATGAGGGCCTTTAAAAATAAGAATCTTCAGGTTTTAATATCTACCGATGTATCGGCCAGAGGAATTGATGTTCAAAATTTAGGTTTTGTTATTCACCACCAGCTCCCCGAACAAATTGAATATTATACCCACCGAAGTGGGAGGACAGCTAGAGCTGGAAAAAGAGGTTTTTCTATAGCTTTAATATTACCTAATGAAATGGATAAAATAGAAAATTTAGAGAATAAATTAGGAATTGAGTTTCGTGAGGTTAAGGCTTAATACCCAATCTAATATATATAACAAAAAAAAATCTATTTAAATTTTAAATAGATTTTTTAATTATATGCTTATTGTATTAATGTCCGTAGTGTCGATGTTCTGACCAACGTATTCTTTTCGAGTTTTTGAATTTTGAAAAGTAAAAGTTCTTGTTTGATTCTGTCGGGGTGTTAAATAATGAATTTGTCATGATTTTTTTATTTTAGATATTGTTTATAATTTTTTATTAGAGTCCGTAATTTCTATGTTCTGACCAGCGTATTCTTTTCGAGTTTTTGAATTTTGAAAAGTAAAAGCTCTTGTTTGATTTTGTCGGGGTGTTAAATAATGAATTTGTCATGATATTTTATATTTTTTTAGATTAATATCCGTAATGTCTATATTCAGACCAACGTATTCTTTTTGAATTTTTAAAATTTGAAAATTGAATGTATTTTCTTGATTTTGATTCTGTGTTTATATTTATTAGATTTTTCATGATGTTTAAATTTACTGGGTTATACTATATAGACGCGCTATCTTGCGTATTGTTACAGTACTATGTTAAACAAAGTACTGTATTAACAAATATTTAACAATAAGCCCCTATTAAATAGGGAAGTAGGGGATGAGTTAAATTAAAGTTAATTTGAATTTTAGGCCAAGTATTCAGTTATAAAGCTATTTTGGTATACCTAATTACAGTCGAATTGTTCCAGATGAATTTAACAAGATAGGTGCAGTAAACAGATTTGTGTAAACTACTATTTAAAAGTGTTTTAAACTTATATTTAATCTGGATTTATTGAAATCAATCTAAGAATTGATTAAAAAAGAAACCGACTAATCAAGCATAGAGGCACCTGAAAAAGTCGGTATTTTTTTAATAATTTATTCTTTTATTCTTTAATTCCCGGTTGTAAGATTTTAAAATGATCTTTCTGTTTCGCTTGATCAACCATTTGTTTTACATCTAGTAACAGTTGTTTGGCATCGTAAACAATTCCATCTTTAATGGTGTATTTTACACCTCCAACACGAACAACTTCATTATCCTCTGTTAATTTGATAGCCCCGGTTCCGTATAATACTTTTAAATTTTCTAATGGGTTCTCTTCAACAATTATCAGATCTGCCAGTTTACCAACTTGTACAGATCCAATTTTATCATCCATATTTAATGCTTCTGCTCCGTTTAATGTGGCAGCACGTATGACTTCTAAAGGATGAAAACCTGCTTCTCTCAATAATTCCAATTCACGTATATAAGCAAAGCCATATAATTGAAAAATAAAACCAGAATCTGATCCTGCCGTAACTCTTCCACCTCTGTTTTTATATTCATTTACAAAAGTCATCCAAAGCTGATAATTTTTTTTCCAGGCAATTTCTTGTTCGGTACCCCAATAGTGCCAATAAGACCCGTGGGATATTTTACTTGGTTGATAAAATTTCCATAAAGATGGCAATGTATAGGTTTCATGCCATTCGGCTCTTCTCGCTCTTTGCAGATCTCTACTTGCTTCATATATATTAAAAGTAGGATCTAAGGTGAAATCCAATTCCAATAACTCATTCATTACTTTATTCCAATGATCTGAATATGGTTTTGCTGCCTGTTCCCATAATTTACCAGCTTCTTCAAACCGATGCTGTTCATTGTTATAATTATAGTCTAATGGATAATGTTGTACAGTTCTATCTTCAAAAAGAGCCTCCGGTAAACCATACCAATGTTCCATAGATGTTAAACCGGCTCTAGCCGAATTTAATACATTCCACCTTGCAACACTCATTTGAGCATGGTGGCAGGCCGATCCCAGTCCTAATTTTTTATTCTCTTCCAATGCAGCTTGCATTATTTCTGGTTCTGCACCGAAAAATTTTATTCCATCTGCGCCATTTTTCGCATTGCTTCGTACCCATTGTCTTGCCATTTCGGGTGTTGTAATAGGAGCATCATTTAATGGATTAAATCCCTCACTGGTTTGACCGAAAGCAGTATAAGATATTATTCTGGGGGCAATGATCTTATTTTGTTCGCTTAATTTTTTTAGATTTAAACTAAAGTTAATTCCTCTCCCGCTGGGCTCTCTAACTGTTGTTATTCCATGAGCCATCCATAACTTGAACACATATTCCGGTTCGGCACCCTGAGCAACTCCACCTATATGTCCATGCATGTCTATTAATCCAGGTAAAAGATACATACCATTGGCATCTAGCTCTTTACCTCCTTTTTTTAATGATGGCCTTTTAGATGAATCTATCTCAATACCTGGATACCCAACCACTTTTATACTGGTAATAATATTTTTTTCTACTACAATATCCACTGGTCCAACAGGAGGTGCTCCGTTACCATTAATAAGAGTAACTCCTCTAATTATTAGTTGGTCAAACGGGCCGTTATTTATATTGGTACCAATGTCTTGTGAAAAAAGAGTAGGTATTAACAGCGTATTTATAAAAAAAAGCAATATAAATTCTTTGAAGTATTTCATTTTAATTTAAGTATTGATTAGTAAATATTTATTATTGTCTTATTCTTTTTGATTGACCATTGGTCCTAATTTATTTCCTCCCAATAAATGCATATGCAAATGAAATACCGATTGACCGGCATCTTCATTAATATTCATTGCCAGACGATAACCAGTTTCAGAAATTCCATTTTCCTTGGCGAGTTTTTTTGCCACTAAAAACATTTTTCCTAATAACAAGGTATCTTCTTCGGTTATATCATTAATTGTATAAATTTCCTTTTTTGGAACTATTAACAAATGAACTTTAGCTTGAAGTCTTAAAGGTACAAAAGCAATTATATCATCATCTTCATATACAATGGTTGCTGGTAATTCTCTATTGATTATTTTAGTAAAAACAGAACCTTCTTTTATTTTTTCTGCTTTTTTCTTTTGATAGGAATCACTTTGAGATAAAACAGGTAAACTAATGCAAATAAGTAAAATACAAGATAGAAATAGTTTGATCATAAAATTTAATTTTAATTAACTTTGACAATTTACCAATTAATTTTTAAAAATTTAAATATGAATTATAAGAAATTTATTGTTCTATCAGTTTTAATAGTTATTGCTAATTTCAATGCTTTAGCGCAAATAAATTTAAACTCAAATGATAGCCTTGATATTCATAACACTATAGCTAAGTTATTTGAGGGAATACATGAAGGCGACAGTGCTAAAGTACACGCTGTTTTTTATGATAATGTACGTATGCTTACTTCTTTTACAACTAACACTGGTGAACGAAAATTAAAAGGTGATAATTTACATACTTTTTTGCAAGCAATTGCAAATGGTCATAAAGAGATTTGGGATGAAAGAATAAGTAATACTCATATTCAAATTGATGGTGATCTAGCCCAAGTATGGACAGATTATACCTTTTATGTAGATGAAGAATTAAGTCATTGTGGTGTAGATGCATTTCAAATAGTACGAGATAAGAATGGGATCTGGAAAATCATTCACTTAATCGATACAAGAAGAAAAACAGGTTGCGAGTGATTCATTTGATGAATTGAGTTATGTGTTTAAGAAACTACTGTAACATGAAATCAAGAGTTTCCTTAGCAATTCTAGCCAGAGCATCTGTTCCTTTATCAAAATCTTTTAAATTTTTAGATAGAATAACCAAAACAAATGATCTTCCATCTGGTAGGTATACAATTGCTGCATCATGATGAACCCCTGTTATTGACCCGGTTTTATGAGCTACTATCACATTTTTCGGAAAGTATTTGGGTATCATATCATTAAAATGTTGCTTCTTTAAAATTCCAATCATTTGTTTACAATCTTTTTTACTTCCGGCAGAACCTTCTGCAATTGATTTCATAATAATCATTAGATCTTTAGCTGTAGTAGAATTACTCAGGCCCTTGTCATAAGCTTTTATATCTTCAACACCTCTTAATACATTCATATTTTTTGCACCTAAATCCTTCATGGTAGCAGTAACAGATTTGGCATCAACTAAATCGATTAATATATTTGTTGCTAAGTTGCTACTAACGGTTATCATATCAAAGAGTAAATTTCCAATAGTTGTCTTTTTATTTATTTGGTCATATAGTTTTTCTCCACTATCATCACCAATATCCATTTTATAGATACTACCATCTACTATACTTTTAAATTCATTTTTCACAAGTATAGAATCACTCAAATTTAATTTACCGGTTGTGACTTGTTTATACAATTCTATCATTACCGGTATTTTCATTGTACTTGCCGCATGAAATTTTTCATTGGTATTAATCTCAATAGCATGATCGGGTTTGGAAAGGTCTAAAAATGCATAGGCAAAAACACCATCTAAATTATTCAATTTTTGCTCAATATTAGTTTTAAGATCCTCAACGGAAAGCTGTCCATTAGCATTTTCACAACCCATCAAAATAGATATAAAAACTATTATTAGAATTTTAAAACACTTGCTATTTCTTTTAAAATGATACATTTAAAATATTTTTTTATATAGAGCGCTTAGGCCAAAAGATTTGATTCACTTTATTTATTTTCTTCCCAAAGTGACAATTTTTCCTCCTCTTAAAACCACTATTTCCAGATTTCTTTTTTTATCACTTTGACCAATTACTTTAGATATATTTAATAATGCTTCGTCGGTTAAATCAAATTTCACACCATTTATTGATAATATGATATCACCTCCTATGATCAGTTTTTCATTCTGAATTGTTATTTCAATATCACCATCTTGCAATCCTAAAATTCCGAAAGGAGATGATTTAACCACTCTTTGAACTAATAACCCACTTTCCTGAGGTAAGTTGAACATTCTTGCCAGTTTTCCCGTTAAGGGATACAAATCGGTACCATTCCAGATAATTTTCTTTTCAAATAATAACTCTTTGGTTATGTTGGAAGATGAAGCAAATCCAATTCCTTGAAAGCCACCAGACTGAGTAAGTATATTACTTACAACACCAATTACATCACCATCCATATTGAACATAGGGCCTCCAGAATTCCCGGTATTTATAGCAGCATCTGTTTGAATATATTCGGATATTGTAAAAGGATTTTTATCTTTTTTATTTTTTATGATACCACTAACATAACCTGAAGAAAGTGAGTGACCCAAGCCATAAGGTGCGCCCATTACAAATACTTGTTCTCCTATTTGGACTAAATCAGAATTAGCTAGTTTTACAGTAACCGCATTCTTTCTTGGCCATATTAATTCCAATAAAGCAACATCTGCACCACTATACGCTGATATTACCTTGGCAGGAATTATTTCACCATCTAAAAATTCTACATTTACTTTTTCGGCAACCTGAACTACATGAGCTGCTGTAATTATTTGGGTATCAGAAATCATAAATCCAGACCCTAAACCTCCTGCTGTAATAGTTTTGGTTGATTGACCATTGCTAATAATTTCTTTTTGCTCTGTTAAAATCACAACAACCGCCAGATTCACTTTTTCATACAGGGTAGTAAGATCTTGTGATTTTACAATAAAGCTTAAAAAAAGACCGAAAATGAGAAAATAATATTTCATATTTATTTTTGCAAATTAATAAATCGAATTCAAGCCGTAAAACTAATAATAAATCTTAATAAAAAATATGTTTATTCATTTCAAAACATACCAATGAGTCAAATGAAAAATATTATGTAAATTTTAATATCTTGTGAATTAAAATTTTTAACCATGCGTTCAACTATACCTCTTATTTTAATTCTGAATTTCTTATTTCTGGCATGTAATAACCGAGTGAAGGATTCTAAAACCTTTCTACATGATATTTATGCAGAGCCCAAGCCCTGGAACAGTGAGATCTTTGAAGAAGGTGAGGAAGATTTTAATTTTGGAATTATTTCTGACCTTACGGGAGGTGAAAGAGAAGGTGTGTTTAATGTTGCAGTACAACAAATAAATAGGATCAATCCAGAATTTGTTTTATCTATAGGGGATTTGATAAATGGAGGGACAGAAGATTTTGATATATTAGAAGCCGAATGGGATAGTTTTGATGATCGGGCATCAGAATTTAAAATGCCTTTCTTTTATTTAGGAGGAAACCATGATCTAACCAATCCTAAAATGCGCGTTTTTTGGAAACAGAGATTTGGGCCAAGATATTATCACTTTATTTATAAAAATGTATTGTTTTTAATGATTGATTCAGAAGATTTTGAAGATAAGAGAATGATGGAAGTCTATAAGGCCAGAGCAAAAGCACTTCAAATAATTAATGGGGAGTTAGAAGGGAAATATACAGATACTGAATATTATCACATGCTTGAACGAAAAACAGGTGCAATGAGTGATTCTCAATATGATTACTTTAAAGGTGTTTTAAATAAATATCCAAAAGTAAGATGGTCATTTTTATTAATGCATAAACCCATATGGCAAAGAGAAGATGAAAAAGGGCTGAGTCGACTTGAAAAGATTTTAGAAAACAGGTCATACACTGTTATTAGTGGGCACGTTCATTCTTTTTCTCACAGAATAAGAAATGGTACTGACTATATAATTCTTGGAACTACCGGAGGTGGTCAGAACAAAGACGATCAAGCATCTTTTGATCATTTTACCTATGTTAGAATTACAAAAGAAAAACCGGTTATAACACATCTTAGAATGGATGGAGTATTAGATGAAACTGGAAGAATTCCATTGCAAGGAGATACACTTTCATTTCAGGCATCAAAGAAATAATTTGTATGAGTTTTATGCTATGATTTTAATAAATATTCCTAAATTGCTAGTACATTAATTTCCTGTAAATAAGATAATAAAATACCAAATCAATGAAAAAAACACTACTCTATTCCTTATTATTGCTATGCTCCTTCGCAATAATAAATCAGTCTTATGCTCAAAAAATAACTTCAAAAACTTTCAGTGGATTAGAATTTAGAAATCTTGGTTCTGCGCTAACATCAGGTAGAATAGCCGATATAGCAATTCACCCTGATAATGAAAACATCTGGTATGTTGCAGTTGGATCGGGTGGTGTATGGAAAACAGTAAATTCGGGTACTACCTGGAAGCCTATATTTGACAAACAAACCAGTTATTCCATTGGTTGCATAACTCTTGACCCATCTAATTCACATACTGTTTGGGTAGGTACCGGTGAAAATGTTGGTGGAAGACATACCGGTTTTGGAGATGGAATATATAAAAGTGATGACGATGGAAAAACCTGGAAAAATATGGGATTAAAAACATCGGAACATATTTCAAAAATAGTAGTTCATCCAAGTGATTCAAATATAATTTGGGTTGCTGTCCAAGGGCCTTTATGGAGTAAAGGAGGAGAAAGGGGATTGTATAAATCAATAGACGGTGGTAAAATCTGGAAGAAAACATTAGGAGATAGTGAATGGACAGGTGCAACCGATCTGGTAATTGATCCAACTAATCCCAATATATTATATGCAGCAACCTGGCAAAGGCATAGAACTGTTGCTATGTATTTGGGTGGCGGACCAGGATCTGGAATTCACAAAAGTGTAGATGGCGGTAATACATGGAAAAAGCTTACCGATGGAATTCCTAAATCTAATTTAGGAAAAATAGGTTTGGCTATTTCACCTTTTAATCCGAACAGAATTTATGCTGCCATCGAATTAGATAGAACGAAGGGTGGATTGTTCATGTCTACAAATCAAGGCATTACCTGGAAAAAACAATCGGATGCTGTATCCGGAGGCACAGGTCCGCATTATTATCAGGAACTCTATGCATCACCACATCAAGATGGTCGTTTGTATTTTATGAATAACGTTGGAATGATTTCAGATAATCATGGGAAAACATTTGTCAATATGAACGAAAAGAACAAGCATGTAGACAACCACGCAATGGCATTTAAAAAATCGGATCCCAATTATGTGCTTTTCGGAACAGATGGCGGTTTGTACGATTCATTTGATCTCACAAAAACCTGGCATTATATTAGTAACCTTCCATTAATACAATTTTATAAAGTTGCGGTTGATGATTCGAAACCATTTTACAATATTTATGGTGGCACACAAGATAATGGATCTCAAGGTGGTCCTTCAAGAACAAGAAATGCAGGTGGTATTACAAATAGAGATTGGTGGATAACACTTGGTGCAGATGGGCATCAATCTGCAATAGAACCAGGAAATCCTGATATTACTTATGGTGAATTTCAACAAGGCTGGTTATGGAGAATTGATCAAACAACTGGTGAGACCGTTTTTATTCAACCACAAAATAGTGATAGCAAAGTGGCCGAAAGATTCAATTGGGATTCTCCCATTTTGGTAAGTCCGCATAATCCTACTAGATTGTATTTTGCTTCACAAAGGGTTTGGCGTTCAGAAAATAGGGGAGATGAATGGAAATCTATTTCCGGAGACCTCACACATAATCAAAATAGAATTACACTTCCCATTATGGGAAAACAGCAAAGTTGGGATAATGCCTGGGATGTTAGAGCTATGTCAAATTATAATACAATCACTTCTTTGGCCGAATCACCAAAACAAGAAGGATTAATCTATGCAGGTACCGATGACGGAATTATTCAGGTAACTGAAAACGGAGGTAAATCTTGGGCTAAAATTGAATTAGGCTCAATAAAAGGTGTTCCTATCACAGCTTTTGTAAATGATATTCGAGCAGATCTGTTCGATGATAATATTGTTTATGCAGCTTTAGATAATCATAAATATGGCGATTTTAAACCCTATTTAATTAAAAGTGTCAACAAAGGGAAATCATGGAACCTTATAAATGGTGACCTACCAAACAGATTGATTACCTGGCGCTTGGTTCAAGATCATATCAAAAAAGATCTTTTATTCTTAGCTTCAGAATTTGGTATTTATTTTACCGCTAATGGCGGAGTAAATTGGATTCAATTAAAGGGCGGATTGCCAACTATTTCCTTTCGAGATATTACCATACAAAGAAGAGAAAACGATTTAGTAGCAGCCTCTTTTGGAAGAGGATTTTATGTTTTCGATGATATCTCTGCTATTAGAGATTTTGATGCTTCTATGTTAAAAACCAAAACAACTTTATTTAATATCAAACCTGCATATTGGTATGTGCAAAATGAAGCTATTTATGCACAGGGTGATAATGAATACAAAGCTAAGAACCCAAAATTTGGTGCTGTTTTTACCTATTTTTTACCGGAAAAATTTGAGTCGTTAAAAGATACACGACAAAAAAAGGAAAAAGAGTTAGTTAAAAATAAAAGCGAAGTTGTTTTTCCTGGCTGGGAAAATTTGGAAAAAGAAAAAAGGGAAGAAGGACCGGTTGTTCTGCTACAAATAAAAGATAAAAATGGTAAAGTTGTAAATACAATTAAAGGAACCAATAAAAAAGGTTTCAATCGGGTAAACTGGAAATTAGATTATTCGAATAGAAGCGGAGTTAAATTAAAAATAAAAAAATCTAATAATCCCTTTTCTTCTAATGGTATTATGGTTACACCCGGAGATTATAGTGTAAGAATTTTCAAAAGAGATAAAGGTAAAATGACAGAACTGGTTTCTGCCAAGAGTTTTCAGGTAATACCTTTAAGTGAAGGAGCTTTGAAAAGAGCATCGAATGAAGTAATTGCCAATTTTGCTAAAATATATCAAGAATTTCAGCAGGACTTAACAGCCACCAAAACTGTATTGTCTAAAAATTTAATCACAATTCAAGCTATGAAAAGAGCTTTAGACAAATCTACATCCCCTACCAATGAATTGTATGAGAAGATCAGCCAGGCAAGAGAACAATTATTAAACATTGATGAAGCTATTTCGGGTAATAAAACAAAATCTGAAATAGGTGAAAGCTCAAGACCAAGTCCGCAGGATGGAAACTTTATAGGCAGAGTTGCTTTGAGTTCAGGCACATACGGTCCGACAGCAAATCACAAAGTGACTCTAAATAGGTCGATTAATCAATTAAAAGAAATAAAGGTTCAACTTAAAGATATAAATGAAACTGTGATTCCGGCGATTGTCAAAGACCTAAAATTGGCCGGTGCTCCATGGATAGAAGGGCAGGGTTTATTAGATTGAGTGAAATAGGAATAAAAGAATAAAGACGTTTGACGATTAGACTTTAGATAATAAACAATCGATTTGGAAAGAAGAGTATAGAAAAAGGGAGAAGGCAGACCGAAGAAATTCTAAGTGAGTATAAAGTATTTAGAAAATAGTAAAAATGAATATCACTAACCAGGTAGTTTAGAGGTGAGAGAAGATCTACCAACAGACAGACAGGGGATATAGGAAAAAGAATATCAATTTACTTTTATAAAACTAAAGCAAATAATAATAATAAT
>VAPK010851918.1_pt1 | contig 11563 bp, 11 predicted proteins | sample 3395031 | NCBI WGS metagenome assembly VAPK01 (sample SAMN08290443, study PRJNA428436) | hydrothermal vent metagenome | isolation source: Deep-sea hydrothermal vent chimney 1 | place: Pacific Ocean: Juan De Fuca Ridge
TACGCTCGGCTTGCGAGATATTGCCAACCTCCAGCAGACCATCGACAAACAAGCGCAGGCCCGAGTGGGTTGGCATGCGTCCAGCCGAGGTGTGCGGTGCAAAGAGCAGGCCGCGCTCTTCGAGATCCGTCATGACATTGCGCACAGATGCGGGGGACAGCTGCATGGGTAGCGTCTTTGAGATCAGGCGTGAACCCACGGGTTCGCCGGTTTCCAGATAGGCTTCCACCACCTGCCTGAAAATTTCCCGTGATCGCTCGTCAATATCTTCAAGTCTCTTGATGGGGGGCCTCATTGCTTGTTTTGCGCCTGATGTCCTGCGCGCAAAAGATGCGCTGGACATTCTCGCGTCCGCACGATTATGGTGCCGACCATTGCATACATAAACCTTATAGAGGGAAATTCAAAGTTGATTAGACCAAGCAAACGCCAAAATGATGAAATGCGCGCTGTTAGTTTCGAGCGCGGTGTCTCCATGCACGCCGAAGGCTCCTGCCTGATAAAAGTCGGCAATACCCATGTTTTGTGCATGGCCAGCGTCGAAGAGCGCGTGCCGCCTTGGCTAAAGGGCCGCGGCAAGGGCTGGGTGTCTGCTGAATACTCCATGCTGCCACGCTCCACTAGCGAGCGCATGCGCCGCGAAAGCACTATGGGCAAGGTCGGAGGCCGCACCCAGGAGATCACCCGCCTTGTGGGCCGCTCCCTGCGCGCTGTGGTTGATATGAAAGCCCTTGGCGAACGCATGATCATGGTCGATTGCGATGTGCTGCAGGCAGATGGCGGCACCCGCTGCGCCTCGATTACCGGTGCCTGGGTGGCCCTCAATGACGCCCTCAACTGGATGGCCGCTCGTGACATGTTTGGTGACAAACAAGTCTCTGACGTGATGCGCGACAGTGTGGCCGCCGTTTCATGCGGTATCTACAAAGGCGAAGCCGTGCTTGATCTGGATTATCCCGAAGACAGCAACGCGCAAGCTGACACCAATTTCGTCATGACCGGCAAAGGCGGCATCGTCGAAATCCAGGGCACCGCCGAAGCCGAACCGTTTTCCGAAGACGATTTTGGCAATCTGATGACACTGGCCAAAAAAGGTGTCAAGGAATTGACGGACTTGCAGGCGCTTGCTGTCGGGTAGGTGGTCTGGTCTCGAAACCCCACCGTCATTCCCGCCTGCGCGGGAATGACGGTGGGGCGATTGTCTCACATGATATAAAAATTCAACACAAAAAAGGACGCCCCCGTTAGGAAGCGTCCTTTTTGTTTGTGGTGGGCTAAGCAACGGCCCCTAAGGGAGCTGCTTAACCCAAAACACTATGCCATTGTGATATTGGCAACAGCAGTTTTGCCAGAGCGGCTGTCTACTTCGGTATCGAAGCTGACTTTGTCGCCTTCGTTGAGGCCTGAAAGACCTGCACGCTCAAGAGCGGTTGCATGAACGAAAACGTCCTTTTCGCCGTTGTCTGGTGCGATAAAGCCGTAGCCTTTTTGATCATTGTAAAATTTAACTGTTCCGGTTTCCATGGGATTTCCTTTGTCTGATCCATGTTAGTCTGCGGGCCAACCCACGCAAAAATTGCGCACACGGGCCCAGTAGTATCGAATATTAATAGGGGGATTCAGAGCGTACACTTGGGAAATCCCGTAGTGCAGCGGCCAAGTCGTCCGGCCAAAAGTCGATAAGCCACTATATAGAACCAGTCGCGCAGAAATTCAAGGTTCTTTTTTGGTTCTTTGCGAAATGATGATATGTGGCTCAAGGAATAGCCAGCTATTGGGACCAAATTGATAAAATAAAGCAAAATCAGTTAGGTAAATATGGGGTTTCGCGGGGAATTTTATTTGTTTTGCAAGCGTTGTTCAACTTTCTTAATGACATCATTTGGGTCAATGACGCCAGATTTGGCGAGGATTAGCCCTTTTGAGGTTCCTTGTGCAACGATCCGGCCATCGACGATAAAACGATGATCCATATTAAAAATTCGCTCATCCCAGTCAATGATATCCATTTCGACCCGGACTTTTTGAAATAGTTTGAGCGGTCGTTTATAGACCATCGTATGCTCGGATATTATGGGAATCCATTTTTCTTTGAGCATGGTTTTGGCAAGGCCCGAGCGGATAAACATATCGACCCTTGTGAGATCGCAAATCGTCAGATAGCGACCATTGTTCATGTGCAGATTGATATCGATATCATTTGGTAAAACGCGCAGGCTGATGGCGTTTGACGGGCTTTTTGTCGGCAGGTCTGGCTTGAATAAGGAGCTGATCAATAGCCAGATCATTCTAAAATAAAGGTTCAATATATCAGACCTCCAATTGATCGCAAAGCAGGGCTCACGCTGGCAATATCATGTTTTCTCAACCGGTTTTTTTGGCGGGCGTCCCCGGCGGGCACGCTTGGGCTTGGGCTTGGGCTTGGGTTTTGGCTTTGGCGTCGGCTCAGAGGCGCTCACGTGCACTTCAATCGGTGACCCACCTCGCAGATTTAGATCGCGCTGCGGGAAGGGGATCTCGATCCCATTGTCACGAAATTTGTGCCAGACTTTCAGTAGAAAGTCACTTTTGACATTGACGACGCCATTGTGCGGGTCGCAGATCCAGAAGCGGGCTTCCAGATCAACCGAATTATCGCCAAATCCCACCAGATGGCATTTGGGTGGGGGCGTGGTCATGATGCGTTTGGTCTCCTCGCAGGCCTCCAGCACGAGCGTGCGGGCCAGCTCGATATCGCAGTTATACGAGACGCCAATAGGGATTTTGCGGCGTACATTGGTATTGGAATAGGACCAGTTGATGACCTGCTCCGTGATCATGTTTTCGTTGGGAATGAGATATTCGGTGCCGTCCCGGGTGATCACCGAGGTATAGCGCGCGCCAAGATTTTTGACCTGCCCGTAAGTGCCCGCCACCTCGATGACATCGCCGGGGCGAATGGAGCGGTCCAGCAGCAAGATAATGCCGCTGATAAAGTTGGAAATGATCTTTTGCAGACCAAAACCGATACCAATACCAATGGCACCCGATAAAACGGCCAGTGAGGTCAGCTCAATGCCAACCGCCGACAGGGCGATTATGATGGCCAGAAAAATCAGCGAAAAGCGTACCAGTTTGAGGATCAAAACCTCAACGGACGGGGTGAGGTCCGGCACTTTGGTGAGCTGCAATTTCAACAGCTTTGAACCAGCCCCAGCCAACCATAAAAGCGTCGTACCAATCAAGATGCCCTTTAGAATAATATAGGGGGAGAGGCGCGAGGACCCCAGATTGAAGGCGTAGCTGTCGAGCAATTGTTGCGCGGGGCCAAGCAGGTTGAGCACATATAGCGCGGCAATCGACCAGGCGAACAGGGCAAACACTTTTTGCCAGAATTCGCGGGCGGCCAGGCTGGAGACCAGATGGATCAGTACCCAGGCATTGAGCAGGGAAACCGTAATACGCAGAACGTCATGCGGCGAGCCGGTGAGGCTCATGAAGATGTTCAAGCCCCATTGCAGCGCCAGCCAGATAATCGGCACAATGAGATTGTCAGCGGTATGGCCAAGGCGGCGCAGCCACGGGTCGTCCTCGTCGGTTTTCGAGGTGATCCAGTTTTCCAGCCGGTTGTCTTTGTCAAATTTTCGGCCAATGCGCCAGGCGATGCCAAAGGCGATCAGCACCAGCAGTAATTGCCAGCCCACTTCCGGCGTTAGCACCTTTGTCATGAACCAGTTGGCAAGAGCCGAGAAAAACTGACCTGACATAATCAGGTTTTTGACATCAAGTACGTTCATGAAGATCCCGAAAATATAATATTTGTTGCGAGTGCGCGAGGTTCCAAATTAGGCTATCACAATGATACAGCGCTCTTGAAGCGATCTCAAGATGGGTCGGGCTTTGAGCTTAATAAGTCAAGTTTCGCGGGAGGGGAAAATCGTATGAGTGTTGTCAAGCGATGTTTGTCCCTGTTGGCATTTGGGGTTTTTCTGCCGGTCAATTTTGCGATGGCAAAGCAGCCAGTGCTGTCGCTTCCCCTTGAGTGCATCGCGCATAAAACCTGTTTTATACAAAACCATGTCGATCTTGATCCCTCCACATCTGTTCGCGATTGGGGCTGCCGCAAAAGCAGCTATGATGGGCACAAGGGCGTCGATTTTCGCATTCTTTCCATAGCGGCCATGACAAAAGGGGTGTGGGTCATTGCGGCTGCACCCGGGATCATCAAGGGGTTGCGCAGCGATATGCAGGACCGGTTGATCGGCGGGCGCGGTGCGCCAGATATTACGGGCCGCGAGTGCGGCAACGGGCTGGTGATCGATCACGGCGATGGTTGGGAAACCCAGTATTGCCATATGCGCAAAAACAGCCTTGTCGTAAAAAAAGGTGATCGGGTCGCGCGCGGACAAAAGCTTGGACTTGTCGGCCTGTCGGGCAAAACCGCCTTTCCTCATGTACATTTGTCGGTGCGCCACAATAAAAAAACCATTGATCCATTTTATGGCCAGCAGCCCTCAAAAGCCACCTGTAGGCCAAAGACCAAATATGGTCCGCTCTGGCAAACAAAGGTCCAAAAGCAGTTTCCCTACGTCTCTGGCCAGCCATTTATATGGGGATTTTCTGAGCGCAGCGTGGGGAAAGAAATTCTCATGGCACGGGGGGGAGTGCGCGCGCCGCAATCTACCAAGGCGCAAGGGTTGGTGTTCTACGGCCAGGCTCTTAATCTGCAAAAAGGCGATCAGTTGCGCATCAAACTGACGGGTCCCAAAGGGGTGATTGTCAATACGCTCAGTGATCCCATGAACCGCCACAAGGCGTCCTATTTATTGTTTGCAGGTAAAAAACGCACCACCCCTGCCTGGCCGCAAGGCATCTACAAAGGCAGTTTCAGCCTGCTGAGAGCTGGCAGAACGATCTGGGAAAAAACTCGCAAGCTGGAGCTTCACGGCAAATAATCAACTCGAATGATGAACAAGCAATAATATTATTCATTGTTCTATCAAAATAAAAAGACTGTCATCCCAGCGACGGCTGGGAACCATAACCCCCATTCTAACAAATTTTGGTTCATTCTATCATAAAGCGATTATTTCAAATTGCATGGACTGGGCGTATGGATCCCTGCCTGCGCTGGGATGACACTGAATTATGATGGTAAATCATTGTATCCGCTTTCGCGTGCAAACTTTTCTTTTAGCCATTGTTCGGGGCGGTTGGTATTAAATTTCACAAAGAAAAAAATACCGACCAGCAGCAGGCGAGCGTGACGACGCGCCAGCTTTGCCCGCCCACGCGGAGGCCTCGAGCGTCGCGAAGATTAGCGATGAGCGCTCTAAAATGGCCAGACCCACATGATCATGGGAATAGAAACGGCGATGACGATGATCTCCAAAGGCAGACCCATGCGCCAATAGTCGCCAAAGCGATAGCCGCCGGGGCCCATGATGAGGGTGTTGTTCTTGTGCCCGATGGGGGTCAGGAATGCGCAAGAAGCGGCCACCGCCACCGCCATCAAGAACGGGTCAGGGGAGACATGCAGGCGCGTGGCAATATCGATGGCGATGGGCGCTGCAATGACGGTTGTGGCGGTATTATTCAATACATCCGACAAGGTCATGGTGACAATCATCAACAAAGTGAGCACGATCATCGGGCCATAGCCAGCGGCCAGATTGACAATATTATTGGCGATCAATGCCGTGCCGCCAGAGCTTTCCAGCGCCGCGCCAATGGGGATCATGGAGCCAAGCAGCACGATGACCGGCCATTCGATACTCGTATAAATTTCGCGCATGGGCACAATATTGAACAGCACGAACAACACGCAAACCGCGGCTAACGCGGTTGGCAGGTGCAAAATATTGAAGCTGGCAAGTGCGATGGCACCCGCGAACAGGGCAACAGCCAAGGATGCTTTTTGGCGTTGTGCGACTTGCAGCTCGCGCTCTTTGAGGGGTAGGCCGCCGATCCAGCCAGCTATTTCGCCAAGGCTTTCATTGGGGCCGAGCAGCAATAAAACGTCTCCCGCCTTGATGGTCAGCTTGCGTACGCGTTCATGAAAACGCCTGCCTTGACGCGAAACCCCCAGTAGCAAGATACCGTGACGATACATCAAACGCATCGCCATAGCAGAGCGCCCTTCGATGCTCGCACCAACCGGGATCACCACTTCCATCAGCGACAGACCTTCGCCGGTCAGGCTTTCATGCTTTTCAGATCCCACATATTCGAGTTTGAGAGCCCCCACAAAACTGTCAATGGCCTTGGCATCGGCTTCAATGACCAGAATATCATTATGCCTGATATCGGCGAGGCGCGCCTGTCCGGGTAATCTGCGACCACCACGCACAAGGCCGACAATGGCAATATCATTATCGTCGGCATCGCCATCAAGATCGCGCACCAGCTTACCGATGCAATCGCTGTCTTGCGGCACCCGCACCTCGGCAATATAGTCCTTGATGTCACTACGCAGTTTGGCGCTCGCATCTTGTTTGGTGGCGCTGGAGGGAATAAGCCGCCAGCCAATGGTGGTGATGAAAAACACCCCGGTTACAGCAGCGACTATTCCAACGGCGGAAAAATCGAACATGCCAAACGGCTCAAGGGTTTCGCAAGTTCCAAGCTTTGGATTGCAGGCGGGGTCTTTTTGTACGGTGCCGCGAAAGCTGGCGATGATGATATTGGGAGGCGTGCCGATCAGCGTCACCAATCCGCCAAGGATGGTCGCGAACGATAAGGGCATCAAAGTGTGGGCAGGGGAGCGTTTGGCCTTGTCAGCGGCTTTTAAATCGACTGGCATCAATAAAGCCAGCGCCGCCACATTATTCATGACGGCCGATAAAGCCGCCGCGACGATCGAGGTGATGCCGATATGAGCAAATAGCGAGCGGCTTTTGTCGATGACCATGGTACCGATGAGATCAATGGCCCCCGAGTTTGAGAGACCGCGCGAGATTACCAGCACCAGCGCAATGATGATGGTGGCTTCGTGGCCAAAACCATCAAAGGCTTTTTCGTGGGGCACGACATTTAAGATAAGCGCCACAACCAACGCGCCAAAGGCCACGAGATCATAGCGAAAGCGCCCCCATATCAACATTGCAAACACCACAACCAGCAGGGAGAAAAGGATTATTTGATCCGTTGGCATTGTTCGCAGTCCTTGCTTGTTTTTCTATTGTTGTGGCGGGCAAAAATGCCTATCTTAGCTCTAGGTCGTAAACGCCGTAGTTTAAGGGGGTGTCATGAAAATACAAGTGCGCGATATTTCTATCAACTATGAGCTTGACGGGCCCGATGATGCACCGGTTCTCATGCTGCATCATTCCCTCGCCACCTCTCATCAGATGTGGGAAGATCTGGCCATTGCCTTAACCCAGGTTCACCGTGTTTTGCGCTTTGATGCGCGGGGGCACGGTTTGAGTGACGGGCCGGATGGGCCCTATGATTTCGAGCTGCTGGCTGGTGATGCAACCGGTTTGATGGATGCTTTGGGGATTGAAAAAGCGCATCATATTGGTATCTCCATGGGCGGCATGGTCTCGCAGTTTTTGGGCATTCATGCGCGCAGCCGCGTGCACAGCCTGACCCTTGTTTCAACCACCAGCAATATGCCGAGCCAAGCTGGACCTATATGGGATGAGCGCATAAAAGATGTCAGGGCCAATGGCATGGCCCCGCAGGTCGAGGCGACGATCAAGCGCTGGTTCACCAAAGATTTTCGCGACATGGATGATGAGGTAATCGGCCAGATACGCGATCTCATCAGGCACACGCCGGTCAATGGCTATTGCGGCTGGGGCGCGGCCATTCGCGATCTCGCCCTTACTGATCAGCTGGGAAAAATCACAGCCCCGACGCAGGTCATCGTTGGCGCCGATGATCTTGGCACACCGCCTGCCAATTCGCAGGTTATTGCGGATGGTATTGATGGGGCAAAACTACATATTTTTGAGGAGGCATCGCACATGCTGCCTTTGCAACAACCCGACCGCTTTATTGAAACCTTGATCGATTTTCTCGACGAGGTGGACGAGCAGAACGAAGAGGACGCCGCATGACAAAAGCCTGTGTGATTGGCTGGCCCATCAAACATTCGCGCTCACCGATGATACACGGGTTTTGGTTGCATAAATACGGTATTGAGGGTGGCTATGAAAAAGTGGCAGTGAGCCCGGATGATCTGCCCGATTTTTTGAACAATCTCGCGGCGAACGGTTTTAGTGGCTGCAATGTCACGGTGCCGCACAAGGAGCAGGCCTTCAAATTGGCTCACGAGTTGCACGATGAGGCGCGGGCTGTGCAAGCGGCCAACACGCTCTGGCTTGCTGGTGGCAAACTGCACGCGACCAATACTGATATATATGGCTTCATGACACATCTTGATCAATCGGCGCCGGGGTGGAACGCTAAACAGCGCCCGGTCGCGCTACTCGGGGCTGGCGGCGCGGCGCGAGCAATCCTTTATGGTCTGCTTCAGCGCGGAGCCAGTGACGTGCGGATTTTCAACCGTACGAAAGAGCGGGCCGTTAAACTGGCGTCTTTTTATGAAAAAGGGGTTCGTGTTGTGGACTGGCAAAATCGCGATGAAGGCCTTGAAGATTGCGGTCTTGTTGTCAATACCACCACCCTTGGCATGAGCGGCTCGCCGCCCCTCGATTTATCTTTGAACAAGCTTCCCAACGATAGTGTTGTTGCCGATATTGTTTATGTACCGCTTGAAACGCCGTTGCTGGCCGCTGCCCGGCAAAAGGGATGCCGCGTTGTGGATGGTCTGGGCATGTTATTGCATCAAGCTGTGCCAGGCTTTGAGCGCTGGTTTGGGGTGCGCCCGCAAGTCACCACCGAGCTGCGCGATCTCATTGTCGCTGATCTGGGGGAGTAAAATATGTTGATCATCGGTCTGACGGGATCCATCGCGATGGGCAAGAGTAGCGCGGGAGACTATCTCGTGCAGCGCGGTATTCCCTTGTTTAACGCCGATGATGTGGTGCATGAACTTTATCGCAATGAAGCAGTTGAACCGGTGGGCGCGGTTTTTCCCAGCGCGGTTGAGGGTAACGCGATTGATCGCACCAAACTGTCAGAATTGCTGATCAGCAATCCAGAGAAAATAGCTGCCCTTGAGGCCATCGTACATCCGATGGTCATCGATAAGCGCATGGCATTCATCGAAAAACATCGCTTGCTGGGTGCCAAAATGATCGTTGCTGATATCCCGTTACTGTTCGAAAAACAGTTGCAAGACAGTGTCGATGTGATCTTGTTGATGACCGCTCCAGCTGATGTACAGGCCACGCGTGTGATGAAGCGGCCCGGTATGAGCGCACAAAAATTTGCCATGATACGCGCGCACCAGATGGATGATGCGCAAAAGCGCCAACTGGCCGATTTCGTCATTGATACGAGCGGTTCATTTGAGCAAACGCACAAGCGGCTCGATTCCTTTCTCGAATCATTGCATGATTGGCCCCGGAAAACGCAAAATAACGGGACGCCAAATCTGGTGGAGGGAACTTGAACCATGCGCGAAATCATGCTGGATACGGAAACCACTGGGTTATCGCCAAAAGAGGGAGACCGCATTGTCGAGATTGGCTGTGTGGAAATAATCGACCGCTTTCCAACGGGCGAGGTTTATCACAAATATGTCAATCCGCAGCGATCGATGCCAAAACCAGCGTTCGATGTGCATGGCCTGTCGGAGGAGTTTTTGTCGGACAAACCACTATTTGCAGATCTGGCAGATGGGTTTCTTGAGTTTATTGATGGGGCAAAACTGGTTATTCACAATGCACCGTTCGATATTGGCTTCCTTAATTTCGAACTGGAACAAGCAAGGCGTCCCATTATCGCCTGGACCAATGTGATCGATACCTTGAAGATGGCACGCCAGAAATACCCTGGCGCGGCCAATAATCTCGATGCCCTGTGCCGACGCTTCAATATTGACAATTCCTCACGCGAAAAACATGGCGCCTTGCTTGATAGTGAATTGCTGGCCGAGGTTTATCTGGAGCTGATCGGCGGCCATCAGGCGGGCTTTGATCTTGGCAACTCGTCCCGCAGTGTTGGCGAGGGGGGAGAACAGATGGCCAGCAGCAAGCCACGCTCCAAGCCGTTAGCTTCGCTATTGACGAGTGAAGAACATGAGGCCCATGAGGCATTTGTCAAGACGCTGGGCGATAACCCCATGTGGAACAAGGTGAACGGGTGAACGGTTTTTTGTGATCGTTCATTTTGGTTTTGCCGCAAAAGCAGATATTGTGGGTGCGATTTGAGCGGCAAGGCGAACCACTGCTCAAGATGGATCCCTGATATTTTTGCGGGTCAAACAGCTTCAATAACTCGACCATCTTGGCCACAAAAATTCAGGAATGACGATAGGAGAGGTGCTCACTAATCGTCATCCTTGAAAATATGCGGCCAATGACCTTTTTCGAGGCATTGTTTTTAAACCGCATATTTGTCGAGGAACCATCTTTAGCGATCTTTTCTGGTGCCACTCAAAATTTTTCCTCAAGGTCCGCTCTTGCAAATGAGCCAAGCATTCAATCAAATGAAGGACTGTACCCCTTAGCTATCTGCTTTTTCTTTTTTTTTGTCGGCATTGGCCTTGTCCAGATTTTGCTTGTAAAGCGAAGCAAAATCAATGGGGTCGAGCATCAAAGGCGGAAAACCACCTTCTCTTGTCAGATCAGCCACGATGCGGCGCAAGAACGGGAACAAAAGCGTTGGGCAATTGACGAACAATACGGGATGCTTGATGTGGTCGGGCATATTGTGCAGGCGGAACAGTCCACCATAGACGAGTTCCAGCTTGTAAATGGCGCCAGCTTTGTTGGTCGCATCGGCCTCAAAATTAATGACCACCTCATAGACATCATCTTCGATTTTGTCGGCGGCGACCGTGACATCTACCTGTAGGCTGGGATCATCACCAGGGCCGCGAAGTGAAACTGGGGTATTGGGGCTCTCGAACGAAAGATCCTTGATGAATTGGGCCAGCACATTGAACTGGGCCTGCTCTGGAGCAACGGTGCCATTGCCATTTTCAGCGCCTTTGGCTTCCTTTTTGGAGCCTTTGTTTTTTTTGTCATCACTCATTTTTCTTCTCCCCTTTTTGCGTATAATTCAAAAGGCCCATAATCGTTGATCTGGATTTTCGGTTGAACGATACGAACAATAAAAATTCGTTGTTAAGTGCGCTAGCACGGGGCAGGCGCGCTTGGCAAGACGTATCCCTTAAAGGCCGCGAACTAATGGTTCCAGGGAGAAGATTTATCTGATGAGTCGCTCCTTGGTTTATTGCTTTTATCAAGCTTTGGTTGAGGTTCGATCACTTGCCCCTCAATGATCGGGCCCTCGCTGCGCGGCTTTGGTTGATCGCTTGTGCCAAAGGGATCGCGGTTATGGGGACTGGAAGCTTCGCCAAAAATATCAACTTTGATATTGGCCGATTTTTTGGCCTTGTTAAAGAAATAGCTGGCGATGCCATGTCTCACTGCCGGGATCAATAGTGCAAAGCCCAGCGTATCAGTAATCAGCCCCGGGGTCAGCAAAAACGCTCCCGCCAGCATGA
>VAPK010211403.1_pt1 | contig 11560 bp, 10 predicted proteins | sample 3395031 | NCBI WGS metagenome assembly VAPK01 (sample SAMN08290443, study PRJNA428436) | hydrothermal vent metagenome | isolation source: Deep-sea hydrothermal vent chimney 1 | place: Pacific Ocean: Juan De Fuca Ridge
CGCGCTTTACGCCAATGGGATTTTCTTTAAAGAAAATCCCCAATAGAAAGCGAAACACTGCATACTGTTTCTCGCTCGTTAAAAGCGCATAAGCTAAAAAGCCTCCTTGTACACAAATTATTGATTACTGGTAAAGTTTTAATCTTAAAAAAAATATGAATAAAATTACTTGCCCAAATTGTAAAAAAGACTTTGAGCTAGACGATGCTGGTTTTGCTGATATTTTAAAGCAAGTTCGAGATCATCAATTTGAGAAAGAGTTAAATGATCGGTTAATGATTGCGAAAAAAGAAAAAGAAGCTGCCGTCAAATTAGCCGAAGCTAATCTAAAAAATACACTCCAAGCAAATCTTGCAAAAAAAGATGAGGAATTAATTGAATTGAAGGCCGAGAAAGAACTTGAGCTTGTTGAACTTTTAGCTAAAAAGGAATCTGAACTATCTAATCTGCAATTAAAAATGGATAGTACAGAGACCGAGAAAAAACTCGCTGTAACTGAGGCGGTTAATTATGTTGAAAAAGAGCGAGATGAGCTGGCTAGCAAATTAAAAAATAAAGATACAGAGAAACAATTATTTGAGACGTCATTAAGAGAAAGATTTTCTGACGAACTTAAAATTAAAGACAATATTATTAAGATGAAAGATGAAGAAATTGCTCTTCGTAAAGATATGAAAGTTAAACTTTCAACTAAAATGATCGGGGAAACACTTGAACAACATTGTGAAATTGAATTTAATAAACTTCGCGCAACTGGTTTTCAAAATGCATATTTTGAAAAAGATAATGATATAAAAACTGGTAGTAAAGGGGATTATATTTATCGCGAAACGGATAAGGCTGGCAATGAAATTGTTTCTATAATGTTTGAAATGAAAAATGAAGGCGATGAGACTCTGACAAAGAAAAAGAATGAGGATTTTTTACACGAGCTTGATAAAGACCGCAAAGAAAAGAAATGTGAATATGCTGTCCTTGTCACCTTGCTAGAAGCTGAAAATGATCTTTATAATGTTGGCATAGTTGACGTTTCTTATAAATATCAGAAAATGTATGTAGTTCGTCCACAGTTTTTTATTCCTATAATAACTCTGCTACGTAACGCAGCGATGAATTCTCTTAAATATAAAGCCGAGCTTGCTTTAGTAAGAAACCAAAATATTGATATTACAAATTTTGAAGATAATGTAAATAAATTTAAAGAAGGATTCGCAAAAAATTACGATTTAGCTAGTCGTAAATTCAAAACTGCCATTGAAGAAATAGATAAAACTATAAACCATCTCCAAAAAACCAAGGACGCTCTATTATCATCTGAGAATAACCTCCGTCTCGCTAATAATAAAGCAGACGATTTGACAATTAAAAAACTAACGCGTGGCAATGCCACTATGACAACTAAGTTTGAAGAACTTTCTGATATCAACAAACTCAAAGCATAAAAGATATAAACACATTCAAACACTCAACAGATAAAATGAAAAAAAATTATAAAGATTGCTCAAAACTCTAACCAAAGTCTAAGCGAGTTACGAGAACATCAAGTAAGTACCACAAACAAATGCCAGTGATCAATATGAGGTGTTTCTCGCTTATTTTAGTTTTTTAACTACCTCTTTAAATTTATTACCTCTCTGAAATTCATTATTAAATAATCCAAAACTAGTCATTCCAGGAGAAAGTAAAATGATATCCCCTTCTTCTGCTACTGTTTGGGCTAACTCTACTGCTTTTTCCATAGATTCAACAATTTCTAAACCAGTTGAAAAGATATTACTATCCGCTTTCTTAATAGCTGAAATTATTTTTTCAGTTCCCTTTCCTTTTAAAAAAATTACTCCTTTAACCGATTGAACAATAATTTCTCCTAGCTCGTCCACTTTAAGATTTTTGTCTGATCCTCCACAAATAAGAATAACTGGTCTTTGAAAGGACTTTAATCCAAAAATAGTTGCTTCAGGCGTAGTAGAAGCTGAATCATTATAATACTCTACTCCTTTTAATTCCCGCACCAATTCTAATCTATGTGCTATCCCCTTAAAACCTATCACTACTTTTTTAATAGTTTCTAATTTAATACCTAATTTATTAGCTACCGCTATCGCAGTCAAAACATTTGCCAAATTATGTTTTCCTTTTAATTTTAAATCTTCCACTTCCAATACTTTTCTTTCCTTTCCTTTATTATTAACATAAATACTTTTATCCTTAACATACACACTTTCCCCTTCCAAAATTTTTTCTTGAGAAAATTTTATAATTTGAGATTGAACTTCTTTTTCTAAGTCAGTCACTTTTTCATTATCTTCATTAAGAATACAACTATCTTCTTTTTTTTGATAAAGGAAAATATTTTTTTTATCTTGGATATAGCTATCCATAGTTTTGTAATAATTCAGATGATCTGGATAAATATTTGTAATAACTGCTATTTCTGGACTTATTTGATACCGTCCTAAAGCCGACAATCGCCAACTTGAAAGCTCAAAAACAACAATAGAATTTTTTTTAATTTCTTTTAATTTATCTAAAACTGAAGCTTGTCCAATACCAACTTTAACTGGACTCTTTCCTGCTGCTTTTAAAATTTCATAGATTAGAGTAGCGGTGGTTGTTTTTCCTTTTGTTCCTGTTATCCCAATAATCTTATTGCTACACAGTTTAAAAAATAAGCTAGAGTCAATTTCTACTGGCACCTTATTCTCTAAACTTAATTTAATATGTTGATTGATCCATGGAGCCAAAGGTGTTTTAATTACCATATCAGTTTTAATAAAATCTTCTAAACGATGTTGCCTAAAAATGTAAGTTACATTCTTAACGCCTTTTAATTTTTCCAAGGAAGAAGCCAACTCTTCTTTAGATTTAAGATCAGTAACAGTAATTTTAGCTCCCGCTTCAGCCAGAAAACGCACCGTTCCTACTCCACCACCGTGGAGCCCTAAACCCATTACCGTTATTTTCTTCCCTTTTAAATCACTTTCCTTCATAATTTTATTTTTTTAGTATATAACCATTTTTCGCTGCTGATTGATATTGTCCATTTTCTACCAATATCTTTCCGTTAACTATTACGACTTCTACTCCCTGAGCGTATTGATATGGATTATCTTGAGTAGCTAAACTAGCTAATTTTTTTTCATTTATAATTAAAATATCAGCAAAATAAGATTTTTTTATCCCTCCTCGTTTTTTAATTCCAAATCGCTGAGCCGGGAAAGAAGTCATCTTTTTAATAGCTTCTTCTAAACTTAATATTTTTTCTTGTAAAACATATTGAGTTAAAACCTTTACAAAAGAGCCAAAGGATCTTGGATGAACTACTTCTCCGGTTTGAGAATGATTAAGACTATACCCTACTCCATTAGTTGCAATAATAGAAAGAGGATGAATAATTTCTCGTCGAATATTATCCTCGCTCAAAATATCAGCCGAAATAGTAACTCTTCCTTCTGAAGCAATTAATAAATCTATAATTGCCTCTTCTACTTCCCTGGATTGAGTTTTCGCAATATCGGTAATTTTGCGTCTAGTTAAAGATTTATCTAATGAGCTACTTAGAATTTCTACCTTGTCATATTCAAAATCTGATTTTTTCATTTCAACAATAAGCCTAGTTCTAACTTGAGGATCTCTTAGGCGATGCAACATAATTTTTTTCCCACCTTCAGAAACCCAATTTGGCAATAAAGCGTATAAAACTGAACCAGTATTAGTATAAGGGTAAACATCAAAAGATAAAGAAATCCCTGTTTCATAAGCTCTATCAATTAAAGACAAAACGTAATCCATTTTTGACCAATTCTTTTTCCCGACCGCTTTTAAGTGGGAAATATGCAATTTTATTCCTGATTCTTTACTAATCTTAATCGCTTCTTCAATAGATTCTACTAATCTCCCGTCTTCTCCCCTTATATGCGTAGTATAAATACCTTGATATTTTTTAACTACTTTTACCAAATCAATAATTTCTTCCGTAGGCGTTTGTCTAGCATGAGAATAAATAAGTCCAGTAGACATTCCTAAGGCACCTTCTTTCAAAGAAATTTGAAGACTTTTTTTAATAAAGTTTAATTCTTTAGAAACTAAACTTCTATTTTCATCTTTTAAAATTCCTCTCCTTAGAGTCGCCTGTCCAACTAAAGTAGCAAAATTAACTGCTATTTTTTTTTGAGCCAAAACATCAAAAAATTCAGCTAGACTCAACCAATTAACATTGATTTTTTTTAAATCAATCCACTTCTGAATAGACTCAATAGTAGCTGGTGTCGCCAAAGGAGCCAGCGACGAACCACAATTTCCACCTACAATAGTCGTTATCCCTTGATAAATTAGACTTTCTAAATTAGGATTAAAAAATAATTGCCAATAGGTATCACTGTGATTATTAACATCAATAAAACCAGGACAAACTATTTTACCTTGAGCATCAATTTCTTTTTCACCTTTTTCATTATGTAGACTACCTAGCTTAACAATCTTATCTTCTTTAATTCCAATATCTACTTGCTTAGCTAATTGACCAAATCCGTCAATGACTTTTCCATTTTTTATAATTAAATCATACATAAAAATAATTTCAAAAAGTTAAAAGATTAACTTTGAAAATTTATTTTTAATTGACAAAGACTCTTTTTGACTTTTTATTTTTGATTTTTTATTTACTAAAAATATATTCTGTCATTTCTATTAAACGATTAGAATATCCCCATTCATTATCATACCAACTAACTACTTTAATTAAGTTTCCATTAACCATCGTTAGGGGTAAATCAACTATGGAACTAGCTGGATTACCTTTAAAATCCATTGAGACTAATTCTTCATCATTAGTTTCTAAAATACCTTTTAATTCATTCTCAGAAGCCTGCTGAAAAATATTCTTAATTTCTTCAATATCACTTTCCCCTTTAATAGTACCGACGAAATCAACGATAGAAACTACTGGAGTTGGTACTCGTAAAGAGATTCCATCCAATTTTCCTGCTAAATGCTTAATAGCTTTTCCTACTGTTACCGCTGCTCCAGTAGTAGTCGGAATAATATTTAAAGCAGCTGCCCTAGCTCTTCTTAAATCCCGATGCGGAAGATCTTGAAGTCGCTGATCACTAGTATAAGAATGAGTAGTAGTCATAAATCCTTTTTCCAACCCGAATTGATCATCTAAGACTTTAATAATCGGAGCTAAACAATTAGTCGTGCAAGATCCATTAGAAACTATCGTTTCTTCTGATTGATATTTGTCTTCGTTAACTCCTAAAATATAGACTGGAATATCATCACTTTTTGGAGGTGCTGACAAAACAACTTTTTTAGCTCCTGCTTGAAGATGTTTTTGAGCCCCTTCTCTTTCTCTAAAAAAACCTGTGCATTCTAAAACTGCATCAATTTTCATCTCCCCCCAAGGTAATTTCTCTGGATTTGGCTCGCTTAAATATTTTATTTTTTTTCCAGCTACTACCAATTCTGAATTTTCTACATCAGCCATAACTTCTTGGTCATAATTACCAAAAGAAGAATCATGTTTTAAAAGATGAGCAACTGTTTTAATATCCGTCAAATCATTAATGGCCACTACTTCTATATTTTTTTTTGTTAAAGCAATCTTTAAAGATGGTCGTCCAATTCGGCCAAAACCATTGATAGCAATTCTTATCATAATTTTATTTTAAACTAATTAGTTTCTGTTATTTTACCTATTCTTATTCTAACTCAATATTAGTTATTTTCCAATTATCTCCCGCTACTTTTTTAATAGAAAAATCAACTTTTTCAAAATCAGAATTTTTTGTTATACTTTTTAATCCAAACTCTAAATTCTCTAAACTAATATCTTCAGTATGCTCTGGCAATCCATCATGTGAAAGAGTGATACTTCCAATTTCCACATAAACTTTTTTAATCTGAGAAACATTTTTCTTTTGTTGGATAGCTTTTAGCTCATCAATAATTTCTTTAGCCAATAAAAAATCATGCATATTTTTTAATTTATTCTAATTATTTTTCCAAAGTCCGTGAAGATTGCAATAAACTCTGACTTTTAAATGTTTTGCTTCTAAAAAGAATTCTGCTTCTGGCGTATCACCAGGTGTTAATCTTTTACGATAAACTCGGTGCTCCGTAATAACTTCAATCCATTCAATATAATGTTCACTTTCCATTGGATGAGCTAGCGTTCCCACCTTTACAATTACTCCACCACTAGTTCTTTCAATAATTGGATTATGTTTTTCCTTTCCTTCTTCAACATTTTTTTCTTGCTGTTGCTCCATTATTTGACCGCAACAAACTAATTCTCCATCTCCAGGATGCAACATTTCGATAATATTACCGCATAAATTACATTTATAAATTTGTTTTTCTTCTGTCATAATTTTTAGCTTAACTAATTAAAATTACTAATGTACCGCACAAGAAATACATGGATCATAGGCTCGAATAAAAGCTCTTAATTTCTTTTCTTTTTCTTTCTCTTGAAAATCAAGAATTTCAGGAATATATTCAGCAATATCATCTTCTAAGTTAGCTAGTGATTGAGCAGTTGGTGTTATTATATTGACATCTTTTACATAACCCTTTTTATCAATATCTATGTGATAATACAAAGTACCTCGGGGAGCTTCTACTGCAGCTGAACCCTCTCCACCAGTGATAGAAAATTGTTTAGTCAAAATATTCTCTAATTTAGAATTTAATAATTGTTTAATTAGTGAACCGCTTTCCGAAATAGCATGAATTACTTCTACCATCTGAGCTAAGATATTATCAAAAGGATTATAGTTAGGGAATTGCCAATTTAAACTTTCTAAATATTGATACGCTTCTGAACTCAACCTATCTCGCCCGATATTAACCCTAGCAATTGCTCCAATTAAATAACTTTCTCCGTGATGTTCTACTTTTTTAATAATTTCGTTTTGTTTTTGCAACTCTTGAAAGTTAGTTTCGAATTTTTCTACTGGAATATGTAAACCTCTATTAGAAACTATATCTCCATCATAAATAGCATATTTACCTTTTTGAGAAAGACAAACATACTCAGTCTCCCGAGCAAATTTAGGCATATTAATTGTTTTAAAAAATTCTCCTAATTCTTGAGCTACTTTTAAAACAGCTGGAACTTCTTGAACTATTTCTCTTAATTCAGCTTCCTCTGGAATTTTTTTAAATCCTCCTACCTCACTAGTTAAAGGATGAATTACTCGTCCACCAATTACTTTAACTATTTTCATTCCAAATTCACGAATTCTAACCGCCTTTTTAGTTTCTTCTGGATATTCGTGAGTTAATTTAATATCATTTTCAATATCTAAAAAATCAGCTAAGGATAAAAAGAATAGATGTAAAGCATGAGAATGAATTATTTGACCTAATTCTAAAACTTCTCGTAATTTTTTTGTTTCTTCGCTTACTTTAATCCCTAGGGCATTCTCAGTAGCTTTAATAGAAGTTAAGTTATGGACTACAGGGCAAATTCCACAAATTCGCTGAGCAATTACGGGAACATCTTTAAAATGTCGTCCGATTAAAACTCCTTCAATCAATCTAATTCCTTCTTGCACTTCTATTTTTGCTGATTTTACATCTCCTTTAACTACACTCGCCATAAAACCAGCGTGTCCTTCCATTTTTGCAATATGGTTTATTTTTATGTTCATATTTTCTTTAAAATATAAGTTAACTAATTAATTATTCTACTTAATTTATTACTTTTAGCTGACAAACTTTAGCTAGTTCTTGTCTATCTTCTAAAGTTGGCGTAATTTTATTCATATTTTGATCACCAATCAGATAGTACATTATTGATTTAGGATTAGAAACATGCTGTAAACCTAAGTAATGTCCCATTTCGTGAGTTAAAGTTAAACGCAAATCACTTTCTTCTCTGAATTGATAAATATTAATTTCTTTTCCGTCAAAGACTCCTTTTTCAAACTCTCGAGAACCACCAAATTTACTCTTATAAGTTTCCACTTTAGTATTATATTGATTAGTAATATCTTTTTCCTGAGAAACTAAGTTATTAATAACTTCTACTAATTTATTAATCTTTGTTCTTTGCTTTTCTAAATTTTTATTAAGTTTTCTTAAGTTATTTTTTTCATCTTGCAACTCATCATAAACTTTTTTTGGTGCTCCTCCTTGATCATTCCATTTAGCTACTTCTTCATTATACTCTTTTAATTTTTTTTGATAACTTTTTAAATTCTTCTTATAACTAAATATTTCTTTTTGATAATTATTATAAATATAATTATGTTTTTGAGAAATTTGATCGTGAGAATATTTTAAGGTTTTTAAATTTTCTTGTAAATTATCCCGAGCAATAGTCATTTGCTGTCTTTGATCAAAAATTAAATTAATTTTAAAGGGTGTCTGAGGATTATACTCTAATAGTTTTTTTCCCATAGCTTTATTCCAAACTTCCATCGCTTGAAGAGTCAATTTAGTAAATTCCTCTCTAGAAATTTTAAATCTCGGATCTATCTTGCCGATAGAGTATTCCTTTGGTCGCTGACATGGAAAAATCTTTTGATAAAGTGGCTCAATAATCTCATTCTTTTGAAGAAATTGCTTCCAATGATTATTAGGGTTTCCCATTTTCCCTGCTAGCCAAAAGGAAGTCAGTGATAAGACCAGTCCAATAAAAAAATATTTAATTATTTTTTTTACAATATACATCAACTAATTTTCTAATCAGCTATTTTTTATTTTTTCTTCTATATCATCTCTTAAGCCATAGATCTCAGTCATATTTTCAAATTCCTCATCAGTCATCATTTTCTTAAGAGCAGTCTGCATAGCTTTAACATTTCCTTTTGGTCTTAATCCTCGACAACCCTGACAACTCATTCTCGCTGTTGGGCAAACAGCATCACAGCCACCTAAAATCATCGGACCAAAGCAAGGTATTCCTTCCAATAATAAACATTTATTACCTTTCTTACGACACTCAACACAAACTGGCTGATCAACAATAGCTGGAATTTTACCTTTTAAAAGTTCTGGAATGTATAATAAAAATTCTTCAGCATTGATAGGGCAACCAGGAAAAGTAAAGTCCACTTTTACAAAATTATCTATTTCTCTAATTTCAGGATTATTAACTCCCTTAATATATTTATAAACATGCTTAATAGTATTGGACCCTTCTTGATAATTTTTAATTTCTGGAATTCCTCCCATCGCTGCACAATTACCTAATGCCACTAAAAGCTTACTCCGTTTTCTAGCGTCTTCTAAGGTTTTAAAATTAGCCTTTGTTACTGGATTACCTTCCACAAAAACCAAATCTAATTTCTCTCCTGTATCTTCTTCATCTTCAATTAAACGAAAATCTACCATATCAATCTTCTCAGCAAAATTTAAAAATTTTTCACCCAAATCCAAGAGCGCAAACTGACACCCTTCACAAGAAGTTAAGCTAATGATAGCTACTTTAGGTTTTTGTTTTTTTTCTTCAGTTGGTTGAGGACTTTGTTTATTTTTTTTATTCTTAATGGTTACTTTTATTGAAGCTTTTTTATTTTTCATAGTTATTTGATTTTTCATAGTTATTTTTAATTAACTCTTTTACTATCTTAACAGATTTATAGCTTTTTTAAAAATAAATATTTAAAAAAAATGCTCCTCGCAAAAATCTTATTCAACTAGAAAAATTTTCTGCGCTTTTTAAATATGCTAAAAACTCCCGGCTAGGGAGTTTTTGTTTAGCAAATTTCCAATTTACTTGGAGAAAGATAAGGAACCTTATCTTTATTATTTTTAGCTTTTCAGCTTTTCAGCTAGTCTATTTAGTTTTAAACTAAAACTCTATCCATAATCATTTAACATTTTGTTTTTATTTTAATTTTTTAGACCTCTTTTAAACTTTGCCTTTGTTTATTTTCTTGGTTCATCACAATTATTTTTTCAGTCGCTACTGAAAGGAAGACTAACGGTAAAAGAATTATGGATATTGAAAAAATAGACATAAATAACCCAGAAATAAAGTTAAAAATAGCTATTTTATGTTGACTTATTTTCTCCTTTACTCTCGTTTCTAAACTTAATGATTTTGAATTTTTAAGGTAACTATTATTGTTAATTTTTAAATTATTAGGCATCTTGTCTTTCACCGCCAAAACTTGTGGGATTGCTTTATTTTTTTGATTTAATAAATTTGCCTTTTGATTGACCGAAAAAACTACTTGATTAGAAATTGTTGGTTTAGCTCCAAACAAAGCTCCAAATTCTTCTACTGTAATGATAGACATCTGTCCATTAACTATTCCTGCCCCAATTGCAATTCCAGTTTGTAAATAATGCTCGCTTAGAATATTTTTTTGATGCTCTGGGCTAGCCATCCAAGCTTTATTTTGCTTCTCAACTGTTAGAAAGTTAATCGCTAAATTTTCCCCTGCATATTGATAATCGTACTTATTTTTTTTATACCAATGCCATGGAGAAATTCCGCTTGGAGAAGTATGAGCAAAATAATGATGCGCAATCATATCATTTAATTTATCTTGAGCTACTTTCGTAAGTTTATCGTTTTTTTCTAAAGCTAGCTGTCCATTTTTAGCTCTATCTTGATTAATAAGTTTCAAAACTGAACTAATTGTTATCTGATTAGCCAAAGCTGGAGAAACGAAAAGTAAAGATATTGAAACTAATAAAAAAACTTGAAAAAAATATTTAATTTTAGATTTTTGTTTTCTAAACATACGTATTTTAAAATAAAAAAAACGAGGATTTTCACCCGTTTTTTAGCTATTTCTAGCCATTTACAGTATAATTATAGCATACTTTTTCTAACTTGTCCAGCCTTAAATAAAATTGATGTTGACTCCATAAATTTAATTTGCTAATATTTAATATGTTATTTGGCTATTAAACAGCCTTGTATTTATTTTAAGCGCCGGTAGCTCAGTGGATAGAGCAGTAGCCTTCTAAGCTATTGGTCGCAGGTTCGATTCCTGCCCGGCGCACTTCTTAATGCGCCTATAGCTCAGTTGGTAGAGCAGTTGCCTCTTAAGCAAACGGTCCCAGGTTCGAGTCCCGGTGGGCGCACTAAAATTAAAAAGTAAAAATATTTTACTAAATAATTTAATTATTAACAAATATTAAAAATCATAATTAAGTCTTTATAGGGGCGGCCATAGTTTAGTGGTAAAACACGGGTTTGTGGTACCTGGGTCTCGGGTTCGATTCCCGGTGGCCGCCCCTATGAAGATTTATTATTTTTTCTCATAAAAAAATGCCCCTTTAGCTCAATTGGATAGAGCGTCTGGCTTCGGACCAGGAGGTTAAAGGTTCAAGTCCTTTAGGGGGCACTAGATTAGAACTCGTCCGCCTTTGGCGGGCTTTTTCTTTGGATAATCAAAAACATCTGGCAAACAATTGTGTTAAAAAACACCTCATCAAGAGGTGTTTTGTTTTTTCCCAAATTACTTTTAATTCTTTAGACGAAAAATATCATTTAACTTTTTAGGCGTTGCTTGAAAATTAGTTTTTCGTTTTTCAAAATCAGCCACCACTTTTTTTAAATTAGACTTATTAAAAATAACTTTATGTTCAA
>VAPK010711787.1_pt1 | contig 11555 bp, 10 predicted proteins | sample 3395031 | NCBI WGS metagenome assembly VAPK01 (sample SAMN08290443, study PRJNA428436) | hydrothermal vent metagenome | isolation source: Deep-sea hydrothermal vent chimney 1 | place: Pacific Ocean: Juan De Fuca Ridge
ACTCAGTGTTTTCGCCTGCGTATGGAAGTCACATCAAAAGTGATAGGAAACCATCCACAAAAACATATCCCAACGCTTTTTTGTTTTAGCACGATCTTTATTTTCTATATCTGCAAGCCAACCAGTCCCGTTGATATGATGATACTCTGCGCTAAATAACAGATTAGGGATGATCGTAAAGCGCAAACCAACGGTCAAATCCTCAGCAAATCTTGAATGTGCCGGTAACAGGCCACCAGTTGAAGCAGAAAACTTCTTTCCATTTTTATCATTCTTATCGATAATCAGGTTATCGTAGCGCACCACACCTTCCATCCAGGAAGTGAATTTATAGGCACCCTGGACATAATAACCAATACTGGTGGTATTTGAATCAAGCGGAGCTCCAAAATCATTAAAATGCCTATGGGCGAGCTCATATTCACCTGTTAAAGACCAATCTTCTCCATTGTATTGAACTGAAAATATCAGTGGGTTAAATTGTAATTTTCCAGGTTGAATAATAGAATTATTAGACTTATATTTAACATGAAAATCAGCATAAGTAATCGAAGTACGTATCCGACCACTTTGCCACTCATAAGCAATACGACCTATCCAGGAAAGGTTACCGCTAAATTTTCCAGGTAAATCTCGAGTAAGCGCAAATTCACCATCTGGATCATTAAGGCGAGGAATAACAGCTCCAACATCGAAAAAGAAATCACCAAATTCAGTCCTGTGTTCACCAAATAAATAACCACCATCCGCTGATATTGAAATATTTCTGTTTTTATCAAAATAAATAGACTGGGGCAGTAAAATAGTAGGCCTGTTCGATAGGACATCACGGGTTTCATTATAGAAACCTAGTGGAGTAGGAATCCTCCCACCTTTAAGACCCAATAATGACGACTCAGTTGAATAAAAACTGTAATCAGCTACGCCATAATCAATGCGCACATCCTGGTCATCTGTTGAGCCGGCATCACGATAAACAACTTGCAAAAATAATTGCAACTCAGGGATAACCCGCCATGAACCATTAATTCCTAACTCACGATAGTCTGTAGAAACACTATCATCACTTTTCCCAAAGAAATTGTTGTCAGATGTATGAACAAAACCCTGAGACAAGAAGCCATGAATTTGCACTGACTGTGGTATCCAGTTACCCTCCAGCCAGTCTCCTGAAAACCAGTTGTCATTTGCTTTCACTGCAGTTGGTGTTTCTGCGACCGCTGTATTGATTATCAATAACTGGCTGAGAGTACAGGCGATACATAGCACGTAAACTATTTCAAAACGGATTTTCAAGTTTTTCTTTAAATTATTCATTGATATTCAGTTACTCTGCCTGTTCATTGAATATCAAGAATTTTAATATGGTCATTCAGCTCGTTTTTACTTAGATTACCTATTGACCCTGGTGTCGTGGCAATTTTCTCTATCATTTCTGCCGTACTACTAAGAGTTATTGGCGCCTGACCTGACCCACTGAAAATCGCGTTATTCCAAATACGACGTAATTGATGGGGAAATACATTGAGAATTTTTTTGCTGAACTGTTTGTGCGCCGGGTTATCGTCTGGTAGTACGAAAACGGTGACAGGTGTACCGTCGTCCCATTGAATCAAACGCATTTTGAAAATAGCACTTAAGCCGTTTCGACTGATGCTCGTTTGTGTGTTATTTGCATTGATGACTGGCTGGACTAAGATCAATTTTGATTCGATAGATGAGTCTGCTAATACTAACGGACTAATGAATATTGATAATATAAATATAAAAATCAATACCTTAAGTATTTCAGGATTTGTAGTTTGATTGATTTGTCTCAAAGTCATGGATCCCGCCGAGTCACGAAATCATGGATAAAAAAGGCAATCATGGATATGAGTCTGCAGAAATCTGCATAACATAGTGCTCGTTGACGCTCAACACTCATTTTGTAAGAATAGGGCATAAAAATGCATTCATTGAGTACGTATTAAAGACATTAAGCTAATGTTATTAAATCAGATTAACCACTTGTTATTGGAAATAGTCTGCTGTTTAAATGTGACAATATTTGCTGACAATCCAGCATTGCCGTTACGTAATAAAACCAGCTTATTTGATTGCTTTATTTTGTGCCTTGTAACCATTATTAACAATCTCTCTGACTACAACATATGAATTTCCGTAGGCAGAACAATGTTAAATTTCACAATTAACATGGATACTGGGAGTACGATAATAGCTAACATTCCTTGTTTGTCAATAACTTTTACATTATTTTATTTTATGTATGGATTTTTCGTGCGTGGGGGCAAGCCTTATTATGTAGTACGTGTGGCTTTCCTGCATCCAATCTCATTTTCAACTAAAACAACCACACCAGGCCATCGGCTACAAATGGATCGTAGTCCGAGTTGGGCTAAAGCACCTGATTTAGGAACGTGCAAGCAATAACTTCAACAACTGGCTCAGGGGTTTTGTTTGTCTTCAAAGCCTGCCCCGTATTTATTACGGGGGCGCAGCAATAAGGAGCGAGGATTTAATAATATCCGCATCTTGAGGCAGGATTTTTGTTCGTATTCAAGGCGTAGAAACAGGCGCATAGCTGGCTACGCAACTGTTTTTACAACGCAGGAAACGGACAAAAAGACAAGTCAGATGCGGATATTATTAAATCCTCGCTCCTAAGCACATAGTGAGCTATGTAACTGTTGCTGCAACGCCGAAGACCGACAAAAAGACAAGCCAGAATGTTCACGTTATTGCTTGCACGTTCCTAAGCAACTATTTTTTGCCATGCCGCTGCTGAAAGCTGAGTGTGACAATAGGTTTCTAATAACTGTTTAAAGTGTTTTCGTGGCATAGAGGTAGCTCCAAGGCTGGCGAGGTGGTCGCTGTAAACCTGACAATCCACAAGCTGATAATTCCAGTTTCGAGCTGATTGCATAAACGTTGCCAGGGCTGCTTTGGATGCATTGCTTTCCCGGCTGAACATGGATTCACCGAAAAACACTTGTCCAATACTGACGCCGTACAAACCACCAACCAATTGCTTGTTGTTCCAGGCTTCAATTGAGTGGGCAATTCCCAGTTCGTGCAGTTGATTGTAGGCATTGATCATTTGCTGAGTAATCCAGGTGCCCTGATCTTCGTCACGTGGTTCGGCGCATGCTCGAATTACCTGATTAAATGCAAGATCACAGGTGATTGTGAAATCGCCTCGGCGCAGAATCTTACGGAGACTGCGACTGGGTTTAAATTGATCCGGTAGCAATATCATCCGGGGGTCTGGTGACCACCACATGATTGGAGAATCATCGCTATACCAAGGGAAAATTCCATTTTGATATGCACGTACCAGACGTTGTGGCGTCAAATCACCACCAATTGCAAGTAAACCGTTGGGATCTTCCAGGGCCAATTCAATATCAGGAAAGCATTGAAATGGATGGCCTATATCCAGTTGCATGATCATTACCTATGCATCAGTATTGTTAGCCTATTTCAGTTTGTCGGTATGGCGAATGGTCGAATAAATCATTCATATATGCACGTAAGTGCCGAGCTTCTTTCTGTAAATGGCTAGCGATTGCTTGTTTGAATTCGGGGTGAGCGATCCAGTGGTATGACGGGGTTTCAGTAGGCAGGAAGCCACGACTGATTTTATGTTCACCTTGAGCACCAGGTTCAAAGTGTTGCAATTGGTTTTCAATACAATAATCTTGTCCTTGATAATAGCAAAGCTCGAAATGCAGGCAGGGAATATCTGCAATTGCACCCCAGTATCGACCATACAAGCTATTTGATCCGCGCAGAAAAAACGCAGCGGCAATAATCTGGTTATTCTCACTGGCAAAAACCAGCAAGATCGATTCGCCCATGGTTTCCGCTATCTGTTGAAAAAATTCAAGTGTGAGTGCGGGGTAATTACCATAGCGTAGAAATGTATCGCAATATAGTTTGTAAAATGCCTGCCATTGTTGTTCAGAAGCCTCGTTTCCGGCAATTTGTTGAATGTTTAAACCAGTTTGTTCAATTGTACGTCGTTCTTTTTTGATTTGTTTGCGACGTTTGGATGTTAACCGGGCTAAAAAATCATCAAAGCTGTCGTATTGATGATTACTCCAGTGAAATTCGTAACCGAAGCGTTTGATCAGTTGCTCTGATTGTTCCAGCGGCTCTTGATCTGTTGGATAGAGTAGATGTAATGAGGAAGCATTGGAGATTTGAGCTTGAGAAATTAATTGATTAAGCAGGCTTTTTTTTAGCTCGATATCAGTGTGTGTTGCAATCAGCAAGCGTGGACCTGTGGCAGGCGTGAAAGGTGGAGCAACGACCAGTTTTGGGTAGTAATTTAATCCAGATCGATGGTAAGCATCAGCCCAGGCCCAATCAAACACAAATTCACCAATAGAATTGTATTTAATGTATTGAGGTGCCGCAGCCAGCAATTCACCTTCACTATTTTCCAGGATTTGATAATTGGGAATCCATCCAGAAGCTTCACCAACACAGCCACTTTGTTCAAGAGCCAGCAAAAATTGATGGCACAGAAAGGGAAAATTATCGCCCACCAGTGCATTCCAGTGCTCGGCATTCAATTGCTTCAAACTACTGATGACTCGTTGTTTGAACACCGGTCTGGCTGCTGTTGATGACGTTTGGTTATTCCTGGTTATCCAGGTATTTTTCAGCATCCAAAGCAGCCATACAGCCAGTTCCCGCAGAGGTTACCGCTTGACGATAGACTGAATCGGAAACATCGCCAGCAGCATAGATACCTTCAAGACTGGTTTGGGTGGCGTTGCCTTTGCTGCCACCAACGATCTTAATATAGCCGTATTCCATCTCCAGCTGATCAACAAAAATATCTGTATTGGGCTTATGTCCGATCGCAATGAATACTCCATGAACATCCAGATTTTTGGTTTCGCCAGTTTTGGTATGCTTGATACGAGCTCCGGTAACACCAGCATCATCCCCTAATACTTCATCGAGCTGGTGATCCCACTCAATACTGATATTACCGTCTTTGACTTTTTTCATTAAACGATCAGCCAGTATTTTTTCTGAGCGAAACTTGTCACGGCGATGAATCACAGTAACATGAGAAGCGATATTTGACAGATATAAAGCTTCCTCAACAGCAGTATTGCCGCCACCGACCACAGCAACTGATTTGTTGCGATAGAAAAACCCATCACAAGTTGCACAGGCAGAGACTCCACGACCCATATAAGTCGTTTCTGATGGCAATCCCAGATATTTTGCGGATGCACCTGTTGCAATAATCAATGCATCACAGCTGTACAAGCCTGAATCACCACTTAAGCTGAAAGGGCGTTTGTTGAGGTCGACACTATTAATATGATCACCAATGACTTCAGTCTCGAAATTTTCAGCATGTTGACGCATGCGTTCCATTAACTCAGGGCCTTGAACGCCTTCAGGGTCACCAGGCCAGTTCTCAACATCAGTGGTTGTAGTTAATTGTCCGCCTGGTTGTACACCTGCAATCAATACTGGATGCAGGTTTGCTCGCGCAGCATAGACAGCTGCTGTATATCCAGCAGGGCCAGATCCTAAAATGATCAGTTTGCAATGCCTGGTTTCGCTCATGTTTTTACCTTTATAAATTGATCGTTGTAATCGAAGAAGAAGATAGTACAGAGTATCATAGCGCAGTCGTCAGTATTTTCGTATTCTGCGTTTTGACATTGTTTCATAGCGTTTTTTCGGCACTATATTTTATTTTTTGCTTATTATATGTTAGTGTCATTAATGCACTTCGTGTTAATCTGTAACTATATAATGCAGATTTATCGAGTGAGCGGGAAATAATATTGGATAACAAAACATATAACGTAGCTGTTGTTGGTGCAACTGGTGTGGTTGGTGAAACAATGCTTTCCTTACTTGAGCAGCGTGAATTTCCAGTTAATCAAATTTATCCATTAGCAAGCAGTCGTTCTGCTGGAAAGCGAATTCAGTTTAATGGACGATCAGTAGTCATTGGTGATCTAGCTGAGTTCGATTTCTCGCAAGCCCAGATTGGGTTGTTTTCAGCTGGGGCTGATATCTCAGAAGTGTATGCGCCGAAAGCTGGAACAGCTGGTTGTGTAGTCATTGATAATACATCGCATTTTCGCTATGACGATGATATTCCACTGGTGGTACCAGAAGTTAATCCGCAAGCAATTGAGCAGTATTCAAAACACAATATTATAGCCAACCCGAATTGTTCAACGATACAAATGGTGTTGGCATTAAAGCCTGTATACGATGCAGTAGGTATTGAGCGTGTCAATGTTTGTACTTATCAGGCAGTATCAGGTAGCGGCAAGGAAGGCGTTGAAGAACTGGTTGTTCAGACTTCAAGGCTATTGAATGGAAAATCGATAGAAACCAATGTCTATCCTAAACAGATTGCATTTAATGTCCTGCCCCAGATTGACGTTTTTATGGAGAATGGCTATACCAAGGAAGAAATGAAAATGGTTTGGGAAACCCGTAAAATTCTGGCAGATGATTCGATTATGGTGAATCCTACCACAGTTCGGGTTCCAGTATTCTACGGACATTCTGAAGCAGTTCATATAGAAACACGCGAGAAGATTTCAGCCGATGAATTACGAGAACTATTGTCGCAGTCGCCTGGCCTGGAAGTACTGGATGAGCAAAAAGACGGTTGTTATCCAACAGCGGTGACAGAGTCAGCCAATAACGATCATGTTTTCATTGGACGTATTCGCGAGGATATTTCACATCCGCGAGGGATTAATATGTGGATTGTCGCAGACAATGTTCGTAAAGGTGCTGCGCTAAACAGCATACAAATTGCAGAAATGCTAGTAAAAAAATTTTTCTAGACTAATCTTAAAACTGAATCAATTAACTGAGGCATCATCAACCGATGGTGGGGCGACAGAGCAGTGAAGAATATGAAAATAAATAAACTATCCCGTAATCTGGCAATCGCGAGTTTATTAACACCAGTTGGCGTTAATGCTCTGGGCATCGGCGAAATTCAATTGCTTTCGGCATTGAATCAAAACTTTTCAGCCGAGATACCTTTAATAGCGTCTCCTGGTGAGAACACCAAGGGCATCAGCGTTAAATTGGCATCACCGGCCGCATTCGAAAAAGCTGGTGTTGAACGCAGTTATCTGTTGTCTACCTTACGATTTAAGCCAGAACTCAATGCTGATGGCACAATGAGTGTAAAAGTACTCTCGAGTGATGCTATTCGCGAACCATTTCTCAACTTTTTAGTTGAAGTAAAATGGGCAGAAGGCAGAATGCTAAAAGAGTACATTGTCTTATTAGACCCGCCGGGTTTAGTTGATCAAGCAGTGGTGACAGCACAAACTGCATCGCAATGGCAAGCTGGCACCTCAAGTACAAACAGCAATGTTACTGAAGAAGAACGTTTGTACGGCGAGCAGGTTGACCCAGAGTATAACGTTGGTCAGCAAGTTACCAGTACTCCAGCTACAACAAATTATTCAGGATTTTCTGATACTGTTGTGGTTCCCAAGGGTGCGATACTGTGGACGATTGCCGAGAAAATGCGCGCCCAAACAGGGGGTACTCAGGAGCAGATGTTGTTGGCACTGTTTCGCTCAAATCCAGACGCATTTTACAAAAACAATATAAACGCTTTGCAAGCAGGTGCTACGCTCAATGTCCCGACACTGAAAACAATTGAGTCGATTAGTCGTCAGGAAGGCTTACAACAAGTTGCCCAGCATAACCAACGTTGGAATCAAAAATCACTGGCTCGAACGAAACAGCAGACAATATCACAGCAAACGGTGAGTTCTGTTACAGACGGGCAACTGATATTAGCGCCATCTGAAGGTGACAATACAGGTATTGAAGATCAGGCATTACTTGAGCGTTTACAAAGCTTGTTGTCTCAGCTTGAGTTGATGACAGAGGAGAATGCTGAGCTTAAGGTACAAGTCGCCGAACTCAATGAGAAAGTTCAGAAACTGTCACAACAAACAACAGTTGATATTGATAATCCAGTCAAAACGATAGAAACAGCGACCAAGACCACGCAAGTTGCAACTGCTGATACGATTAATAAAACTATTGATAAAGCTGTTGTCAGTGATTCTAAACAACAAACCTCTGTAAGCAAACAACCATCAGCAAATGATAAACCAGCTGTAGAGGTTAGCAATAAACCGGCGCCAGTGGTTAAGCCAAGCGCTGAATCTGCATCAGACATCATCTCATCACCTTGGGCAATTGGCTCAGTGCTTGGTGCCATGTCATTAGGGCTGATCGGATGGCAGATGACCAAACGTCGCAAACTGGTGTTGCAGGAAGAAATGGAGCTGAATGACTTAAATGCCAGTTTCGATGATAAGCAGCAAGCCGAAGCAGACAACGCATCTGTGGTAATTGAAGGGTTGGATTCGGAACAAACGACCGCACAGGATAGCGAGCTTGGCGATAGTATCTTTTTCAGTGAATATCGACCAACTGAGTCTATTGGCGACAACAAGGCAATGGAAGTGGATCATACCGATCTTGACCCATTATCAGAAGCGGATGTTTATGTTGCCTATGGTCGATATCAGCAGGCAGAGGAACTCATCCAGCAGGCTTTGAATGATCATCCAGAACGCGATGAGTACAAGTTGAAGCTACTGGAAATCCATCATGCAAAAGATGATAGTGTTGGATTTACTGCATATATTACTCAGCTCAAGGAAGATGGCACAACCACTAGTGCTGATTTTTGGGCCAGAGCACAAGAGCTTGGAGCAGGATTCGCGCCGGAAAACTTGTTTGGCGAAGGTTTGTCTGAAGTTGAATTAAACGATGTTGAAGAGTTTTCTTCTGAGTTGTTTGGCATTGATAGTGAGAACGAGTCATTAGAGTTGAATGATGATTTATCAACAATTCTTGCAGACAAAAGTTCTGGTGATGCAAAGGACGACGAGAGTGACTCTGACACTACTGTTCAATCAATTAATTTCGGTGAAACCGGAGAGACAATCAGTCAACAACTAGGGGTTGCGTTTTCTCCTGATGAGTTAAACTCAGAATCTCTGGATATTTCACTCGATGATGATGTTAGTAACTTTTCTGATAATTTGACTGAGTTTAATACCGCTTTAGAAACCGATCAACTTGATTCAGAGCTAACAGAGTTAGAATCGGTTGATAGCCAGAATGCGACAGAACTGGCTCTTGATTCTGAGGGGCTTGATACAATCTCCTGGAATCTTGATATTGAGTCCGAAGAAGCTGAAGTACAATCAGATTTTCCGTTAGATTCTGTTAGTTCCAATTCAGTGTTGTTAGAAAATGATGAGACATCATTGGAAATGGATACATCACTGGATATGGCAACTAATGATTCATTGGGCTTATTTTCTAGCGAAGATATGGTGAGTGATTCTTTTACGATCAATTTGAATTCCAAGCAGGGCGACACAGTTCTTGAGGAAATCGACGCATTGCAATCGGAATCAGCGGACAACAATCCAAATGAAGAATTTCAGCTGGTAATCGATGGAAATAATGATGATGAAAAACTATTTGTCGAAAATAATGAGTCAACCATATTCTCTCTCGATGATATCAGCTCCGAATTGGTTGAATCAGCTCAAATCTCAGATTTACTGGATGAAGTTACTCAGCATAACACTGAATTCGCAGAAGAAAGTGTATTGAGTGAGCTGTTTGAGCCAGCCAGTTTGATTCAAGAGTCGGAATTGTTTGAATCTGAACTCTCGGATCTTGATGAAATTGCTGATAAACTTGACCTGGCAAAAGCCTATATTGATATGGATGACGGCGAATCAGCACGAGGCATACTCAACGAAGTGATTGAATCAGGTACCGAGGATCAAATAGAAGTTGCTAGATCAATGGTTCAAACTCTGGAAAAAAGTGCTTGATAGTCATTTTTAAAATAATGGATTGATTACAGCATATTAGTGCGCACACAAAATGGAGAGATTTCCTTTGGGGATTCTCTCCATTTTTTATTGTGTATCGAGTGTTTGAATTCAGATTTAGCCACACACCGCCTAAGGCAACTGGCAATAAATAACTTGAACAATGATGGCGCAGGATTGTTGTTTCTGACGAAACCATCTCAAGAGGCGCATAGTTGGTCTACGCAACGATTGAGATTATTTTGCCAGGTGCAAAAAGGCCAGCCAGAATGTTCAAGTTATTTCATCAACGTTTCTTAGCCAAACATTTCGTTAGTTGGCTATGTCTGCCAACGTATCAATTCAGGTAGAACCTCCAAACCAAACGCTGTTATTACAATTTCCATTTGAAAGTTAGTGACTGTTGCATATGAGTGGGATATTGAGGTTTTTTCATTTTTTTATTCATTCAGTGCTTTCAAGATAGCTTTTACTATCAAAAATCCTTTACTATAATCTCTGGAAAGAGTTCTGATTCGGTTTGTATCAGTCATCTAATCAGTGGAGGAATCATATGAAAGCAAGAAAAAATATACGCACTCAAATAAAAGCAATCAGTGCGGTTATTTTCATGTCGAGTGTTATCCCGGTTGCAATTGCTGCCGACTGGAAAACATTACCAACAAAAGCGCCTGCGCCAGCCAATAACCCGACTACGACTGAAAAAGTCAAACTCGGTCAAATACTGTTTTTTGATCCGAGATTATCATCAACAGGGACAGTATCTTGTAATTCATGTCATAACGTCATGGCAGGTGGTGAAGATAACCGTGCTGGTTCTGCTGGTGTGCATGGTCAGGTTGGGGGACGTAGCGCACCGACTGTCTGGAATGCAGCGTTTAGTGCGGTGCAATTCTGGGATGGGCGAGCACCGAGCCTGGAAGAACAAGCGAAGGGTCCAGTCACCAATCCAATCGAAATGGGCATGAAAAACTGGGACGATGTAGTCAAGCGTTTGAAAGCGATTCCTGGTTACCCAGAGTTATTTAGTGCTGCGTTTAAAGATAGTGATCCGGTGTCGCGTGAAAATGCAGCAAAAGCAATTGCTGCTTATGAGCGGACTCTGATTACTCCGAACAGTGCATACGATAAATACGTTTCTGGAGACAAATCAGCACTGACAGAACAACAAGTTATCGGCATGAAAACATTTGCTGAAGTTGGTTGTGCCAATTGCCACAGTGGGCCAGCATTTAACGCCAATGGCGCGTTTATGAAATTTCCGACACATGGTAATTCCATGTACGAGGCAAAATATAAAATGAGTCAGGACGAAGGTCGTTACGAAGTGACTAAAGTAGATGCTGATAAACATTTTTTTAAAGTGCCAACATTGCGCAACATTGCTTTGACAGCACCTTATTTTCACAATGGTTCGGTTAGTAGCTTATCTTCAGCAATTAAAGTGATGGCAAAAATGCAATTGGGCGCCTCTTTGAAACTACAGCAAGTCAAAGATATTGAAGCGTTTCTGGAAGCATTGACGGGGCAATTTCCTAAACAAACTATGCCACGTTTACCTGCAACACCGGGAAAAACCTTTGCTTATGTTAAGTAAGGAACGTGCATGAAATAACTTGAACATTCTGGCTTGTCTTTTTGCTCCTGATGAAACGA
>VAPK010299667.1_pt1 | contig 11552 bp, 10 predicted proteins | sample 3395031 | NCBI WGS metagenome assembly VAPK01 (sample SAMN08290443, study PRJNA428436) | hydrothermal vent metagenome | isolation source: Deep-sea hydrothermal vent chimney 1 | place: Pacific Ocean: Juan De Fuca Ridge
GATTTTTTTAACGTCTCTGTAAAACTTAGATCTGAACTCCAACCTCGTAAGTAACGAATATTTACATTAAGCCCCATTAATTTATCTACATAGCGATTAAACAGTGGTAATAGTCCAGATAAATAATTTTCACGTGATAAAGTAATCGTTTTAGCAAATTCTATTAACTGTTCATCCCAAAGTATAATAGACGTTTTTTCTTGTTTACGGCGTAGAGCGGCATTTCTTTGCTTTAATACACGATAAAACTGTTGCCAAGACAGAAGAAAATCATGTTCCACGTGGAACACACCCCAATCTAAAAATTGACGTCTGTATTTTGGACCCTGCTCAAGAAGTTTATGAACATCAGGATTAATTATTTGAACGGGTAGAAGAGAGCTGAGCTTAGATACTTGTTTAATATCTAGACCGTTTATTCTAATTCGTGTTTTCTTAACAGATCTTTCTAATCCTATTGCTGTGCTACCCATATTATTATTTTCAATACGTGCGAATATCTGTAATGCAGATTGTTCATGAGTAATTACATGTTTTATATGGGTAGTTCGAAAAGAACGCGCAACAGATAATAAATATATTGCTTCTAAAACACTTGTTTTCCCGCTTGCATTTGCACCATAGATGTAATTACAGCGTTTTCCTGGTTTTATTTTAATATCATGAAGATTTCTAACTTGACGAATATCAAGTTGAGTTAAATACATAAAATATAAATGTTATAATCGCATTGGCATAACAACATATTTGCTATCCACGTCGTCAATACCAAATAATAAGCAACTATGGTTAGAATCTGTTAATTGCATAACAACATCATCAGATTTAATTGCATTTAAAGCTTCAAGCAAATAAGCAACATTAAAACCAATTTCAAATTCATCCCCTGAATAAGTCACATCTATTATCTCTTCTGCTTCATCTTGTTCTGGATTATGCACCGTTGCTTTTAATTGGTTTTCACTTAATTGTAATCGCATACCACGGTATTTTTCATTAGATAAAACAGAAGTACGATTAAATGCCTGATGAAGATTATTACGAGTGCTTTTTACTTCATTATTGCAGTTTTGAGGTATTACTTGTTGATAATCAGGAAATTTTCCATCAATAAGTTTAGAAGTAAAAATAATATTAGAGAGGTTAATCCGAATGTGATTTTCACTTAATAAAACCTGAACCTCTTCATCTGTATCTTCTAACAAACGTGAAATTTCATTAACTGCTTTTCGAGGCACAATAACCTGACGTATTTCTCCAGGATTAAGATCAGCTTCTGTTTGACAGTAAGCCAAACGATGGCCATCTGTAGCAACAGCGATTATTTTATTATTTGATAGTTCAAGCATTAAACCATTTAAGTAATAACGAACGTCTTGTTGAGCCATACAAAATTGGGTTTGTTCAATTAGCTTTTTAAATGTTTTTTGTGGAATTTTAAATTCAAACGGTGAGATAAGAGCATCAATATTTGGGAATTCAGATGCAGATAAGGTTGATAATGTAAAACGGCTTCTACCTGATTTTAATGTTGCTCGTTCTTGATCAATCATTATTTCTAAATTTGAACCTTCAGGTAATGCTTTACAAATATCAAGAAGTTTTCGACCTGGTAAAGTGGTATCACCTTCATCAGTATTTTCGATTGGACAAGTATTAATAATTTCGACTTCTAAATCTGTACCTGTTAATGAAAGAATATTATTTTTAACAGAAAGTAAGACATTTGAAAGTATAGGTAATGTTTGTCGACGTTCAATTACATTATTAACCATTTGCAAAGGATTTAGTATTGCATCTCGTGAAATACTGATTTTCATATGAGTCCTTATATATTATTAATATATATATATTAAATTATTATTACTATTATTAGTGAAACCATATTCTGTTGATAACACCATTTTTATTATAAATTTCAATTAGTTAAAGCATTGAAAAGCTTGTGCAAAAGTGCAAAATAAACACTGATTATGCTGTGGATAACATGTGAAAAACAGCTCTTTTTAATCTTTTTTAATACTATCCACAGGTTATACCCATTATGTTGTTAGTGTTCTTAACAGGTTAGTAAAATCTTCTTTTATCATTAATTCTTCTTCTTTTAGTTCATTAATTTTACGGCACGCATGGATAACTGTTGTATGATCTCGTCCGCCAAAAGCGTCACCTATTTCAGGCAAACTATGGTTAGTTAATTCTTTACATAAAGTCATTGCCATTTGTCTTGGGCGAACAATAGAACGTGTTCGTTTTTTTGATAATAAATCAGCAAGTCGTATTTTGTAATACTCAACAACAGTTTTTTGTATATTGTCTATCGTAACCAGTTTCGCTTGTAAGGCCAATAAATCACGCAAGGCTTCTTTAGCAAAATCAAGAGTAATTGGTTTACCTGTAAAGGAAGAGTTTGCTATTACACGTCGTAATGCACCTTCAAGCTCTCGAATATTAGAAGGTAAACGTTTAGCGATAAAAAAAGCAACTTCATTGGGAAGATCGACTCCAGATAATGATGCTTTACTCATTAAAATAGCTACACGAGTTTCAAGCTCAGGAGGTTCAATAGCAACCGGTAAACCCCAACCAAATCTAGATTTTAAACGATCTTCTAAACCCTCAACTTCTTTAGGGTAACGATCGCAGGTCATGATAATTTGTTTTTGTCCTTCTAATAAAGCATTAAAAGTATGAAAAAATTCTTCCTGGGAGCGTTCTTTTTTGGCAAAAAATTGAATGTCATCAATAAGTAAAGCATCAACTGTTCGATAATATGCTTTAAATTCGTTGATTCGGTTATGTTGTAATGCTTTAACCATGTCTTGAACAAAACGTTCAGAATGTAAATAAACAACATTTGCATCAGGATTATTTATTATTAGCTCATTTCCAATTGCATGCATTAAATGTGTTTTACCTAAGCCTACGCCACCGTATATAAGCATTGGATTGTAACTTTCACCTGGATTAACAGCGACTTGCATTGATGCAGCACGTGCCAGTTGATTTGAATTACCTTCAACAAAAGCTTCAAAGGTGAAGTTAGGATTAAGAGTTGAACTTTTTTTAACTTTTACAGGATTAGTTTGTGTCGCATTAAAATCAGGACGTTTAGATTTATACGTATTTTCAGCAGTTTTTTCACTGCCAATTTCGACCGAAACCAGTGGTGGATGATTATCAAGCGTATCTAATATAGTTTGAATTTGAGTTAAGAAGTGCTCACAAACCCAGTCGCGTACAAATTGGTTAGGTGCGAGTAGCCTTATATCCCCATTCTTAAAAATGACTTGCAGGGGTCTAATCCAGGTGCTGAATTGTTGCGCACTTAAGTCGTTTTTAAGTTGTGAGTAACATTGATCCCATATGGGTTGGGACACGGCTGATCTCCGAATAAGAAGTGGGTTCAAAAAAATTTAGGAAAGAATTCTAACCGTAACAGCAAAAGTTATCCACAGACAAAGTAATAAAAAATAAGAAAAGAAGCGATTAAAAAACTAACTAAATTCATACATTTAACATAGATATTATTAAAGAATACGGTTGACAGTAGAGTCTTTCAGCAGTATTGTTCGCGCCTATTTTTTGAACAGTTGTCGAGTCATTTTGGCTTAAAATTGAACTATATTTAACGGTTATCGCTATGAAAAGAACATTTCAACCAAGTAATTTAAAACGCGCTCGTAGACACGGCTTTCGTGCCCGCATGAAAACAACAGGTGGCCGTAAGGTTATCAATGCTCGACGAGCTAAAGGCCGTAAACGCCTCACACCATAATCTGGTTTTATCTTCCTTATGTTAACTCGGTTAACCGGGCGATTTGCTCGGCAGCAACGGTTAACCCAAGCTTCTGAGTTTAAAAGTGTCTTTGCTAATCCTTATGTAAAGCAAGGTGATGCAAACATGCTACTGTTAGGGATAAAAAATAATCATCAGACGGCGCGTTTAGGTCTTGCCGTAGCAAAAAAACAGCTAAAAAAAGCCGTTTCACGAAATCGTTTTAAACGACTTACCCGCGAAAGTTTTCGACACCATCTAAATATCATAAAAAACCTCGATATTGTGGTAATTGCACGTTCTGGTGCAGAACGTAGAACAAATAAAGAATTACTCGATTTATTATCGAAAAATTGGCATATCTTAAATAAAAAATGCGAAAAATTATCTCAGGTATAATAGGGCTTTATCGGTATTTGGTAAGCCCTTTTTTGGGTCCAAATTGTCGTTTTACCCCCAGTTGTTCAGAATACGCACAAACTGCAATTATACGATTTGGGGTATTTAAAGGTGGCTGGCTTTCAATTAAACGCATTGGAAGCTGTCATCCATGGCATGAAGCCGGTTATGATCCGGTTCCGGAAAAAAAAGCAGAAAAGAAACATAACTGTCATTTAAAAGACTAACAACAAAAGAAGTTTTCATTATGGAACAACAACGTTTATTTTTAACTATCGGATTATTCTTCCTTTTATATCTAGCATATGACGCCTGGCAATTAGAATTTGGACCCAAGCCTGCACCAGCACCTTATACACAAACAGCAAATAAAACGGCTCCTTTACAATCTGCTGATGTTCCAATGGGAGCAGATAACAGCCCCACTTCTGCCATTCCTCAATCATCATCTGTACCAAGTGCGGCAACCACACCTGTGGCGAAAGCAATAAAACAAGCACAGCGCATTAATGTCGAAACAGATGTATTTCGATTAGTAATTGATTCCCGGGGTGGAGATGTTCGAATTGTTGATTTAGTTAAGTATCCAAAAACAAACAAAAAGGATACTCATGCATTCCGTTTAATGAGTGATGCAACTAAAGATTTATTTATAGCGCAATCAGGTTTTTCGGGTAAACGTGAACTTAATGATGGAACAGTGGTTGCAGCACCAAATCATAACACTATATATAAAGTAGAAAAAACATCGTATAAATTAGCTAATGGTCAGGATACTGTAAGAATAAATTTATTCTGGAATAGCCCGGAGAACGTTCTTTTTATAAAAAGTTATGAATTAAAACGAAATAGTTATCAAATAAAAGTTTCTCATAAGATAGAAAATAATAGTGGAAGAACCTGGCGTGGTAATTTATATCAACAATTACAACGTAAAGATTATAAAGATGAGAATAAATCATCATTCATTTATACCTATACCGGTGGTGTTTTATACAGCCCTGAAGATAAATATCAAAAAATAAAATTTTCTAACATGGAGGACGAAGATTTAAAACGCGATGTAAAAAATGGTTGGGCGGCAATAATACAACATTATTTTCTTGCCGCATGGGTTCCTCCTGTTGATAGCACTCAAAGTTATTTTACTCGCGATCTAAAGGAATCACGCTATGCAATAGGAATGAAAGCAACAAATGAAGTTCGTGTTGCGACAGGTTCAAATACAGTATTGAACAATACATTATATGTAGGCCCAAAAATTCAACAGAAGTTAGAAAAAATTGCACCAGGTTTGGAATTAACGGTTGATTATGGTGTGTTGACGTTCATTGCAAAACCTATCTTTTGGTTAATGACACATATTCATAATTTAGTGGGTAATTGGGGCTGGACCATAATTTTATTAACAATGCTTATCAAATTGTCATTTTATAAACTCTCGGAGAAGAGTTATAAATCAATGGCTAACATGCGTAAGGTGCAACCGCGTTTAGCTGCATTAAAAGAACGTTATGGTGATGATCGTCAAAAGATGAATCAAGCCATGATGAAAATGTATAAAGAAGAAAAAATTAATCCATTGGGCGGCTGTTTACCCATTCTTGTACAAATTCCGGTATTTATTTCTTTATACTGGGTATTGCTGGAAAGTGTTGAATTACGTCAGGCAGACTGGATATTCTGGTTTACTGATTTATCAACAAAAGATCCATATTTTGTATTGCCTTTATTAATGGGTATAACAATGTTTATACAGCAAAGACTTAATCCTGCTCCAATGGATCCTATGCAGGCAAAAATAATGTCAGCACTACCCGTTGTGTTTACTGTTTTCTTTGCCTTTTTCCCATCGGGCCTGGTTTTATACTGGGTCGTGAATAATACATTATCTATCGCACAGCAATGGTATATAACGAGAATTGTTATTAAGGCCTGATACGTCAGATTTTAATAGTATAAATCGGTGGTTGGATTAATCGAATGTCAGATCTAAATACCGATACTATTGCAGCAATTGCTACACCACCTGGTCGGGGTGGTGTGGGTATTATTCGGCTATCTGGTCCATTAGTTAAAAATATCAGCGAAAAAATTCTGGGAAAAATCCCCCAACCCCGTTTTGCTGATTACCTTCCTTTTTTAGATCAAAACAATATAGCCATTGATTCTGGTTTGGCATTGTATTTTATTGGGCCGAATTCTTTTACGGGAGAAGATGTACTGGAACTACAAGGACATGGTGGTCCTGTGGTGATGGATTTGTTATTACAGCGGGTAATAGATTTAGGTGCCCGAATAGCACAACCGGGAGAGTTTTCTGAGCGTGCATTTTTAAATGACAAAGTTGATTTAGCACAAGCTGAAGCGATAGCTGATCTTATTGAAGCAGGTTCAGAACAAGCAGCAAAATCAGCGGTTAAATCTTTACAGGGTGAGTTTTCTCGCTGCATTGATGAAAGTGTTGCGGCACTTACGCATTTACGAATGTATGTTGAAGCGGCGATTGATTTTCCGGAAGAAGAAATTGATTTTTTGTCAGATGGACATGTAACCAGCAGTTTGGAAAATATTTTAGATGAAATAGATGAAATATTTGCCTCTGCTCAGCAAGGTGTTTTATTGCGAGATGGGATGCGGGTGGTGCTTATTGGTCAACCAAACACTGGAAAATCGAGCTTATTAAATGCATTAGCAGGTCGAGATTCTGCCATTGTTACTCATATAGCAGGAACGACCAGAGATGTACTGCGAGAAGAAATAAATATTGATGGCATGCCATTACATGTCATAGATACTGCAGGATTGCGAGAAAGTGAGGATATTGTTGAACAGGAAGGTATAAAGCGGACCTGGATTGAAATTGAACAAGCCGATCGAGCACTGTTACTGGTAGATGACAACACAGGGATTACTGATGAAGATGAAAAGATTCGTCAAAAGTTACCAAAATCACTCGAGGTGACAATTGTCCGTAATAAGATAGATTTGTCGAATACAGCCGCATCAATAAAAGAGCATGAGATTGCACTTTCCGCAAAATCAGGAGAGGGAGTAGAATTATTGCGTGATCATCTGAAAAAAATCATGGGTTATACCGGTTTAACGGAAGGTGTTTTTCTTGCTCGTCGGCGCCATTTAGATGCTTTAATTCGTGCAAAAGACTTTGTGTTAAGTGGTCAAACACAGCTACAAGAATCAAAAGCCGGAGAATTATTGGCTGAAGATCTTCGACAGGCACAACAAGCACTTGGTGAGATTACCGGTTTTGTCAGTAGTGATGAATTACTTGGAAAGATATTTTCCAGTTTTTGTATTGGTAAATAGCTAATTTCCGCCCATCCACATTAGATAACTTTAATGTAGCGGACTTATTTTTGGTAATAAGTCATACTTCTTCAAAATAAATTAAAATCTTTAATTTTGCTGCCGATATCCTGACAAATATAGGGTTATTTACGTCGGAGATTAAGCCCCCATTTTTCTTGTGCGTAAATTTTATCTTCTTTATACAGGAGTGAAATTATGCTTTTTAAAAATATTTTATTATTAGTTAGTTCAGTATTTATAGCCATAGGTTGTGCTAGCACTCCAGAACCCATAACCATGACATCAGCGGTAGAAAGTAATATATCAGTGCAAAAAGGGTTTTCTTTATCTTTTGCTGAGCAAAAAGAATGGACTGTGACAGAAGAAAGCCCTTATAAGATTGTATTATCCAAACAAAGCAGCAATAACAATGAACGGTACACGATACAGGCACTGGTTGTTAAATTACCAAGTTTCAAAGATGATGATGATTTTTTAAATTTTATTGAAAAAAGTATGAATAAAAATCGTGACAAATCTAATCTTAAAGTTATTGAGCAACAGATTAATTTTGCTTCTGGACAGGGTGAGAAGTGCGTGCGATATAACAGCAAGGAAGAGCCATTAGTTAAATCTAAAAAAACAAAATCTTTAATTTTAGGAATGGTTAATTACACTTGTCGCCACCCGGATAAGGAAAACACAGGTATTTATATTGCCTTTTCAAAAAAATCGTATGCAGAGAATGCTGATGAAAATTTAATTGCCCAGGCAGAAAACATTTTTAGAGGGTTAACGTTTAGTGATTTTTGAAATATTCGAAACAGTATAGGGGTAAGTACACCAGGTACTTACCCCTTATTATATTTATTTAATCACTCGTGTGATTGTTAGCATAAAACAAACAAAGTCTGTACACATTTTTGATCTGGGTTTTGGTAAAGTATAAAAATATTTAATAAAAGCATCCTTAATTGCTAAAGTTTTTTTTTAATATGTCCGATAGTTTATTAACTTATTAAGAAAAATAATTAAGGAATTAAAAATGAAGGAATTTACACGCCGAGATCTATTAAAAGGGGCAATCGTTGCAACTACTACCATGGCAGCAGGTTCAGTTTTCGCTTCAACTAATGAACATATGCATCATAGTAATTCAAATTCTGGCCTTGTTGATACTGCATTAGATTGTGTTAAGACTGGCCAGGCTTGTTTAGGTCATTGTCTTGATTTATTTAAACAAGGCGATAATTCAGTAGCAGATTGTGCAGATAAGGTGACCGAAATGTTAGCAATGTGTACTGCTTTATCTCAAATGGCTTCATACAACTCAAAGCATTTAGCAAGTTTCGCCAAAGTTTGTGCATCAGTTTGTAAAGACTGTAAAAAAGCATGTGAAAAACATGCTAAAAAACATAAAGCGTGTAAAGCGTGTGCAGAGTCATGTGAACATTGTATTAAAGCATGTGAAAAAGTAGCAGCATAATAAATAACATTAAAATTCTGCTCAGTTATTATTGGGCAGAGTTTTATTTTGTTAGAAAGATTTGATTATGTTTTTAAATATTATAAATTGTTTTTCATTATATTTTTTGTAGCGTAATTGTTGGTACAAAAGAGTAATTTGTTCGATTGCCTGTTTTTGTTCGGGCAATTGAAGGATTGCTCGTTGGCAAAAACCTGCTGCCCCTTCAGATAGTGCTTTAATTAAACCATGCTTTTTCATTTTTTTAAGAAATTTAAAATAGGTGTTTTGTATTATGTTTTTCTTTTTAGATTTATTAGAAAAAACGATGAAAGCAAGTAAAGCTGTTAACACCGCTAATATACTAAATAAAAGTTGTGATAAGCCCCGCCATGTTATTTCAGGAACACCAATAGCAGCAAAGAATGCTTTTTGTCGTTTATTATTATATCCAAGTATCCACTGATTCCATCGGTTATTTATCGCATCCCAGGCAAAATGCATTTGTTTAAATTGTTTGGACAACCAGGATGTTTTGAATAAACGTGAGGGTTTATCAAGTTTTGAGTATAAACGTATTGCATCTTCCATATTTTCAATATTATCTGGCGGTATAGCCGCCGTTGGGTCGACACGAACCCAGCCTTTTTCTCCAAGAAAAACTTCAGACCATGCATGTGCATCTGATTGACGAATTGTCATGTAATTATCTATTGGGTTGATTTCACCACCTTGATAACCGGTAACAACACGAGCAGGAATACCAGCAAGGCGCATTAAAACAGTAAAGCTGGAAGCATAATGTTCACAATAGCCACGTTTAGTTTCAAACAAAAATTCATCTATTGGATTATCAAAAAGAAGGGGTGGGTTACGGCTGTAATAAAAATTCTGAGTGGAAAAATAATTTAAAACATTATTAACAGTAATTTGAGGATTAGTTGGGTTTTTAAGCTGACTGATTAATTTTCGACTTTTGGATAAGTTTGAATCATCTGAGTCAGGCAATTTAAGATATCGATCCATTGTAATTTTTGAGTATGCCGGTAAAACATAATTTGTGTAGGAGTAAAGTTCATAACGTTTTAGTTTTTGAATGGGAAGTGTTGCGAGCACTTGCATATCGACAGAAAGTAAAGCGTTAACAGGTAAAGTTGAAGGTATGTCTAAAGCTAACATCCAATAATTATTATGTGGTTGTAGTGTAATGGAATAACGGGTTTTTTCACCTAAAGCTGTAAATTGAAATTTATGTAAAGCAATACGTTCCTTTCCAGGAGCAGTCCAGTCATAACCATTAAAATCCCATATTACCGGACCGCGCCAATAGAGTTTATCTGCTGTTGGAAATGCCGTATCAAATTTTACACGAAAGGCAACAGCGGAGTTGCTGCTTAGTTTACTAATACGACCGGGCGACATTTTGTCAGATAGCCCTGTTGTACCAGAAAAAGCGTCTTCGGGCAGCCCCCATAAAGGACCATTAACACGGGGAAAGAGAATAAACAGAACAATGGCAAAAGGAATTGCCTGTGATAACATTTTAAATGTAAGTTTAAAGTGTTGTTTTTCGCTAGAACGAATTAAGGTGATGGTTATGGGGTGTATATTATTGAGTTTTTTATAGTCATGTTGAAAGCCGATAAGCGCAGTAAATAAAAAAACCAAAGCAAGTAACATGGTAAAAGCAATTGGAATAGATTGGTTAAATAAAAAATTAATAACAATAGAAAATAAAGCAAGATTTAATATTATTGCGACATCACGAAAAGATTTAATTTCAAAAAGCTTTAAACAAAGCAGACCCAATAACATGGCTGAACCGGCATTACGGCCAATAAGTGTGTGGTAACTAAAAACAATACCCATTAAAAGCATGATAGTAAGTAAAAAAAGAATTTTTTTGCCAGGTATTTGGCAGAGTTGTAATTCATAACAGCCGCGCCAAAAAACGAGCGTTATCATAACGAGGCTTAACCACAAAGGAAGATGAGAAAAATGTGGAATAAAAACCAGCAATAAACCGAGCAACAAAATTAATGCTGCAGGTTGCACCTTGGGATTTTGTAATTTATTCAGTAACATCATTTAATTATGTTCACTGTTACCAAATAAGGCGAGTTGTTTTAAGCAAGTATCCAGCTGATGTTTATTCGAACCCGGATGAATAATACTACCAGGTATGCGTAAGCCGTAGCTTAAGTTTGCTTTATCTGCGAGTAATATCCAGCGTGCCAGTTGTGAAAGTTTTAATTCAATACCGTTAACGGTGGTATCTGACCAGTTAAGCCAAAGTTCATCGGAAGTTGATGAAGAAAATTCCTTGGTTTGTAAGGTGTGATGACGGGCAAAACTTTTCCAGTGAATGTGTTGTAACGGGTCTCCTTTTGCATAAGATCGTAAACCTTTAAAGTCATCGGTTCCCAGCTCGAGTTGTTTTTTTCCTTCAGATAAACCAGCATTTTTGAGCGGTAAAACAGCGTGTGAAGAAGGTTTCGGATAAACGAGTTGTTTTTGATCCGCTTGAAAAATTGCCCAGGCACGAAACAAACCAAATGGAAAGCGTGTTTCAACAGTGAAGCGGGGCAAAGGAATAAGTCC
>VAPK010771592.1_pt1 | contig 11546 bp, 6 predicted proteins | sample 3395031 | NCBI WGS metagenome assembly VAPK01 (sample SAMN08290443, study PRJNA428436) | hydrothermal vent metagenome | isolation source: Deep-sea hydrothermal vent chimney 1 | place: Pacific Ocean: Juan De Fuca Ridge
CTATTTTAGAGCGGATAATTTATTTAAATAATACATCAAGGAATACTTAATGCTTAAAGTTGATTTGGCTCCATTAATAGGGCGTTTGAATAGATTTTGTACACACGCTTTGGAAGAAGCCTCGAGTCTTTGTATTAGCCAGCATGGCTCAGAAGTCAATGTTGCTCATTTACTTTATAAGCTGGCCGAAAACCCGCAATCAGATTTACGAATAATCTTAAAAAAGGCCAATTTGGATAACGAAGCATTTAAACAAAATCTGATTGATAATTTTCGCATTAATGACGATGCTACCGAACAATACCCTTCCTTTTCACCCCTTTTAATTGAATTGTTTCAAGAAGCCTGGTTGATAGGGTCACTTGAATTTTCTGAAAAGGAGATTCGTAGCGGAGCAATCCTGTTGGCAGTACTGATGAATACTGGACGTTATCTCGATCTAAACATTGGTCATTATCTTGAGGATATCAACAGGGAGTCTCTACGAAAGGGATTTCATAATATTCTTAAGTCTTCTGCAGAAACGGTAGAATTGAGTGATTCATCTCAAGGTAATGGCTCTGCCATGCCATCAGACGCAGAAACACCGTTGGATAAATTTGGCACTAATTTTACAAAACTTGCGCAAGAGAACAAGATTGACCCGGTTTTGTGTCGTGATGCCGAGATTGATTTGATGATCGATATTCTGTCAAGACGACGCAAGAATAACCCGATCGCCGTGGGTGATGCTGGGGTTGGTAAAAGCGCTTTAGTGGAAGGCCTTGCACTACGAATTCATGAGAAAAGAGTCCCCGAACAATTACAAAATGTTGCTTTGTGGGGATTGGATTTAGGCGCTTTACAAGCAGGCGCTTCCGTTAAAGGTGAGTTTGAAAAGCGCTTAAAAGCGGTCATTGAGCAAGTCAAAAATTCAGCAACACCCATTATCATATTTATTGACGAAGCCCACACTCTTATTGGTGCGGGTGGTCAGGCTGGTGGCGGTGATGCTGCGAATCTTTTAAAACCGGCCCTTGCCAGAGGAGAGCTACGCACTATAGCAGCAACAACATGGTCTGAATACAAAAAGTATTTTGAAAAAGATCCTGCTTTATCAAGACGTTTTCAACTGGTGAAACTGGATGAACCAACCGTAGAACAGGCAATCCATATCCTGCGTGGCTTAAGACCTATCTATGAAAATGCCCACAAGGTCTATATTTCTGACCAGGCTTTGCAAGCGGCAGCCATCATGTCAGAGCGTTACATTTCTGGTAGACAACTGCCAGATAAGGCAATCGATGTTCTGGACACCGCCTGTGCTCGTGTCTCAACAGCACTAGATACCCCCCCTCGGCAGCTGGATCGTTTAAATAATCAAATCCGACAAATCGTTGCTGAAATTGATTTACTGCAAAGAGATCATAAAATCGGTGGTGAGATTGACAACAAAAGAATTAGCGAATTAGAACAGCAATTAGCGCAGATACATCAAGAAACAGTTACTTTGGAATCTGCCTGGAAAGAACAAAAAGAGTTGATTGACAAACTGATACAAGCGCGATTAAAAGTTTTGGAAGAACAGCCTGATGATCAGCAGGACAATCAATCTGAAGAAAGCAAGGTGACTAAGGCAGAGGGCACAATACCAACAGAAGCAATTGAATCAGAAACCAATGATTTTGAAAAAAATCAGACAGAAACAACAGAAATGCATGCGTTGATTAGTCAACTAAATGCACTCCAGGAAAGTCAGACATTAATCCATGCCGATGTTGATAAACAACAAATCGCTACAATCATTGCTGATTGGACAGGTATCCCATTAAATACAATTACCGGAGATGAGCTTGATCGGTTGACACGATTGCCAGAACATTTAGAAAAAAACATTAAAGGACAAGATCAGGCCCTGAAACATATTCATAAACATTTGTTGACTGCAATGGCTGATCTGCGTCGTGGAGGTCGACCGATGGGATCGTTCTTATTGGTTGGCCCCAGCGGTGTCGGTAAAACTGAAACAGCTCTGAATATTGCTGACTTTTTATTTGGTGGCCGTCAATTTATGACGGAGATTAATATGTCTGAATATCAAGAAAAGCATACCCTTTCCCGTCTGATTGGCTCTCCTCCTGGATATGTTGGTTTTGGTGAAGGCGGGGTTTTATCAGAAGCGATTCGCCAGCGACCGTATTCAGTTGTATTGCTTGATGAAGTTGAAAAAGCTCATCCAGATGTTTTAAATCTTTTCTATCAAGCCTTTGATAAGGGTGAGTTTTCTGATGGAGAAGGGCGACTGATTGATTGCAAGAATAATGTCTTTTTTCTGACATCCAATATTGGTTTCGACCGCGTGGATATCGATTTCGAAAAATTAAGTGATGATTTACTACGAGACGAATTGATGAAGTTTTTTAAACCTGCATTACTCGCACGTATGCAAACAGTTCGTTTTCAGCATTTAAGTGATGAAACACTGGATCAGATTATAGATAGCCGACTTGAAAAACTGGCTATTCAGTTTTTAGATCGCTATGGGGTTGAACTGAAATTGGATGAAGCTATCAAAAATGCACTTAAAGTGCGCTGTGTTTATAAAGAAAATGGCGCAAGAATGCTGGATTCCAGTATTGATGGTGAGTTATTACCACCACTCTCCCTGGCCGTCTTGCAGCAAATGGCTATAAAAAAACCAATTCAGAGTGCGCAGCTAAAAGTTGAAAATAATGAATTTGTAGCAATGATTACTTGAACCCCATAATAATCAGTTGCTCTCAGCTTTTTGTATCCTTTAACTCGCTCCCAGTTAATCGATCAATGAAATTCAGATTTTCAGGCACGATGATTCTTTTGTGCAACATAAACCTGTGACTAACTAATTTTTTTGGTTAAACATTACGTGAACAGATGGATTAACAATGACAACAGGTGCAGAACTGGAAATTTTAGAGACAGCTTGTCAGGCAAAATCTCTTTTTGAATTTAGTCAGCTGTTTGGAACGGCTGTTCAGAATAAACATAATTTGTATGGTTCGAGTTATTTTTCCCTAAACAATGTAAAGGATCATTTGATACTGGTTTCTTCTACCCTGCAAGATTGTTCAATTGATGAGCCACTGCAGATGTCTGTCAATAATACCAATAATCCCATCGTTTATGCATTGGTTACTAATAAGCCTTATTTTCTGAAAGCCCCAGCTAATCTAACTGGAGCAGGAGAGGCATTTAACACTATGACTAAAACACTCTCTGCTGAGATGGCAATACAGTGCTTTCCAATAGCTCTAAAAAATAATGGAGGCATGCTCGGTGTATTTGTGTTTATTGCACCGGATGCTGTGCTTCAACAAATGCACGAAACTATAGTGCAAGATCGTTTATTCAATGTTTTTTCATCAATACTTGGGCTGTATAAATGTGTAGAAAAAAACAACCAGGAAAAAGATCTGTTAAAAATAGATTTTAAGCATAAAACAGCAAATGATTACAAGAAAACCATACAGCAGCAGATAGCCAGGCGCTTCATTGGTCGCTCACAAATCATTCAAGAAGTGTGGGATTTGTTGGCGAAAGCGGCTGTTTCTGAAATAGCTATTATGCTTAGAGGCGAAACGGGTGTTGGCAAGGATTTAGCCGCATCTATTATTCACGATTATTCAAGCCGGGCAGATGAGTCCTTCATTGTTGTTAATTGTGCAGCAATACCAGAAAACCTGCTTGAATCAGAATTATTTGGTCATTGCAAAGGCGCATTTACTGGAGCAAATCATGACAAACAAGGAATGATTGCCATGGCTGATAAAGGAACGCTTTTTCTTGATGAAATCGGCGATTTATCACCTGTTTTACAAGCAAAGCTGTTGCGTGTTCTGCAAGAAAAAAAGTTTATTCCTATCGGTGCAAAAAAGGAAATACATTCTGACTTTCGGTTAATAACAGCCACTCATCGTCCGATTGAGCAATGGGTGAGAGATGAAAAATTCCGCCAGGATCTGTTTTATCGTATCAACCAATTTGGTATTACACTGCCAAAATTAAGTGATCGCAAAGCAGATGTCCCCCAAATTGTTACCCACTTTATTAATCAATACATCAAGGAAAATAATGTCCATATTTCTGGTTGTAGCGAAACAGCGTTAAAAGTACTAAAAAAATACAGGTTCCCGGGGAATGTTCGTGAATTAAGAAATATTGTATTCCAGGCCTGTTTATTTGTTGACAGTAAAGATAAAAAAATAAACAAGCAAAATATCACTGAAAGGCTGGCAAATATGGTTTCTATTGAAAGCCCCGATACAGCTGAACTCGTGGAAGGAGTCAATAGCGACTATAACTCCTTAACAGAGGCGTGTGAGGCTTTTGAATTGAAAATAATCAGAACAGCATTGATTGAGTCCGGAGGATCAAGAACCAAAGCTGCAATTAAGTTAAAGATTCCAAAAAGAACCTTGGCCTATAAATGTCAAAAATGGAGTATCAATGCTGAAAATAGTTGACAGATTTGTACCAGTGAAACAACTCAAGACTATGGTTTTAGTCTTGGTGTTTCTGGTTATGCCTAAAACTGTCTGGAGTGAAAACCAGCTACCCATTACAAATCCAGAAGATTGCACGGCATTTAAATCATCTTTACAGCGCCTGACTTGTTTTGATCAGTATTTCAATACACCTTTTGAAATAACCGATGATAAAGATAGCGCTAAGAAGTTTCCCGTCAGAAAATCTAAAATCATGCAGATGGCAATGCGAATAGAAAAGCAAAGGAATGACGAAACTACAGGGCTTCTCAGGGAAGAGATAATGGAGCATGAGTCTGCGGGTCAGCAACGCATTATACTCACGACGCCAGCTATTGGAAGTCATCCGCCAAGACCTTTACTAATGATTAGCTGTATTAACAACATTACACGATTACAGATTGGTCTGCATCATTCTATCAATCGAGGCAGAGTAGATATAGCGCTGGGTTTAAAAGACAACACCCAACAAACAGATTATTCCTGGAGAGTACTTGGAAACGGAGAAATTATAGATGCTGGACACGGAATCCCCAGTATTGAACTATTAAAAAAAATGATTGGATATAATCGTGTTCGGATACATTCTGAGGATATGGTACTGGAAGGGTTAACTTTTGATATTACTGGGTTTACTCATTATGTAAAATCCTTTCGTATAGCCTGTCATTGGTGATAATTGCATTGTTGTGAATAATCCAGGCTAAAAATCATGAGATTTACAGACGCATATTTCGGGTATATTGAAAAACTCGGTGGTGACGGATGGCTTCGAGTTAAATTTGATAATGGAGCAGGTCTGATATGACCTTTGCCTGAATATCTGAAAGTTTCTGTTATAAAACCGGGTGAAAGAGAAGAATTTGTGATTTTAGAAGGTCGTTTTACGTGTACTTCATTATTTACGCTGGTATTTATTCGTAGAACAGGTGGGATGGACTATTGGTTGGTATTTTTATCGTTCTATTTCGTTCGGAACATTTCCAACTGAGGCGTTGAGTTAGCTAGATCAAACCAGTTGATTTAAAGCTCTGCTAGTGGAGATGACTGGCCTTGGTATTCTCGGGGCATTGATATTTTTCTTAACCTTAATCTAAGAAGCGAGGATTTAATTAAATCCTCGCTCCTAAAGATACATTACGCATTGCTCTTCACCATTAGCTCAAGCATAAACATCTGTCTTAAACCAGCTTAACTTAGTGAACACTATTATTTATGACAAAAGAATATCTTGAAGCAATAAAAAAACCTGTACTTGAAGAAGACAGCACGGGACTGGAATCAGAAGATTTTATTTTTCTTGAAGAGGAAATGACTAAATTCAGTTCTATGCGTGAAAACACGCTGGACTGGGAACGCGCTGAAAAAACAGCCGTAAAATTGCTTTCAGAACAAACTAAAAACCTGCGAATACTTGCACATTTACTACTTTGTTTGCAACACGATAGAGATGCTGAACGTTTTATTTTGAGTATTCGCTTACTGAATGATTTTGTAGAAGCTTTCTGGGAAAGTTCAAAACCAAAAATTAAACCACTTAAAAAAGAGGTGATGATCAAGAAAAAATTGCTCAGGCAAATATTGATACGCACCGAACAAGCGACTAGCAAGCTGGATTTAACAGAAGGTGATAGAGCATTATTACCAGCTTTCTCTGAGGCACTGGAAAAGCTGGAGAAAGTGGTTAGTAATACAGGTCTGGAATACGAGGATTATTGGAAATTTTCGGCAGGATTTAAAAAAGGCTTGCCAGCTGAGGTTGTTGTTCAAAAACAATGTTCAGAGCAGCAGAATAATAGCAGTGCAGCCTCATCTGAGCAGGTTATTGCAGATGGTAGTTCTGTGACAACAGGGTCTGTTCTGAAGACGCCAGATCTTAAATTGAATACTGAGAATGAACGTGAAACAAAACAAACTTTTTTTAAACTGGCTTCGTTTCTTAACAGTGCTTTTGAAAAAGAGCCCTTAGGTTACAGACTTAGACGATTTGCTCTCTGGCTAAGTATCAATTCCTTGCCACCTTTAAAAAAAGATGGAAACTCTGAAATCATGGCGGTTTCGAATGATCGAGTGGATGAGTACAAGGACGCTCTGGCCAGCAATTGTGAGCTGGAGTTACTAAAAAACATAGAACAAACAGTTTCTACCAGTCCATTCTGGGTAACGGGTAGTTATTTGAGTAGTCGTGCTGCTGAATCCCTTGGAATGGACGATGTCAGTAGCGCCATTCAAGAAGAAACATCTCAATTTATCAAGCGTCTTCCTGCTCTGGTCGATGCCACCTTTTCTGATGGCACACCTTTTGTCGATAAAGCAACTCAACGTTGGTTAACTCAAGCAGGTAATAGCTCTGCGGGTGAAAGCGGAGAGTGGCAAACAAAATTAGAGGATGCAATCCAACAGGCTAAACAAGGTCGTTTTAAGAGTGGGTTAAATATTCTTGAAAAAGGCATCAACTCATCGAAACAACCTAGAGACCGATTCTATTGGCGCTTGGCTTATGCCAAATTTTTAGAGCAAACAGGAATGAAATCACTCGCGAATGAAACCTTTTTCTCGTTAAATGCAGAAATTGGAAATTTCGAGGTGCCTATCTGGGAGCCTTTGTTGATCGATGAATTACAAGAAAAAGTAAAACCTAAAAAAGAAAAAAATATTATCGAAAAAGTAAAAGGACTTACACAATGATTTCTAGATTTCTATCATGGTTAGGCAGAATGCGGTACTACCTCCGCATATTACAACCTGTCTGGAAACACGTAAAAAACTCAATTCCTGTTCTGCTGTTTTTAGGGTTTGTAATTTCGCTGACAGCTGTTTGGTGGTTAGGTCCAAAATGGGACATCAGAGGCGTTTTTCCTCTCGGCACAACGCTATCGCGTGTTTTAGCGACAATTGTAATCTTATTAATAGCCGCTGTTGGTTATGGCATCTATTCTCGACGAAAAGTCAAAAGCCTGGAACAGGAGAAACTAGACGCTCAGGAGGCAGATGCAGCCAGACCGTTTATTGAAGCTTTGGAGGCACGGCTCGATGACTCACTACTGTTACTCAAAGAGAATCTAAACACCAAGGATTTTCTATACAAACTGCCCTGGTACATGGTTTTAGGCGCTGAAGATTCGGGAAAAACCAGTCTGGTCAACCGCTCAGGACAAAAATTTGAGCTGACAACTGTCACCAATGCTTCTGGTAAAACCGATGGAATCAGAAGAAGGCGTGATGCGATCAATCTTCCTCATGATATCCATTGGTGGATTAGTCATGATGCCATTCTTATTGATCCTGATGGTTTGCTGGTAACACAAAGACCCACAAATGACGAAACCAATAGTCGATTAACTGAAAGGTTGTGGCTGCATTTTATTGAGTGGATGGGCAAAACACGAAGCAGGAGACCGTTGAATGGAATCGTGCTTACGATTGACTTTGCCAAATTGGCAAGCCAGCGTGCCAGCGATCGAAAAGCCTATTCGACGATTCTAAGAGCGCGATTAAGAGAAACGATGGAGCAATTAGGGACTCGGTTGCCTGTGTACGTGATATTAACCAAGTTTGATTTAATTAAAGGTTTTGATACTTTTTTTCAAAACATAAGCAAATCACAAAGAGAAGAGATTTTTGGAATTACCTTTACCTTTGATTCTAAGGCTGAGTATGACAACTGGCTGGATGAGCTGGATGTTTGGTATGACAAATTCATTGATATTATTAACGAAGAGTCATTTGATTTAATGGCGAAAGCGACCACATTACGAGAACGCGAAAACCTGTTCAGTTTTGTACGCGAATTGATTGGCATTAAACAGGCGTTACAGGAGTTTTTGGCTGATGTTTTGGAAAGCGACATCTATTCAACGCCGGCTCTTGTGCGTGGGTTGTATTTTACATCGGTTTATCAGCATGGAGTGCCTTCCAATCCGTTTGAAGATGCTTCTTCCAAAAACTATCAAATACCTTTGGTAGCCAGTACTGCTTTTCCAGCAACAAGTTCAGCAATCTATTTTGCACGGTCTTTATTTTTTAAAATAATTTATCCTGAAGCAGGGCTTGCTGAAGATAACCAGCAGGTTGTCGATCAACGCAATAAAGTGATGAAGATTGCTGCGATAGTGGCTGGCATCGGCTTATCTACATTGATTGCTGGCTGGCAGTATTACTTCATAAGGAATAGTAATGCAACTGAAATAGCCCATGCTGAGAGTGCTGCCTTTAATAGTATTAATATTTCAGATCGCATTGATATCACTGGAAAAAAATTACTTCCACCACTCAATCATATTCGCAAAGCAGCAATGGTTTACGCTGACTATGACGATAAATGGCCAGTGGTATCGGAAATGGGATTATATCAGGGTCGTATCATTGGGCCAAAAACTGTTCAGGCCTATCAGGATCAATTAGCCACTCGTTTTTTACCTGAATTGGGCGTGGGTGTGGTTGAGTTTATTAATGCCTCACCCAAAGCAAGTAATGATAAGTTGATGGCTCTGCGTGTTTATCGAATGATTGAAGACATGGAGAATCGACGCAAAAAAATTGTTACTGACTGGATGGCTGATACATGGCAAAAAAGTTTTTCCGAACAAAGGCCGATTCAAGAGCAATTGATGGTTCATCTTGACTATGCGATGGATCATGTTCAGGCTGATTTGCCAGCCTATAAACGCTGGGTGAACGACACACAAAAAGAATTGCTGACAATCCCATTAACGGATCGGGTGTATCGCACCATGAAGCAAACTGCTGCGTCAGAATTTGCTTCACCACTCGACCTTAGAGCTGCCATAGGACCAGCTTTCGATGTTATCTATAAACATGAAAATGAACGACGCAGACCGCGAGTTAATGAAGAAAGCAATGCTGTTGACGAAGCTGATTTTATAACGCAAGAAGAAACTGAAAACAACACAATTGAAAACACATATTTAATTCCTGCAATGCTAACCTCAGCTGGCTTTAAAGATTATTTTGTTGAGCAAAACGAAAATATTACAGATATAGCACTGGTTGATTCCTGGGTATTAGGCATTAGAGACAGCGTAAAATATAGCAAAGAAGATGAAAAGCAATTACGCACTAAAATTCGTGCAATGTATATTTCTGACTATATCAATACCTGGGAAGAAACACTCAACCGAATAGAAGTTCAGGAGTTTAAAAATATTCCTCATGCAGTCAAGGTTTTAAAATCTTTAGTTGGAAAATATGATCCTTTGAAACGCATGGTCAATACCGTCCAGCAAAACTCTCAAATATACGCGCCGATAACAAAAGATAAAAAAGCAAAAAAAGCGTTGCACACAGATCCAAATCGTAAAAGAGCGCATGAAATAGAACAGGCTTTTTCCAGTTTGGCCAATTTAGCAAAAAAGGAAGCGGACAAGCCTGCCTACCTTAAAGAAGTGATCAAGTCAATTGATGCTGTTTATGAATACATGCTCACCATTCAGGAAGCATCAGACCAGGGAAGCAAAGCATTACAAGCAACAAAAGACAGATTAGCATTTAAAGGGGCAGATCCAATTACCGTTTTAGAACGGGTCGCTGGTGGTTTGCCTGAACCATTAAATGTTCAACTAAAAGATGTGGCAATCCAGTCCTGGCAGGTTGTACTCATTCGAGCATTACAGGAATTGGAGCGAAAATGGGATGCTGAGGTTTATCAATTTTTTGAGGAACGACTTAAGTATAAGTACCCATTTCGAACAAGTAGTCGAGATGTATCAATAACAGACTTTGAAGCTTTTTTTGGTGCACAGGGGATTTTGACAAAATTTTACGCAGATCATCTTAAAATTTTTCTGGAAGACAATATTGATGCATTATATTCAGAAGATCGTGGAGAATATTTGATTAACACAGATTTAATCAAGCAACTGGAAAAGGCGTGGGATATTGAAGAAGCCTTTTTTAATACACAAGGAGCATTACATGTTCCTTATACAATTGAACCAGTCGCACTGTCTGGAACAAATCGCCGAAGTGTGCTTAATGCGGATGGTCAAATCGTTCCGTACAATCACGGTTCAACTTATCCAATCGACATGTTATGGCCTAATACCTTACGTAAAAAAGCAGAAAGCAAGTTAGTCGTCGTTAGTGGTCTAGGCAAAAGCCAAACAATTAAATACAAAGGGCCATGGTCCTGGTTTAGATTATTTCAGCGTGCGAGCCAAAAATCAGGTCCTAATAACAGTTTGATACTGAGTTATCATCTTGATGATGGAATGATGACGTATAACCTTCAACCGGAATCATCCAACAACCCGTTTGCACGAAAGCTATTAAGATATTACAAGTTGCCTCAATTTTTGTTAAACCAATCGAAAGTGACGGATAAAAAAGAGGTGAGTTCACCCAGGCAATCCATACAAAAGATAAAAAAAGCAATCTCTGAAAAACTGCAATAACGAGAAAATCGTCTTCGCAACGTGAACTGTTTAAGAGTGAGCAAACTATTGCTCACTCTTAAGAAATATAAGTGATTGATAATCAGTAACTTGAAGTTAACGAGCAAACTATTGCTCAATTTGGGAGAGTTGTTGCCCATATGTCTATTGTTTCGCAACTATATTTTTATAAGATATTGTATTTGCTGATAATTTAATATTGGCATGTTATATGCTTAATGATTAGATTGAGGGGGTACATTCATCTCCTTGTTTTCTAAATTTCAGAGCATCATTGGAGCAAGATAAAATCTGACTCTATCATCAGCTCTTTATTTTAGATTAACCCTTGTTTCATTTATGAAACAAGATTTCATTTTTTATTTTTTAAGTAGGAGACAGCCATGCCAACTCCGGCGTATATATCAATTACAGGTGCAACACAAGGTAACATCACAGCGGGTTCATTTACTGCAGAATCAGTTGGTAATACTTATGTAGAAGGTCACGAAGACGAAATTTTAATACAAGAAGTTAAACATCTTGTGACTGTGCCAACTGATCCTCAATCAGGTCAGCCTTCAGGTCAACGGGTACACAAGCCCTTTGTATTTACCTGCAACTTATGTAAAGCAGTACCACTGATGTATAA
>VAPK010487407.1_pt1 | contig 11544 bp, 8 predicted proteins | sample 3395031 | NCBI WGS metagenome assembly VAPK01 (sample SAMN08290443, study PRJNA428436) | hydrothermal vent metagenome | isolation source: Deep-sea hydrothermal vent chimney 1 | place: Pacific Ocean: Juan De Fuca Ridge
ATATACTTTCGTTTCAGTAATCATAACTATCTGTTCTCGAATCAAGATTTAAAGTAGTCTATATGATACTGAAACACTTATATATTTACCACTACCCTATTTTAATACTCAAATCTTAATTGCATCATGAACCCTTTTTTTTTGCTGCCGGCGCCAGCTGATACATAGGATTTTTTAATAAGGTTTTTTTTATCATCCTTGTGGCCATGAATCATTGTTTCAGCAACGATTCGAGATTTATGTTTGCCAATAACAATAAGTCTGGAGTTCTCCTTAAGGTTTCCATGTGAGTTATTTTTAAGAGCAAAAGCTCCAAAGCTTTTCCCGGATCCTGGTCCACTGACTTTCGCTAAGCCCATCTTTTTGAGCGAAGATCTGTTTACGTAATCCACATTAGTACAACCTACTAGAAAAAAGATAAGTAGTATTAACACTAGAGATGGTTTTTTACACAATATACTCACCATAATCAATACCTATTACATTAGGTGATTTGAAGGAATAAATAGACCAGGATTGCGCAGGATTTTTATTTCTGACCGAACTATCTCATGAGGCGCATAGTATTCTACGTAACGATTGAGATTGTTAGGTTAGGAGCAACAAGACAAGTAACATTGGTCTATTTATTTCGTCAAACCACCTTAAACTTGCCTCTCTACATTATCCCTGGGTAGAGCATGGCAAAACTCTAGAAAAATAACAGTCGCAAGCCTTGATATGCTTTATCGTCATGAGTGTTTATAAAGAACGGTTCTTAATAGAACCCATAAGCACACTCCTTATTCGACAAGACGTACAATTTCAGTAATGTTTGCGCTAATTGTAAATTAGAGCTAGCCTGTATTTCTCACTAGTACTCCGACAACTCCATCTATTCATCAATCCTATGTTGACGGAGTACTCGTTGATGAGATAATCACGTTGCCATGTGGATTCACAAGGTATTTTATAAAGGAGTGGAATAACAGTGTCTATTTCTGACTGAATCAAATATTTTGTAGATTCAAATAGATAGGGGGGGGGGTGTTTCTTTAGGCTGGTGAGAAATGTGGGCTAGATTGCATGAATGCAAGGGATTGTCTCTTTCTTTAAACAATGATCATTTGCATCACTTATGCAGTGGTTGGTTCTGACTCTTCAGGTATCGCTGCATCTGGTTCATTAACATTTTCTGGCGTATTGCTAACTTCTCGAACAACTTCTTCTGACGCAAGCAATAATCCTTTGCGATAGAGTTGGTTGGCGACTTCCAGTTGCCCCTGTTGTTGAGATAATATGTCACCTAACAGTTGATATGCCGTTACGCTTGGATCTAGTTCAATGCTGCGCTTAAGGTAAGTGATGGCTGCATCGTTTTTATTTTGACGCATACAAATACGCCCTAATACACGATGTAAGATAGCGTCATCTCCATGTTTCTTAAGGTGTTTTTCAATTAGTTTGAGTTGTTTTTCTGGGTTGGATGATTCGATTGAACCTAGTAACACTAGTAAAGTTTCATCCCAGTTTTTAGAGAGCGCTTTCTGTAAATCTTTTTCAATGCCTTGACTGGCATTGGCTTCAATGACTCCAGCAAAATAAATTGCACTTACGCCGGGAAAACGCTTAATCCGATCAGGTGTGGTGTTCCACACTTCTTTGAGTTGTTCAATGTCGTTGCTGGCTATTGCTTGTTTGAGTCGCTCGCTAGAACTCTGTACTTCTGTTGTTTGTAAATCCAGATCCATCAGCGCTTTATTTTTTTGCAGACTTGGTAAGAGGTTATGGATGGCGTCCCAATCGTTTAGTTTTTCATAAGTCTTATGCAGCAGGCGTTGTACTACTGCATGACCAGGGGTAATTTGTTCAAGCCTGGTGAGGGTGTCTAAGGCTTGATCATATTCTTCGCCGGATAAATGTAATTCTGCCTTGATAATGCCTACAGAGACATCGGAATCTGGCGTTGAATCGTATGCTTTTCTGAGATATTCGTTGCGTTTATCAAACGCACCTCTTGATTGAGCGGTTCTGGCAGCAGTGAGATAGTGAATCAATGGAGTGGCGCTGTTGGCGGCATGTTTGATTAATGTATTCTCGGCTTTTTCAAAATTACCTTCTGCAGAATCGATCAAACCAGCAACAAGCGCATGCTGTGATAAGCTCTGTTTTTTTGTCAATGTTTTTTCCCTGATCATTGACGGACTTTTTATTAACAATGTGAACGCACGCGCTAACATGTAAAATAAAATAAATGCCAGTGACAGAATGATGGCAAAAACATAAAAAGTGGTTTCAAGGTTGTATTTGCCGATACCAATAATCACCTGGCCTTTATCACTTTCAGTGGTTAAATAGTCACCCAGAAAATAGGCGGCCAATCCCGCAAGAACAACAGCAATTATAGCGACTGTAAGTTTTTTCACTGTGCCACTCCAGTTTTCCTGGTTTGTTTAAAGTCTGCTTTCAGTGGTTTCTTTTTAGTTTGAGGTTGCTGAGTCTTGTTAGTATCGGCTTGTTGATCAGATCTCAGACGGAACTTTGTGACATCTCTAAGCATTTTAAGTGAGCGGCTGATGTCCGGTATTTGCGAGTGTAGATGAACTGTTAGTAACTTTTCCAAGATCTGTAGGGAGTTTTTTACTTGAGCTGTTTTAGAATCAAAATTCTCGGCCAGCCATTCCTTTGCAGAAGATATACTGGTGTGGAATTCCTCGTCATTTCTACGTACCAATGCAGATTTTGCGATATCAATACGAATCACCAGATCTTCACGAATAATTCTGGCTTCTTCGGGATGTAATAATGTAATAGCATTTGAGTCACGTTCGCGAACGATTACCAATTCTTTGAGATCTGTCAGTGCTCGACCTACAATCGTTGTATTTTTTTGGTCCTCTGCTGTTGTTTCGAGATTGCGTTCAGGTTGGGCAGGAGCAACGTTAATTGTTGGCAGGGCAAGTTGCAGCGTGTGCGCCTTTTTTTGTAATATTGTGAGCTGGCTTATCAGTTTTATGATGTCTGTGCTGTCAACGTTTTTTAAGGCACTGATTTCTTCAGCAATTTCTGCACGAACTTTAAAAACACCACCATCGCCGCTTTCTCTTAGGCGATGGTCTGCAGCTTCCAGCGCCATTATCGTCGTTTTAATATCTTGAGTCAGCTGTAAACGTTCGTTGGCGACACTTAACAAGTATTCAGCATCGGCGACCAACCAATCACCTCTGGTTTTGCCTAATTGGCGCTGAATATTGTTGATCTTTACATCAAGCTGTGCGTGCCGATTTTTCAAGCGGTCTTCAAACAGTTTGCTTTGTTCTTGAAGCTGACGCTCATTTTGTTGATCGGTATTATTCAGGGTTTCTGTCAGATTAGAGAGTTGCTTCTCTGCCGTTGCCAGCTGAGACTGGGTGGTATTGATTTGTTTGCGTAACTCGATAATACGTTTGTCGCCCTTGTCCAGGTTTCCTCCCAAGCCTTCCTGCCGGGAACTTAGTTGATCCCACAGAAAATATCCCGCGCCAGCCAGTGCAAGCAGTCCCAGCAAAGTGAATGCGATAACTACTGATCCTATTGAAACTCTTTTCTTATTTGATTTGCTCTTGATTGCGACAGGCTGTGTTTCAGCAACAGGAGCTGTTGTTTGTGAGTTCATTTCTGTGTTTTCTACCACTGTTAGTGCTCCAGCTTTCTCAAATGTTATTAGTTTGATTGTACACGTGGTGTGCTTTTTAGGCGAATTTTATGTATTTGTACAATGTACAATCGTTTCGAAGATGCCTTTGTCCGAAGTTGATGAAGCGACAATAATATTGGTTAACCCTGTTTTGATGCCTGCATCACGAATGCGCTGGCTTAGTGCAACAACTGTGGCTTTTTGCAGCAGCGTAAAACCCTGGTCACCAATTAATTGAATGAGATTATTTAATCCTTCAATACTGGTGACTGTCACGTAGTCAATAGCCTGACAACGCCATTGGTTAAGCAGTGATCCCGTATCGCTATCAGGACAGATACGGCGATAGACATCTACCGTCGTGACCACACCCCCGTGTTGGATTAAGCATTTTTGCAATAGGTTTCTGCCGCCTTCACCTTTGATTATCAGACAATTCTTATGTTCAGTCAGTTGCATGATTGTTGAAGCAAGTCCTTCGCTGCTGGAGATGTTTGGAATCAAATTAACTGCTATTCCATGCTTGCTTAAGCTATTTGCTGTGTTGAGGCCGATTGCAGCAATCTTTGTGATAGGTTTGATCGGTAGCTGGTTATTGGTGACTGTGATCGCGTGATTTACGGCATTGGCACTGGTGAAAATTATCCAGTCCCAGACTTTAGATTTGGAAAGTTGCTGGGTAATTAAATGAGTGTCTTTCAGTGCAACAATTTCCAGTACCGGAAATAGAATCGCTTGTCCTCCGGCTTGCTCAATCAATGTTGATAATTGCTTACTCTGTAGTTTTGGACGAGTGATCAGAATGCGACTGTTCTGAAGTGGTTTGTGCTGATCATTCATACAGTTGAGCCAGGATGGTGTCTGCTCCCATAGACAATAACTGTTGTGCTAATTCAGAGCCGAGTTGATGTGCTTGATGTGCATGACCACTGATTTCTGCACGAATGATCTGTGAGCCATCGGGCGTGGCAACAAGACCTCTCAGTCTGAGTTGATTGTTGCCAGTCAATTCAGCAAAACCACCAATAGGCACTTGGCAACCGCCATTCAGCCCCTCATTCAAAGCACGCTCGGCTTGTAAACGTATTGCTGTTTGTGAATCATTGATTTGCTGCAACCATTGGTTGAGTTGCTCATCGTCGATACGGTTTTCAATACCAATCGCTCCTTGCCCAATAGCTGGCAAACTGTCTTCGGGAGCAAGTTTTTGCGTAATTTGATGTTCCAGGCCCAGGCGTTTTAATCCGGCGCTGGCAAGAATAATCGCGTCATAATCACCATTTTCAAGCTTCGATAAGCGTGTATTGACATTGCCTCGTAAACTCTTGATGGTAAACTTTGGGTTGTTGGCCAGTAACTGGGATTGTCTGCGCAGACTCGAAGTGCCAATTGTCGCGTTGGTGGGTAGTTGATTCAATCTGGAATAGTTTATAGAGACAAAGGCATCCGTTGGATCTTCCCGAGGCAGAATTGCAGACAGTTGCAGGCCAGCAGGGAATAAAACCGGAACATCCTTCATTGAATGGACTGCAATGTCGGCTTTATGATCTAGCATTGCTTGTTCCAATTCTTTGACAAACAGCCCTTTTCCTCCAATTTTAGCTAATGGAGCATCCAGAATCTTGTCGCCTCGAGTGGTTATCTCAAGGAGTTCTGTTGTGATGTCAGGGATGGTGTTGATCAATAGCTCCGCCACATGGTTGGCTTGCCATAGTGCAAGTGCACTGCGGCGTGTAGCTATACGGATAATTCGCTGTGTCATGGGTAAATGGTAAGCTTATTTAAGAACAAGAAAGGGTTGGTTCGAGACCAGTAATTGGAGTCAGGGAAGGACGTTTTGTGTCATATTTCTGATCATTTGGACAACTCTCAAGCATTATTGATCGGCTAAAAAATACAGTTGTTAGCTGTTGGTGGTTTTTTTGTTTGAAAGTTGTTTGCTTTTGATGAATGCAGTGAGTTTTTTGACGAGTCCAGCGAGTTTTCCTCTGATGCTGTTTGTATTGTAGATGTAAAGATTATGGTGACTACGCACTTGATCAGTCCATTCCAGTTTATGACGCATGCGATCTCCCAGGAAATCGAATTCTCTCGCACCATCCTTAAAAGCCTGTTCGACAGAGAGATCGACAAGATGTGTGCCTGGTGAAAACTGTTTGTAATGGTCGTCGAACGATGTTTTTAATTGCCCCCAACATTGTTTAAAGTTGTAACAAAGCCCGTAGGCAACAGGTTTATTATCAATATATAAAACATTTGCCATTAGCAAACCGTTGGTAGCCATCAAAGGTAATAATTGTTCGTAGTAATGCTGCTCAACTGGGCGATGAGAGATAGCCATCCCAGCTTCAACCTTCCAACTGTTTGCTTCAATCTGTAGCATTTCTCCCAGTAATTGATCAATATCAAATTCATCAGAATACCAGCGCACGCTGATTTTTCCAGCTTTAGCCACGGCTTTAGCCTTGCGTTGCAAACGGTATCTGAATGATCGGCTGCGTGATGCCAGATAGCTATCCCAGTCGGTTGAAATCGTCAAGTAAGGAGACGCTGTGTTAGGAATGCTCTGCACTGAATGCGATTGAGTGTTTAATTGTTCTAGCAGTTGTGGGTACGAGGGGTCTTCGATTACCAGATTGGGGGTGATACACAAATCCCAGTCGCCAATGGTTTGCAAGAACAGGGTGAAAAGCGCTGGTTGAGTTCCCGCACCTAAGGGTATGGCATGATATGAAATGATGTTGGTTGTTAATTCAATTGTCTTGAGTGGAAGTCCATAAACAGATGTTTGTTTGCGCTGGAAAGGAATCACAGAGACAAGTTGGTCTTTTTGATCAACAGCACACCAAACTTCTATTAGATGACCAACTTCAAATGCATTGCAGATGGCATTTAGCCATTCAGGCATTTGAGTGGGTTCGAGTGCTTCCGCTTCTACCAATAGCTGCCAATCTGCAGCATAGTCATGAAGTGCTTGTTCTAAGGTTATTATTTTAGTGTTGTAAGACATCAGTTTTAATGAGTATAAAGTTGGTAGGCAGGTTTAGGAGCGAGGGTATAAAGACTTTCGGATCTTGACTTGCCTTTTGGTTGCACCGAAGCGCTAATTAAGATAGCTGCATAGCCAGCTACATGCTGCGCCTTAAAGACAAACAAAAATCCCGTGTATTTTCGTAAGTTATTGATTGCCAGTTGCTTTGTGAGGTTTTCAAGTTTGGAGATATTATCCTGGAATGTATTGATCAAGTAATGGAGTAGCGGTCTGCATAAATTTTACTAACCGGTTTTCTGCTGAACCCAGATCCTCTGTATTGGAAATGACGGTGGTATAACGCACCAGCGCACCATCAGTTCGATGTTGTGTTAATGCATCCCAAAACAAAAACCATTTTACCAGATATTCATTGGTGAGATTGCGACCACGTTGATCAAACCAGTAATAAACCAGTTGTCGTGTTCTGCCTTTTTGAATCAATACACGATTAGTTTCAACTGGTTTGCCGTTAACATCAAGTGTTTTATTGGTGACAGATTGAATTTTCCAGCCCCCACCCGGTATGCATGAGCGCGGAGAATGGATGGAGCTACCCTTGCGCTGGGATTCATAATAAGCGACATATAAATTAACAGGTGGGTTAATGCTGTCGGTAAAGTCTGCCATCAAATAATCGTCAAAGTTTAACAGATCGCGATATTTTTTTTCCATGACAATGCGCTTGCCAGTCCAAGGGCTAAGCGTTGTTGGGAAATCGATAAAGTGCATACGTTCGGGTTTGATTTCTTCCCTGTTATCAATGGCTGCAACAGCAACGCCACAGAGCATTAACACAATCCCAATCACCATCCCCTGGGGAAAATAATGACTTGTAATCGTAGTGACAGGTGTGTTTGTTTGTTTCTGAATAGTGTCAGAGATGTTATCTGGTTGAGGTGATAATTTTGCCAACAACCACATTTCAAATAAAAGCACAGCAAGACAGAGCATAAATATTGCCCAGCCTTCAAAATCGTGAAGAAAGCCGTTAGCCATACTAATTCCCCAATATTCCACTAAAATACCGATCATGGCGATGCGGAAACTGTTCATGAAAATTGTAATGGGGATACTGGAGAGAAAAATAACAGTGCGTTTCCAGAGTGGGCCTTTAAAAAAGTAAGCGCATATAAAAGCCAGGCTCATCAAAGGGAATAAATATCGTAAGCCACTGCAGGCTTCGACAACCTGTAATTGGTATGTCCCCAGGTCAATAACGTTACCTTCCAGGTTGACTGAAATGTTGCACAAACGAATTATTTCCACCCCAAGGCTGGACGAGATTAATTGTAATTGTGTTGATAATGAACGGTAAAGGAAATCCGGGAGTGGAATCATGAAAAACAAGATGACTAAAGGAACCCAGATTATTTTGAAGCGATTATTGCCTTCCATCGCCAATACAATGCCAAAAATCAATATCACCAAAGCATATTGCTCAATGATATAGAGTGTACTGATTTCACCTAACACAAACAAAACTATTGCGAAAACAGCAACGCCAACACCGACCCACGACCCATGGGGAGCGATGCTGTTTAATCGATATTTTTCTTGCCAAATCAGATAAACCGTTACCACTGGAAGTAGCCATCCATGACTGTATTCTTCCGCGTTATTCCACTTGTAAATCATCGCATCAATGCTATCGCGAAATACATAGCCGATTATGGCGGCAAGAATTCCATAGGTAACCCAACGCAGATAGGATGCTGTTTGGTCAGGTGTTACGTTGTTTTGTATATGATTTTGTACTGAATTCATTTTGAGTATATTTGAAGCCAAATCTGTGTCTTTTGTCTTTGTATACAGGAAAATCTAATTATACAAATATAATTAATTTATAACTACTCAGCGTAATCAATAACTGCTCAGATTGCTCTCTATTTTGTCCAAGAGCAAGGTGAAAATGCGGAGTTTACAAGTGTAAATGAGCACTTTCAACGAAGCTATTGGACAAAATGGAGGGTAAGCTGAGTAGTTACATTAATTTATTCCGAAGTTTTATACTCTCTGCAATTTTCATGTGCGGAGATATATAATATACCAACTAAAGTTACTTGGCTAAAAAGCAACATCATGATGCTTGTTCATCCAATGATTGAGTGCTGAGCTGCTTTCCTGCCGAGATGTCACTCATCACTTCAAGTTGCAGTCGATAATAATGATAGAATAACCACTAAGAGAGCCACTTATCAAGTGCAATCAAATTGATGTCTAAAAAGGATTTATTGATGCGAAAAAGTCTGTGCGGTGACACAGTTTTACATTGTCTGCTAACGCGGATTTATTGCGTAATGTTGCTAAGCATCATTATTGGGATAAGCGGTTGCGGTGGTGATAGCGCTCAACGTCAAGCAACACATCTTGCCAAAGCTCAGCAGTTTTATGACCAGGAACACTATGAAAAAGCAAGAATTGAGACACAAAACGTACTGCAATTAAACGATAAACATGTTGAAGCACTGTATTTGCTGGGTTTGGTCGCTGAGAAAAAGAGAGACTGGAAAAAAGCCTATGTCAGCTTCAGTCGTGTTATAGAAGAGTTGCCTGACCATTTTGATGCCCAAGTCAAATTGGGACAGATTTATTTATTATCTGGCGAACAAGAAAAAGCGAAAGAAAAGATTGCGTTTGTTCTGGAAACAGACCCTGAGAATATTGATGCACGCTTGTTGCAAGCAATAGTACACCTGCGCAGTAAAGAACACGACAAGGCTCAAACAATTGTTTCAGAAATATTGATCGCAAAGCCTAATCATGTAGAAGCGACCTCACTGTTGGTGCAAATCATGGTCAGCCAAGGCAAGCATGATGCTGCTTTGAAAAGTCTACAAAAAGCAATTGCAGTGCATCCTGAAGACAAAAGTTTACGATTGTTGAAAATATCCTTACATAAAAAGCTCAATCAGTTTGTTGAAGCAGAAAATGAGTTTAATCAGATTGTCGAATTAGCTCCTGATAACGTGACGCTAAAGTATGCGCTGGCTGAGTTTTATGTTTCTGTCAAGAAGATTGATGAAGCAGAAACTTTGTTGCAGACAATGATTAAACAAACTCCGGACGATATTAATCCGAAGCTGGCATTAATAAAATTACAGACTCGTTTTAGAAATCTTGAACAGGCCGATAAGACCCTTGAGGGATTTGTGACCGAACAACCTGAGCAGTATAAGCTTCAATTTTTATTAGCTGAATTACGCCAGGGCGAGCCAGAAAGAGCGCGCACACTCTACCACAACATTATCGAACAGGATGGAACCGGTAATGATGGATTAGAGGCACGCGTTCGGTTAGCGCAAATGGCAATAAAAACCAAAGATAAGGATCAGGCACGTTTATTTGTTGATCAGGTGTTGACGGAAGAAAAGGAGAACAAACAAGCGTTATTAATCCGCGCCAGCTTGCTTCTGGACGACAAGAAAATTGAATCAGCGATTACTGATTTAAGATCAATTTTAGGGACTGATCAGGAATTTGAGCCAGCATTACGTCTTTTGGCTGTTGCACATATTATTAATGGTGATAAAGAGTTGGCGAGAGAAAACCTGGAAAATGCTGTCAAAAGCAATCCTAAAAGCACAAAATCTCGTACTATGTTGGCAGGATTAATGCTCAAGAATCAAGAGATCGATAGCGCAACAGAAATACTTGAGCAAGGACTTAAACTTAATCCTAATGACGCTACCTCATTGGAAATGCTGGCTAAGATTTATATCAACCAAAAACAATGGGAATCAGCAACCAAATTTGCACGTGCATTGCTCGCGAACAGCAAAGAACCTTTTAAAGCACGCTTCTTACTTGGATCAATTTACCAGCAACAAGGTGATTATCAACAAGCTGTTGACGAATACCAGCAGATACTTGCTGAAAAACCAGATAATTTCATTGTATTAAGGCGTTTAATTCAAACCAATATTGCGCAAAAAAAGCCAGATCAGGCGTTGCAATATTTGCATAAGCGGTTGTCCAGTGATGCTAAAGATGCCATTACCTATGAGCTAATTGGAGAGATTCAAGTCTGGCAGAATAAGACAGTAGAAGCAGAACAATCATATCTTGCAGCAATCAATGCCGATCCTAAACTGGTTGTCACCTACCAGCAACTGGCACGATTGTATCTGCAGCAAAAACAGCTTGAGAAAGCATTATCAATTTATCAGCAAGGATTAGTCGCTATACCTGAACAGCCCGATTTGTTGATGGAGTTAGCAGTGTATTATCAAGACAATAGCCAAATTGAACTGTCTGTTAAAACTTATAGACAATTAATTCATGTAAAGCCTAATAATCTTTATGCAGTTAATAATTATGCAGCATTAATATCGGATACTACTGAAGATAAAGAGATGCTGAGTGATGCAATGGTTCTTGTGGATCAATTTAAATTGACCAATCAACCCACATTTTTGGATACTTATGGTTGGTTGGCATATCGTCTTGCCAACTATGATAATGCAGTTCCAGCCCTAGAAAAAGCTGTAGAGCTGGCGCCGGATTTTCCGGTTTTTCGTTATCATTTGGGTATGGCTTATTATGCTGTGAATAGAGATGCGGCAGCGCTACGAGCATTAACACAAGTGATTGAATCTAAGGATGTTGATTTTAAAGGTGTTGATGAGGCACGACAATTGGTTGAAGAGCTTAACAAAAAAGCAACTACTCAGCGTAGTTTGTAACTGCTCAGATTGCCCTCTCATGTACAAAAGCAAGGCGAAAGCGCGGAGTTTGCAGGTGTAAATGAGCACCACCACCGCATTAAAATTTACTTGAAAACATCACCTTGGCACGGTAGCAATCACTCCATGCAGCCTTCCTTTTTTTCTTCGCAAGGCTCAGCGAAGACGATTCC
>VAPK010421190.1_pt1 | contig 11543 bp, 11 predicted proteins | sample 3395031 | NCBI WGS metagenome assembly VAPK01 (sample SAMN08290443, study PRJNA428436) | hydrothermal vent metagenome | isolation source: Deep-sea hydrothermal vent chimney 1 | place: Pacific Ocean: Juan De Fuca Ridge
AGCAGACGATTGCCGTCCGCTCTGATCTCTGGTTCTGTCTCCATCAGGGCTAGTACCGCCTCATGAACCTCGGTGTCGGAGGGCGTGCATGCCATGGCGTCGAGACCCATGTCGGGATCGGTGATCCGGCCATCGACGAGGGTGAAGCCGCCGCCGCCGACACCGCAACCACTGGCCGAGACCGAGATCTGGCTCCGACCCGAGAAGTAGATGCTCACCTCAACACCTTCGAAGGCTTGTCCGCTTTCCAGATCGAGGAAAAGAGTGGCTTCGTAGTCGGTGCCGACTAGCCAGTCGTCATTGGGTTCGGACGGGAAGTCATCAAACCGGTCCGGGTCATTGGTGGCCACCGCAGAAGGCTCGGTCGCTGCGGGCACGATGGTTCCCGTGGTTGAAGAAGTTTCGGCCTGCTCATCGCCCGAGACGGCAGAGTCACCGGAACCGGCAGAGTCGCCAGGACCACAGCTGGCGGCAAGAACCGCGGCAATGCCAAGAAAACTGATGATCCGCCGATAGCTCATGCATTCTCTGACGTTGCTCGTGATCGTGTGGTTCCCGGCCAATGAGTATTGCCGAAATCCGTGAACTCACGGATGCGCCCTGGTGGGCGGTTGCTTGACAATGACAAGGGTCATCCAGACAACCGAGGGAGAAGTCGATGCCAGACAAGCTTGAAGAGAAGAAGGCCGAAGAACGCCCGTCATCAAAAGAGGATCCGGCGGCCAAGGGTGAGCCCGGCCTCCAGGACACCAAGGGATCGCCGTCCAAGGGCAAGCCGGAGCCGGCGAAACCTACTGGCAAGGGAGATGATAAGGAAGACTCCGGTGGTGACAGCAGTGACGCGTTGATCGACCCGGACTCCTTTGATGACGGCAGCGAGTCCAGTAATGACATCTCCAATGGTCAAGGCGACGGGGGAGAGCAGAACTTCGATCCGGACTCTGTCACCTTTGACAACGATGAGGCTTCCAACGAGAACAGCATTTCCCAGGACAGGAGTGGTGATTCCGAAGCTGTCAGTGAAGATGATGATGCTGACTCTGATTCCAGCGGCGGGGCTGACGCCAGCAACAATGGCGCAGCACCGGACGAAGGGGTTGGCGTCGAGGCCACGGACTCGGATCCAGCCGAGTTTGATGATCCCCCAATGGGTGAGATACCCGAGGGTGGAGACGAATCGGAGTCGTCGGTCTTCGATGACATTGGCTTGCCGGGTCGAGGCCAGCCGGAGAAGGGCATCAACGATGATGCCGACACGGGACCTCAACTACCAACTCATGGCAGTGAGGTCGACATTGATACTCCGGAGTTTGTGGCCAGTGACGATCCCCCGGAACTGATTGATCCCCGTGCTACAGGGATCAAGAACAAGGCCCCAGTTGATCTGAGTGACCCCGAGCCAACCAGCCCAACCGAGGGGTCCGAACCCTCAATAGATTTTCACAACTTTGACCCCGATGGTGAGAATTCGGCTTGGTGGGTCGATATGGACAGCGGTTGGGAAGTGATTTCCCGGGATGGGAAAATCACAGCAGAAGGGCCTAACGGTGAGCACCTTACTGGTGATGAGGCATTCGAAAAATGGATGGAGCTGCATGACGAACAGACCGCCGCCGATTACGAAGCGGAGGCGGAAGCGGCAAAGATGGGTCCGCCGTCACCTGAGGAACAGATGGGTCCGCCGTCACCTGAGGAACAGATGGGCCCGCCAGCGCCAGTGAAAGATGCTGCGGCTTCCGGGGACCCTGCGCCAGTGACAAGCGGGGGTGTGAACCATCCCGGATGGGATGGCACCGAAGGTGGTGATCCAGCGCTGCAGGACGAGCTACGTCGTGTACCGGGCGAACGTATCATCCCGATCGAAGGAGATATTGACTATCACGACGAGGGATATGGAGACGGTGGGGGAGACGCCAGCAGCACTAGCCAAGAAGATCTCACTCAGGCGGCAGACTCCGAGGACACCAGCACCTTCGGCAGTGGAACCAACAGTCCGGATCCGGCCCCCATCGACTATGGCCCCGATCACGTGGAAGACCCCAGCGAACCCGGATCCTACATTGACCCAACGACTGACCTTGGCGGAGACAATGTGACCATCGAGCTGGATGATGGCAGTATCGATGGCTATGAGCAGAGCGATATTGAACTTGATGACGGCTCGCCGGTCGAGGACTTCGAGCTCATGGATGGTTCTCCAGCGCTCCTGGATCCGGCTGAGTAGTCGAACAAGTCATCAGTCCGGGCAACCCAATCTGGGTGCTCAGAACGAAGGGGGATCTCGTTGAGATGAGAGCTGGTGAAGACGGCCAAGACCTCTTCGTCGGTCGAACTCGCGAACTTGCCCGTCTCCATGCATGGAGGGGAGAGACGGGCAAGTCGAGAGTATTCGTTGTCGCCGGTGATCCTGGCGTTGGAAAGTCGCGTCTCGCCAGTGAGTTCGTGGCCCCGGTCCCGGCCTACCAAGTCATCCAGATCGCCATCTCGCCTACCAGTGCCGACAACCCCTTCGAAGCCCTACTCACTGGACTGGGACTCAGCGAGTCCTACGGTTCTTCCCGCCCAACGTCGTTGGCCCCCACTCATCCGGATGCCCGATACCGCATTTATGATCGGATCCTTGATGAATTGGACGGTCGAGCGGCCAGCCACGAAGTCTTGCTGGTCGTCGATGATGCCCAGTGGGTCGATGAGGGCACGCTTGCTTGCCTCATCGCCGCGACGCAGCTTGCCTCCGGACAAAGCATCCGTGTACTGGTCTTAATCCGACCGGTCAACCCCATGGCCAAGCAACTGGATGAGCTTGTCACCTCGGCCAAGCAGGGTGGTAACTGCCTCGAGCTCAGCCCCCTCACCAAGCGAGACGTTGCCGACCTGGCTGCATGGCGAATTTCTGGACGACCAGGAGAGCAGCTGCTTGAAGCGCTGGCCAGCACTGGTGGCAACCCACTACTTGTAGCGGAACTGCTGGACTCGCTTGAACGCCGAGGCGAACTGCTGACAAGCGATGGTGTGACCAACATTTCTGGTCGATCCCATTCCAGGGTGCAACCGGTCGAGGTTGTGTTGGATCGCATTGCCGACCTGTCCGAGGATGCCCGGGCTGCTGCCCGCTGCGGAAGTGTTGTTGGTCGCTCATTCAAGCCAGCTGACCTTCAACCCTTGCTCGGCTGGTCGGCAACAGAGGTGGTGACAGCATGCCAAGAACTGATTGTTAGTCGGGTTGTTTCCGACAATGCTGACGTCTTGAGTTTCCGCCACGACCTGTTGCGGGAAACGATCTATGACGACATGGAACCTTGGGTTCGCCAAACCCTGCATCGCCAGTTTGCTGCCCAACTTGTTGAGTCTGGAAGGGAGCCGATCGTCATCGCCAGACATCTTGAACAAGCCGAGCCGGATGCGTCGATGGCTCCCTGGTTTGAGCAAGCGGGTAGACGACTATTGGAGACCGATCCCTTGGCTGCTTCGCAACTGTTGCGGCGGTCATTGGACCTGGCTTCTACTCCCAGCGAAGGGCTTCTGAGTGCGTTGGGCCAGTCCCTGGTGTGGACGAACCGGGCGGCGGAGTCTTTGGAGTTGCTGGCGCAACACCGCGATGGCGGAGGTCAGGAAATATCGGGAGGCCTGCGACTGGTTGCGGCCCAAGCCCACGCCGCCAACGGACACCTTGTTGAGGCGGCCAAGGAGTTTGAGGCCGCTGCCCCTCTCCTCAGTGACCCGGCCAGAGAACAGCAGGCCTTGGGCGAGGCGCAGATTCTTCGCGCATTCGCCTTCGAACATGAATCGGTGATCGCCACCAGCAGCCAAGTGCTTCAGACCACTGGCCTTGATCCGTTAGCGGAAATCCAGACCCGATGTGCTCTCGGCTGGGCTCTGAAAAATGTGGGACGTATCGATGAGTCCATTGCGACCTTGGACAAAGCCGTTGAGTTGGCCGGTGACAATCCGGACCGGCTGTGGCGCAACCCGCTCATGTTTCTAGTCGACACCTATATCGCGGCGGACCGGTTTGATGAGTTCGCCGATGCTGCTTTGGCGGCGCGAAGTGTTGCCCTGGAGTACGGGGATGTTTGGCAGATTCCCAGCCTGTCTTCGTTGTGGGCTGGGGCCCACATGCGGATGGGGCAGTGGGACAAGGCAGTGGCGGAGGCTGATGCGGGAATTGGTTGGGCGCGAGAGACGGGAAATCATCTTGCCCTTCCGTGGTTGTTGAGCGTTAAGGCGGTGATTGCCTTGTGGTGCGGTGACTTGGCCCAAACCAAGCTTCTGCTGGCTGAGGCGGAGGCTGAGCTTGGCGGCGAGCTCAGATCCGGGGCCGAAGTTGTGCTCTGGGCCAACGTCCAGTTGGCGGTGATGGGTGGTGACCTTGATGAGGCAGCTGCGGGATATGAGCTGATCTGGGCCTTGATTCACGATCTCGGATTGCGAGCGCGGGAGGCAACAGTTGCTCCGGGGATGACTCGTGTTCTACTTCTCGCTGGCCAGGATGAAGCTGCTATTGACGTCGGGCAGACCTTGGCAGCGACTCGTCGAGATTGTGGTGGAGTCGTACCAATCCGGGGTCACGAGCCGGCTGAGCTCTGGGTGAGGGGTTTGATTGATCGAGATGCTGGGGTTGTCGGTCAAGCTGCCCGTTCATTGGGTGAGATTGGACTTGGTGTGGATGAGGCTCTAGCTGGCCTTGATGCAGTCGAGATTGCCGTGTTGCGGGGTGAGACTAATCTGGCGGTGGAGTTAGGTGTTGTTGTGGCTGAGCAACTGGATCGGCTTGGAGCAAAAGGTCTACGGAAGCGACTTGATTCGTTGGTGTCAGTCCCCGCGGTGATTAAGCCTATGTCGGCCCTTGACGCCTTGAGTGCTGCTGAGAAGCGTGTTGCCGATCTGGTTTCGACTGGTGCCTCAAATCCAGAGATCGCCGAGAAGCTCTTTGTGTCAAGGCGCACCATTGAGAGTCATGTGTCGCATATCTTCACCAAGCTGGGGATCACCTCGCGGGTCGAGTTGGCGGTGTTGGTGTCGTCTGACTCCTAGGTCTGTCGACTGGTCAAGAGATCCAGCCAGAATGGTTGACGTCGGGACGTCGATGTGGGCTCAACTGTTGGGCAAGGGTGGCAGACCGGGATGGGTCCAGGTCACATAGTCCTGAATCGGCTTCTCGGCGCTTTGGGCTGAGTGTGTTGCGCCGATGGCGATGATGGGTCCATTGGTAGCGATGGTGAGGTTATTGATCCAGGGCGGACCCCCATTTAGGTCGGCAAACGCCGCGGGTCGTGGCACAAGAACCCAAGGCGAAGACGGACCAGATACCCAGAAGTCGCTTCCGGATACGACGATGACGACTTCCCCATGAGAGAAGACCGTTCGAGACCGGCCTGGCCAATTTCCTGCGTACCCGGCAGCGGGTGCCCGGCCGCCGTAGCCGACCTGGGTCCATGTGATCCCATCTGAACTCCAGAGTGTCTCATCGGGATACAACAGTAGAGCCCCGCCCTCACCAACCAATAGCTCGCCAGCAGCAAGCCGGCCCGTGGGTGGTCCCCAAGTGATCCCGTGATCAGCCGAGACAAGCTCGACGCCAACAGTGGCAATCACGAGTTGCTCTCCGATTTCGTGGATGGTTTGTATGCCATTGGCTTGATCTAATTCTCGGCTGACACCCCACGTAATCCCATCTTCTGAGGTGAGTAGTGCATTGGCAGGGAAGTCAGTGCCTGATGAGTCGGGGGTCGATGGTTCGTTGGCAGAAGACAGAATTGCGAGGTAGTGCCCATCGACCCGTACTACGGAGGTGACGGTCCCGGACCCGGGGATCCTGTGGGGCTGCCATCCTGTTCCATCATCACTTGTCCAGGCGTGAGGGACGACCTGCTTCTCGTCAGTTGCTGAGTCTGCATAGACCCATGCGCCGACGGCGAGGAAGCCGTTTGGTCCAGCATGAAGGTCTGCTGGGCCGCTTCCGAGCAGGGTCTGTTGGCCGGGCTGCTTGTTCGGCAGAAGATCTTCCGGGTTGGAGAATGGTCCACCGACTGGGCCAGCAATGATGGCCGGGGAAGTGAAGCAACACCCCGAGGGGAGGGCAAGCCCAATGACCTGGTGACTGCTGTTAGAAGCGGTCAAGTCGGGGCCGCCCAGGGCCGAGATACCCAGTGGGTGTTGCTGCCAACCACTGCTCAGGATGTCGACGACGGCCAGGACCTTCGTCGTTGGCATTGGTGTGACCGGCGCAGCGGTCTGGGCCAGGGTGGTCGTCCCTAGCGGTGCCGCGGTGCTATGGGTTGGAGCTGGCGTTTCTGACACAAGATCAGGAACCACGGAGGTTGGCACGGCGCTTTCCCCGCCGATGTGCGTAGTTCTCGGCGCGCACGAAACGATGGCAAACACCACGGCCAACAGTCCGATGAAAGGCTGTAGCCGGGTCATAGGCCCGTTCATTCAGCCCCTACTAGTCTTCTACCTGGGTAGATTCTGGTCCGCCAACGCATCAACCAACCGTAGTTGGTCATGCGTTCCGCATGAGAGCACCCGATCTTGGCCGAGTCCGACAGCCAATAGCGGCTCTGGTCACGAATCGTCCGTGAAGACGAGGCTTTCCTGGATGAGGTTCGCCTCGCGCTGGAACGGGTCGTTGGTTCGGTTGGATTGGTAGAGCGCCCACAGGCGGCGGTTGTTGGGCCCAAGGAACTCGCGGACCGTCACGATCGATCCTGAGGTGACGGTGACCCGCCCGATCGTCAGACATGCTTCTGCTCCCTCGCATCCCTCAGCCGATACCCCGGGCTGCAATCGCACCTCGAACTCGGTGACGGGACCGTTCGCGGTCATGGCTGCGGAGCGGATGAGTCTGATCGCTCCCGCATCCCGATGTCCCTCGAGCACCGCCTCGATTGAATCGTCAGCCGACATGAGCGAGAGCGAAGCTACCGAGTCACCTTCCACTGGCTGCAAGACGATCAGGCCCGATTCCAGTTCAGCGACAAGGATGTCTGATGGTGTTGCAAACTCAACCCCGCCGGCCACTGATCCGAGCGTGTACCGACCAGGATCCAGGAGTCCAGTTGCGCTGACGGAGCGGGTCACGGTCGGCGGAGTCCCGTTGCTCGCTGCATCGATGGTCTCATTGTTTGTGTCTCTGGCGAGGCTCACCACCCCCACTACCGTCAGCAGGGCGGCTGCCGCGCTGAAGCAGATCCTGCGCCAAGGTATCGAACGCTCCTTCGAGCGGCCTCCCATAGACAATTCAATCACCACGGGATCGTCGGTGCTGTGTTGGTTCGACTGCGGAGTCTCAGCTGGCAAACCTGCCCAGAACTCATCAATCATTTGGCGGCGCAGCGCCACCTTGTTCGACAGTTGGATGGAGTCATCGGCGACAACAGCATCGAGCAAACGTCGGATGGTTTCGTCGCTGAGTGATGAGTGTTTCATGTTGCTTATCCTCCTTTCGCTTCTGGTTGGGGACCTCGGGCCACCCAAGCTTGTTCGAAACTACGACGGCCCCGGGCGAGTAGCGATTCGGCAGCGGAGTACTCGATGGACAGGGCGCCCGCTACCTCTGAGACCGAACATTCGTCTAAGTACCGGAGCGTGAGAGCGGCACGTTGGCGATCCGGAAGGGATCCCAACGCCTGCACAACCTCGGCCGCCGACACAAAGCGCACCTCGTCACCAAGGCTGCCGCCCAGGTCTCGGGAACGGGTAACCCCGAGCCGCTCCACGCGCCGCAGCTCTCGGCCGGCTGCCCGCCACTGGTCGATGAGACGGCGCTTGGCGACGGTAAAGAGCCAGGCCCGGTCGACATTGACACCCCGTCCCTCCGAAGCGAGTCGTGCCGCAGCCAAGAAGACCTCAGCCGTTGCGTCCGCAGCCATCTCCGGATCACCGCTCCGCGCTAGACAGAATCGGTAGAGGTCATCGACGTTGCGGTCGAAGAGATCCGTCAGCCGAGCTTCGGCCGCGGAATCCTCCCGGCCGACCGGTCGTTGCTCAGAAGCCACACGCATGCTTCTTACAACGTTGTACGCAAGCCGCATCTGTCGGTACTCCAAGAGTTTCTTGGGACGGTCGCGACAGATCCCGTGTGGCTGCGGCGTTGTTGCAATAGAAGCGATGGAGGGAAACCCATGACCGCCAACAACTTGAGACGACTTGCCGTGATCCTGACCCTCGGCTTGACAGCTGCATCTTGCAGCGAATCCGACGACCCCGTTGCGATATCCGATGCTGGTGACTCGCCGTCGGAGAGGGCGAGCGATCTCGAGATCATCGCGCTTGAATCGGCGGACTCTGAGGTGAAGGGAGTCACCGTCTCTGCTCTCGGCGGCATCCGCTTCGATCGACCCGTCGAAACGGGTTTGCTCGTAGTCGATGACGTCGTGTTGGTGACACAACGGGTTGACAGCTCGGACACACTCGCCCACATGTCGCTGACGTCACAGCTCTTCGCTGGTTCAAAAGTCGAGAACGCGGAGAGCTACCTTGACGTGATCAAGCTAACCCATGATGTGAACCCGACGGGCACGGCGATTGTCGTCGCTGGCATAGAACTGGCCGGATATGAGATCACAGGAGACGAAAGTGTGCAGAGCTTTGCCTCCAGCCGCTTCCCGGCGCCAGCGATCGCAGGGGGCGGTCCCCTTGAGTACACACTCAGTTTCATTGGTGAGACACCGAGTGGAGTGCTTGATGTCGGCGTCGACGGTTTGACAAGCGAAGAGGCACAGGCGATGTTGCCTGCGCTCGGAACGATGCTTGCCTCCCTCGAATTCACTGGTCCTGGGCTCGACCCGGCGCTACCACCAGGTGAGGTCATCGAACCGTCCGCGCCTGGTTCGCCCCCACTCCCTGTAGAGGGCGCAGATGACGTCGCTATTCCGCCGCTTGGCCCGCCGTTTTCTTCCGTTGAGCCTGGTCGCTATGAATTGCTGAACTTCGGCTTGGCGATCTCTCTTGAGTTTGGTGAGGACTGGGCGATCCAGCCGAACTTTCCCGGGGTGATAGTGGTGACGGATCCGACGAGTATCGGACCGAATGACCGTGATGTCGTCTTCTTCAACTCGATTGCCGAGCTGGTTGTCCTGGCTGGTGGTCCACTCGTGGCCGGCGATGCTGTCCCCGTCGGCGACATCGAGGAGTTGTTGTCCAACCCGCCGGAGCTGATGAAGGTGAGTGAAGTCGAGCGCACGATTCTCGAAGCCGAGAACGGTTCGACGACACCGGTCATTTCCTTCAGGGTCGAGATGGTCGGCGATCACGCCTGTAGCCCCACCGATCCCTGCGAGATGGGTCTCGTAACTACCTACGGGTACGTGAACCAGTTTCGGCCGATGGATACCCAGCGGGTGTGGTGGTTCCCAGAGCATCCCCATGGCCCGGCGGCGATCGTTGTGTCGGCCGGTGAAGACAGCGGCTGGATGGAGCGAGCCGAGGAATTGATGGAGACGCTCGAACTCAGCCGCTGAAAGTGATCGTCAGCGGATGACTTCGGTTACGGCTTTGATCACGATCGGATCGGCGCATCCTTTGGCGAAACCGCGAAGGCGCCGGTCAAGGTCTCGCGGCAGAATGATTAGGCCGATTCGGTCAACAATGGGTCGTAGGAATATCGGTCGAATGGAGAAGGTGTAGCGCCAGGTGACTCTTGTCTGTTCGTCGCCGAGGTCAGTGAATGTCCAGCCACCAGCAAACTCTTTGAAGAACCATGGTCCTTCGACCATCTTCATTCCCGTCTGAGTGGGCGGACGAAACGAAGTGTGTTCCGAGACCATACGAAGTCGGTGGCGGGAGATGGTAATGGTGCGGACGCCTCGTGCTGCTGGACCGCCACCGATGTGTTCTTGACTCTTGATAAACGGATCCCAGCGGTAGCGAGCTTCGTGGCATCGAATGGTTCTCTCTGGTCGCTGATCATGACTGTTCTCCTTTACTGAGCCAGGAAGATGTGGTCCTCCAGCCGTTCTTCGCGTAGTCCAACTTGACGGAGAGGGCGCAGGAGTACAGGCTCTCCAGTTCGGCTAGAACGAGTTCGCCGTCAACCATGAGTTCAATTGTCTGGATGGGGGCATTTCCGACAGCGACTACTTCGGTCATGACCTCTCCAAAGATCGTTCGCATTTGCGTTAGTACCTTTACATGCAAGTTGTCTTTCATCTATAGTTGGTTGAATCATGCGTGTGTCGGCCCCCAGTCTTGCTCCAATGTTCCGCTCGGGTGCGCAGCTACGGATCCTTGGCGAGCTGTACTGCGGATCACAGGATGCCTACACCATAAGTGAACTCGCTGCGGCCGCTGAGACTTCAGCTGCTACCGCTGGGCGCGAAGTCGAACTGCTGCGGGTGAATGGCATCGTGGAGGTTTCGCCTGGCCCGGGCCGATCCAAGTTGGTCTCACCGAACTGGGAAATGCCGTGGAGCGCCGACCTACGGCGAATTCTCGTCCACACCGGTGGCCTTGTGCCGGTGCTCGAAGCCCTCCTCCGCCGTGATCCCCGGATTCAGGCCTCGTACATCTTTGGGTCATGGGCGCGTCGCTACCACGGTGAGCCTGGCCACTTCCCTCGTGATATCGACTTGGTCGTCGTGACGGATGCATCCCAATTCGATCTTGATATCTCATGGAGACGCGTCGCACGAGACCTGCGGATCGAGTTGAACCCGATCTATCGAACGAGCGAGTTCGACCCCACGACCGACACGCTTATAGCGGGCTCGCCGACCGTGAAGCTCAACCTTGAGGGCGATCACTCGTGACAACGTCACCAGAGCCCTGGATGGGTGAACTCGTCAACGAGGGCATCGTCGATCAACCGGGGCGCCCCAATACCAATGCTCGCGACTCGCTGATGGCGGCAGCGTGCACTTCGCTCGCCGACGCAACGCGAGATCAGGAACGCAGTCCTGGTGGAATGATCCGGGACATCGAGAACGCCGTCCGGCAAGCAATCTCGGCCCTTGCTGCCCACCACGGGACACGCTTCGTCGGGCCGAACAAGCATGTCGCCGTCGTTCGGTTTGTCGAAGTTCATCCGGGTTTCGACGACGCGACCGCTGACAGGGTCGATCAGATCAGAGTGGCAAGGAACGCAGGGATGTACGGCGAACGCAACGAGAGCACTCCGGTCGAATACAGCGCCGGTGACGCTGCACGCCTCGTCAAGGCCGGTACAGGCGTGGGGAACCGCGTGACCACGCTCCTCAACAGCGGTCGGCCAATTCCTCCCCCACCGGATATCGGCTAGCCCTCTCCTCGATTCCTGGAGCGGGTACGGGGAAACCCCGCTCGTGGTACCTGTGCGCTGATGTTCTAGGCACGTTGTAGGCACAGGGTGTCGTCAGATAAGGAAAGACGATCGAAAAGTGCGTTGTTCCCTAACCACCGAGTCCAGTCAGTTGGGGAATCAGCTCGTGGATGGCTGATCAGCCACCAACACCTCCAGGATCTCGTGGGCACGCCAACGTAGTTGACCGCGAGGTCCGTCGGCAGCCTCGGTAAGGATCCCGAGTTGAGCCAAGGTGCGAAGCGCAGCGAGGGAGGGCGGTCTAGTG
>VAPK011092789.1_pt1 | contig 11543 bp, 11 predicted proteins | sample 3395031 | NCBI WGS metagenome assembly VAPK01 (sample SAMN08290443, study PRJNA428436) | hydrothermal vent metagenome | isolation source: Deep-sea hydrothermal vent chimney 1 | place: Pacific Ocean: Juan De Fuca Ridge
CAACGCATGTATGATGTTTGGGGAGATATGTTGTATGACAATGAGTATTATTCTAAGAAATTTACCCGCTGGTCTGAATATCCGGTTTATGGTTTAATGGAACCTAGATATCCTTGGGAAAAAACAATTGAGTGACAGATTTTTCTTCACTTCTGATTGACCTGTTCCCTTCAATACTTTGAAAAAACACTATTCCATAATCCGTTGAGTAAAGTAAAGCCATAAAATGGTTATTATATCATATCATATATTAACGCAATCTTGAATACAGTTCCTTCATAGTTCGCTTCCAGTATCTCAGTTTTTCATAAAACCTTGGAAAACTTCGGATTACAAAATACCGAATCTTATGGAGATTTGAGGGGTTGTATGGCTGTCCAGAATTTTTCTCAGCAATCTCATAAAAATTGTAGAAAAACTTTGATTGTACTTTAATCATTTTTTGTGACGCAGAGGTTGCAATAAAACATTCACTTACCATCTTTTCAAATTTTGCAGATGCTTCACTCCAGTCAGGCCAATTTGATGCTGTGTTTTTTGCACCAATTTTCAATTGATTTAGAAATCTCTCATCTGTTTTCATTATATTAATATACTCAACTACTTGCTCTTCATCATCTTTATCAACTACCAATGCATTTACATTGTGATGAATATATTCATCATGCCCAGTCACATCATAAACAATAGCCGTACCGCCGCAATGAAACATTTCTAACGGAGGGCCAAACATCCCTTCCACATAACTTAACTTAACCAGAACGTCACAAGATCTATAGATAAGCGGTGTTTCGATTATTGGAACTCTGGAAAAAACCTTATCTATCCCTTCATAATACGAAATATTGGTAGAAGTGAGCAACCAAATTTCATCTGCTGTAGATTGCTTACAAAGCTCAATTGTTCTTTCTACATTTTTAAATGTTACACCCAATGGGCCTTCTACAAGTATTCTGATTTTTCCCGATTCCCGATTTGCATATGCGGTATCTTGAGATGTATAAAGATCCTTTCTAATTCCATTTCTAGCAAGCTTAACAGGGTTGGCGTAATGCGAGTCTAAATATTCCTTAATCCATCGTGCCTCAGTTATAATACTAAGCGGCATAACATACGTCGCATCCACTAGTTTTCTTAAAGCAACACTTTCGTTTTCATAAAACCTGGACTCAATAGACTGAACAAAATAGATATATTGCTTTGCTTGAACTTTGTATAAATCGTAAGTTGTGCGCCACCATGTCGAAATAACAAAATCGAATTGCTCATTTCTAATTTCGTGATACGTCTTCCACTTTAATTTTTTTGCACTTGAGTGCCACTCTATGTTTTTAGTATGCACACGATTTTCCGTTATCATGCATATATCCACCCCATTTTCCATTGCCCTCACAGCATGCTCAAAAACAACGTATACTCCACCACTGATATCAACAGAACCAAGTAAAATTGCCCATTTCATCTTAATTATTTTTAAACTTACGAGTTGCTTTTAATTTAGCCATAAAATGCAACAAAGTAATATTGCAATTTTTATTTAACATACGTACTCTATCGAAATCACCAGCCAATAAGCCTTGGACCAAATAAGTAAACACTGTCTTTGAATCTAGCTCTTTAACCACTTTTTTCAAACCATTTTTTTCAACTTGTTCTCTATCTGAATCATTTTCCAGAAAATAAACAGCCATCATATACATCTCTTCAGGAGTTGAAACTTCGATATAGTCTTGACCTGGAACCAATAATGAGTTCCTAGATATAGTTTCACTTATAACTAAATTCCCAGTTGCCATTAGCATTTGAACCCTCGGCTCCCATGATATTTCATTCTCTGCATGAACGTTTAGCAAGATTTTACTTTGATTTGCATAATCAACAAGATCCTCACCCCAAACGCCATGACATATATGTAAAAACTTATACTTGTGTTTTAAAGCTCCAAAAAAATTTTCTCTTCTCGGTGTAGAGCGACCGATAAAAAAGAAATCCCATTTTTTCTCTAAAAATTTTTTTCGATATATTCCAGTAGCCACAGGAAATGGAAATCCCCCACTTACTTTAATCCCATCTTTCTCCAAAAATGGTAAGGACGATTGATCGTAATGAAAAATGTAATCAAATGATTTTTCTTTAATTTTTCTGAATATTTTGTATCGCATAACTGAATCTACTGTATAATTCAACTTGCCATCAACCAAGCTTGGAAAAGGCTCGCTTGATAAGCACACTTTTATTCCCCGAATTTTTTTTAGTAAATTGTCTGAGAAAAATTCACCTCTAAAAAAAATATATATATCTGCATCATACTTCACTACATCTATTAGGTCCTTATCTCTCATAGAAAAATTAAACACAAACTCCTTTACTTCACCAAGTGCACCTAAATCATCTTCATACGTAAACCTAAAATACTCTGGCTGAGAAACGAATGCAATCTTCAGCATAAGTTTATTACTTTGCCATCCAATGTGACATGTTTGTAATGGATTTTAGCCTGTAGATTCTTCATTTCTTCTTGATCTTTCTTGTAACTGATTATTTGCAATTGGTTGCAGCAATTAAACAACAGCACTCTAGCCTCATTAAAAGAAAAAAATTTGTTTATTTTTTTCTTTTTCTTTGAGTATTCATCTGTTTCATAGAAGATAAATTCTTTAATATTGAAATATTTATTAAACACTAAACTATTTTTAAACCATTTTTCAGTAAAAAAAATATTATGACCAGGATACATTCCTTCTGCAGAGTTTGCATACGGAATAATAATTTCAAATTTACTTTTTTTCTTAAGTACTCTATATATTTCTTCAAACAGATAATCTAAATTTTCATTGTGCTCTAAATAGTGGCTAGTAATAATCTCTGTAATAGTGTTTGAGTCAAATGGTATACCGCTTGATAAATCATGCTGAATTATATTTAAGTTATCCATATCACAAGATTCTGGAGTCAATGTTTGCGCTTTGATTCCCTCAAAATTATCAATTCCGACAAAACCCTCTTTTGGACAAATTCCACAACCTAAATCTAAGCATATCGTTTTTTTCTGTTGAAAATAATAATTTAAATACCATTTTTTATTTTGTTGATCCACATGTGAATCAGCATTATTCAACAGCGAACTAGACTCGCTTACTAATGTTTTTGTTACCCCAGACTCAGAGTTATTCAGATTCACAATTTTTTCAGTAGTCTTAGAGAAATTATTTGCACTGGTGTAATCACCTAAGGTATGAAATAATTTTTGATAAAAATTATTTTCTCTAGCCGCAGCTAAAAAATGTAAAAACTCTTGTTTTACAAAATTACCAACTGCAAGGACTCCTAGTCCATATCCATGAGTGAATTCTATCGAAGGATATTGGTTTGAAATTTCATCCCAAAACTGCCATACTCCAAAATCACTTTTCCGGACTTGCGTATCATGAAATACCATCACTCCATTGCCACTCATCTTTGGAAGCCATTGTGTAAAATCAGACTTAACAGCCTCATAAGTATGTAATCCATCGATATGTAATATATCAATACTACCAGCTGTAAAATTATCAACTGCCTCATCAAACTTCATGCGTAACAAATCAGTAAATTCACAAAACCCATTTTCCGATAATACTTTCATCAATTCAGTATAAACCGAATCATCATATAAGCCCGAATGTTTATCCCCTAACCATGTATCGACACCATATATTTTTGTCTTCATATTCATTGTTTGAACAGTTTGACAAAAAGCTAATAGAGAACCGCCAGTGTGAACACCTAATTCAACTAACAAATTTGGTTTTAGTATTTCAACCAGAAAAAATGCAAATGGTCTATGTTGTTTCCACGCTGATTCACTAACACCCATTGGGATGTCAAACAAGCTTTCATATTTAGCTATATCAAATAGATTATTCTCAGAGTTTTTTTCTGTCACCTCTGTCTGTAGATTATCATTCATTACATTACTCACCTAAGCTACAATCAATATTTTCCACTTACGAATTTTAATTCTACAAAAAAATATGCACGATTTTAATAAGACTCCAAATACGCTTTAACCACTTCCTTCCTATCCCCAAACATCTTTACCTTATGATCCTCTACCCATAGCACCTTGTTACAAATTCTTTCGACATCTCCCATTGAGTGAGAGACAAACACCATGGTCACATTTTTTTGTTTAAACTCTTGCATTTTTGCAATGCACTTTTGTTGGAAATCTACATCACCGACAGCAAGTACTTCGTCGATTAATAATATCTCTGGATCGAGGTGGGCTATCACTGAGAACCCTAGTCGAGCAAGCATGCCAGTGGAGTAGATTTTTATCGGTTGATCGATGAATTCGCCTAGGCCGGAGAATTCGATCATCTGTTCCATTTTATCCAATACTCGGCTTCTCGTTAATCCCAACAGAACACCATTCAGTACAATATTCTCTCTACCGGTTAATTCAGGATGAAATCCTCCGCCCAATTCTAACATGGGGGATATTCTACCATTGACAGTTAGGCGACCAGAAGTGGGTTGCATAATGCCGGCTAACAGGCCGAGTATGGTGCTTTTTCCAGCGCCGTTGCGGCCAATGATGCCTAAGGCTTCGCCTTTATGCAGTTCGACGCTGATATCTTCAAGTGCGGTAAACTGTGAAGAGCGGATGGCTTTGATGGTATCTCTTGGGTTGAAGAGGAAACTTTTGAAGCCGCTGATGTGGTGGTATAGGTGAAAGCGTTTGGTGACGTTTTCTAGTTTAATAATCGGTTCTGGCATTAGGTTAGCGATGGTTTGTGGTTAGTTGGAGCATAGGAAGTATAAACCACCTTTTTACAAGAATCCAAAAGTATATTAATGGCTAAAATACCGGCAAATAACAACAGGTAATGGCAATGAACCGCCTAAATATCACCCTAACCTAAGGTAGGCCAAGTGCATTTTTATTAATAATTAATGGATTGGACGGAAAAGTGAGCATTTATTCACCGATCCTAACGTATGATGTCTGCCGGGCTAAATGCAGGCAGCGCCAGGATTTTGTGCATCTCGGTATGAGCGGCATGTTTCGTGAGGCGTTGCGAAATTATCCGCAGGCGCCGAAAGATTTGTTGGCGTGTTTGAGGCGGGAGTGGGTTAAAAGGTCGTGCTGATCTGCCCTTTTGAGCGCTTTATCAGCTGATGTTTGAGTGTTGAGTTGTCAAAAGAGTAGCCGAAGGTTTCGATATCAATTTCGTAATTTTTTTTTATAATATCGATCATGGGTTTATTATATTTTTCCATATATCCACATTTTTTTCGGACATTTTTATTTAGATGAGGAAGTGAAATTTTTTGGAAAAACATATTGATAATGAGAAATCGGTGTATGTCCACCGGCAAGATTACCGTAAATATTTTTGCAAACTGATAGGTCCGCTGTTTTTGGAATGTGGATGAATATTGTTTTGGTATCATCAAATGGTATTGAAAGAATACTCTTCGCGAGATTTATTTCTCATTTTTTTCATGTGGGCGAACTCTGGTTTTTTTGTAATAGAAAATAGCGCACGTCGCACATCATGTGGCAAAAGCTGAATAATTGACAATTGGTCTCCAGTTTACATAAATTTTGAGGTGTATTTTCCCGGCCAGCTACCGCTCATTGTATTCTTAGGGGCATTACCGGCAAGCTCTGTCTGTGTGCATAAAAAGAAAAAATGCTCTGTAAAATAGGTCGAGCTTCGATTGATGCTCAATGGCTACCTGGGACTGGCGCTTGAAAAATTACACTTTGCTCTAAACGTTTGCTTTTAGTAAAAGTAGCCAATTTATTTTTATACATTACTGTTCAGGATTGTTCAGGAAAAATTGTGGCATTTATACTGGGCGTTAGCCTAACGCTTTTGTTATAAAAAATGTTTGACTGGTGTAACGCGATCAGAAAAATTAAGATCCGAATTTCGTCGTTCACGTGGGTATTAGTAAGTATAAACCACCTTTTCCAATACTATTTTCCCTTATGGATGCAACTAAGCTGGACAAAAAATTTACGTCATAGGAAAGCCAAAAAACGATGGTATAATTTAAAGATATTTTTGATTGATGAGTTGAATAATTTCGCGTGAACAAGTGTTTAATAAAGTGATGGCTATGCCTTTGGAGTTTTTTGATCGTACCCCGGTTGGTAGCCTTATCTCTCGAATCACCAACGATACGGAAAACATCAAGGATCTATTTGTCAATGTACTGAGTGTTTATATTCAAAATATTGCGCGAATTATTGGTGTTTTTATTGTCATGGCCGTACTCGATTGGCGATTAATGTTAATTTGTTTTGGTTTCGTTCCTATCGTTGTATTATTTATGGTGTTATACCGACGTTTGAGTACGCCGCGCTTTGAAAAAGTACGTAGTTTATTAAGTGATATTAATAGCCAGTTACATGAATCCTTGCAAGGGATTCGAGTGATACAGTATTTTAATCAACAAATGCGATTCGACCATCGATTTCGTGGGACTGCCCAAGTACATTTTCAGGCAAAAATGCATAATCTCAAGCTCGATGCTATGTTGCTGCGGCCACTGGTGGATTTGTTGCCCTTGTTAATATTAGCGGGATTGCTGGGTTTTTTTGGTTATAGCGCAATGAGCCATCCCATCGAAATCGGTGTGATATACGTGTTTGTTAATTATCTTGGCCGGATCGTAGAGCCGGTGATTGAAATGACTCAGCGTTTGAATTTATTACAATAAGCCTTGGTTTCCGGTGAACGGGTTTTTGAGTTGATTGATAAAACGGTTGCATTGCTTCCTGAAAAACCGGATTTGCGTATTGAATAGGCGAGTATTGAGTTTAACCAGGCAAGTTTTAGTTATGATGGTAAGCAAAATGTGTTGGAGGATATTTCTTTCATGGTGCCAGCTGGGCAGTTTTGTACCATTATTGGACATACCGGCAGTGGTAAAAGTACCATCGCTAATTTATTAATGCGTTTTTATACACCACAACAAGGCGAGATCCTACTGGGTCAACAATCATTGCCTCATATTCTAGGCAAGGTATTACGCGAGTATGTCGGGTGTGTGCAACAAAATCCAGTGGGTTCGATGGCAGATAACATTCGTATGGGGCGGGAGATCAGTCAAACGCAACTGCAACAGGCGGCTGAAAAATCAGGTTTTAATGACTATGTGCAAACGTTGCCTGAGGGATATGATACTGAAATCGTGGAGCGAGGTGCCAACCTATCGACTGGGCAACGGCAGCTATTGTCACTAGCGTGTAGTTTGGTGTGCTGATTTTAGACGAAGCCACGGCTAACATTGATAGTCATACCAAAGCACTGATCCAAAACACTCTGGAAACCTTGCGCGGACGGGTTACATTGCTGGTGATTGCCCATCGTTTATCGACCATACAGGGTGCAGATAACATCATTGTATTACATAAAGGCCGTATTGTGCAGCAAGGTAGACATTATGAATTATTGGATAAAGAGGGGTTGTATCAACATCTTTATCGATTGAAAAAACTGGATAAAGGTTAGCAATTTGGAAGGGAGGTATCATGAGTATATAGCTAAATCTCAAATGCTTTGGGTATAGCTTCGCTGGTCAAATCGGTTATAATTCACCATTAATTATGTCAGGGGAGGCGTTATGCAGGATAAAAAACAACCGCAAGTTGCGATTGTGATGGGCAGTAATAGTGATTGGCCGGTGATGCGCAAAGCGGCCGAAATTCTGGCTGAATTTGAGATCGTTTATGATGCTCAGGTAGTTTCTGCCCATCGTACCCCGGAATTGATGTTTGAGTTTGCTGACCAGGCGGCTGAGCGCGGGATTAAAGTTATTATTGCGGGAGCAGGTGGTGCGGCGCACTTGCCTGGCATGGTGGCGGCGAAAACAACGTTGCCGGTGTTGGGTGTGCCGGTAGCTTCACGGTATTTACAGGGGCAGGATTCATTATTATCCATTGTGCAAATGCCTAAGGGTATTCCAGTGGCAACATTTGCTATTGGTGAGGCGGGGGCGGCAAATGCTGGATTATTTGCGATTGCCATATTAGCGAGCTACGATCTAGTGATTGCTCGGCAGCTTGCTCAATTTCGAGAGCAGCAACAACAACAGGTTTTTGCCATGACATTGGACGATAAGCCATGATACCCGCACCGGCCACATTGGCGATGCTTGGCGGGGGACAGTTAGGGCGTTTTTTTGTGAGTGCGGCACACGAGTTAGGCTATCGTGTGATGGTGCTCGATCCTGAAGTGGATTGTCCGGCAGGTCTCATTGCCGATGAGCAAGTCGTAGCGGCTTATGATGAGGCGGAGGCGCTAGCTTATTTAGCAAAAAACTGTGCTGTTGCTACTACGGAGTTTGAAAATGTTCCGGCAATAGCACTTGAAGTGCTTGCGCAACACATGCTGGTTCACCCTTCCGCTGGGGCGGTAGCGATTGCTCAAGATCGTATTATTGAAAAATGTTTTCTGCGTGACCACGGATTTCCTACGACTCCTTTTTTTGTGATGCATGAGGCGTCTGATTTGGCGAAAATTAGCGAAGATTTGTTTCCGGCGATCGTTAAAGTTGCGCGTTTTGGTTACGATGGGAAAGGTCAGCAGCGGGTGACGTCACTTGACCAGGCGAAACAGGCTTTTCAGCAGTTTAATGCGCCTTGTGTGATTGAGAAAATGCTTAATTTGGATCTTGAGGTGTCTTTGGTCATGGCCAGAAATGCTGAGGGTGAAACGGCGTGTTTTCCCGTGGTTGAGAATCAGCATCGGCATGGTATCCTCGATATCTCTATGGTACCTGCCCGTGCCTCGAAAAACCTGTTGGATAGGGCTAAATATATGGCCAATCAGCTTGCCGAAAAGCTCGAGTATGTGGGTGTGTTAACGGTTGAGTTTTTTATTAGTGAGGGTGAGTTGTTAATTAATGAGATTGCTCCGCGTCCTCATAATAGCGGGCATTATACGATTGATGGATGTATCACGAGTCAATATGAACAACAAGTGCGAGCTATGTGTGGTTTGCCCTTCGGTGCGACAACATTGCATAGCGCCACCGTGATGGTAAACTTGCTCGGCGATTTATGGTTTGCTAAGGACAATGGTCACTGTGTTGAGCCCCAGTGGGGGTTATTAAATAAAATACCGAACTTGAAACTGCATTTGTATGCTAAACAGGTGGCGCGCTCAGGCCGCAAGATGGGTCACTTTACGATTGTTGATGCTAATGCAGATAAGGCGATAAAAATGGCGCAAATAGCCCGCCGGGCAATTGGGGCAAAAGACTAGCGCGTATTGGGAGGGAGTTAATACGAGCTTTTGGTCAGTAAAAAAATTTAGTTGTTGGCTGTTCGCTTAAGATCTTTGGGTTTTATCTTCTCTTGTCTTCGCTTTCAATGATATTTGGCTTAGTTTTCCTTAACATTTTAAAAAAAATGGGTTAAAAACGCCAAACTATTTTATTTCTTGCATTTAAGGGCGAATACTCGCTTTTTCTAACACTCACCATGAGTGACATTAGAAAAACTCCGTTTCGCCCTTATCTACAACAGCTAAAGATTTTTTCCGCACTCTTTTTTGAAACGTTAGGGTCTATTTGGTTTAACTAAACGGTGTTGCATTGTGCGCTAGAGTTATATCTTAGCAGGATCTGGTACGAACTGTGGATGTCTGCTTGCCCTGTTAAATTTTGTTCTTGCTGTGTGGCTCCTCTATTGTAGCAGTAAGAAAATTAACACCTGGATGAGTAAAATAATTGAACTTGCGATAAAAATAATGAGTTTCACGGGCATTTTTCAACGTTGTATAGTTAATTGGTCTATTTATTTCTGTCTGTGAAGCGCAAGCGAAGCCGGTTTTTTTATTTGGTACGACTGACATGACTATGTGTCGTATGTTGGAAATTTTTGTTAGCACGATGTGGGTAGTTTTGTCGCTTATCTTGTCTTGGAGATTGGCTAAGCAACATAGGATGACCAAAAAAAAATTGGGATTTAAAGTGGATCCGTAAACAACCATAATATCTATTCCAGGGTAATCAACTTGAGCAGGTTTTATTAACATAATCCTTTGTCATTCCTGTGAGTTAAATTGCCAAACATCAGTATCAGTGAATGATGGAGCTATTCTTTGGTTAACGTGATGGGTCTAGCTATTTATCAGTGAAATACCATCGCTTGCCTCTACACTTTATTTTGATGATTAAGTAGACAGTTTCATGAGTACTGAAATTTAAAAGAGCAAATAATAAACGAGGAAATTGAGAGAGACCTAGAGAGTAATATATGCATTGTGAAAATCCTTCCTTTATATTTTAGTCTAACGTTCGTCTATCGCCTGTGGAACCGTTATTGCCTTGTATTTATGTTTTTTCTGTGGGTTGATATTGATCTGCTTAAGTTCAACTGATCCAGAAAAATAATTTTAAAAATAAGGTTTTGTCAATTCCTTAAGGCCTGGTCGCGAAACATTAGAATATATTCTTGTTGATGGGTTGCTTGTTTTAATATTCACTTAAGAATACAAATCAAAATCGTGCAATTAATAAACCATAGCTAATATATATATTTAAAACAAATAGTTACAAAAAATAAAATTGTAAGGGAATGCTTGGTTGTAAGTTTTACCGACATTTCTATCGCTGAATTTGTTCTCCTTTATGCCTGTGCTGCCGATTTTTTCGTCTGAAAGTGTTTGCTAACGGTGATATATTTTACATCAGGGTGTGTGACTTTGTTTGATTAGTGACCTTAGGTTGATATTTTTTCGTTTGGCGATGCCACCCGTATGAGACTGGTTCAGAAAACCGCCTGTGAAATTAAATCGCTTAGCGTTTTCCCGAATTTAATATCCAACCCGGCAGATGGGGTTCCAATAGCAAGCCTGTGATTCACGCACGGTGAAAGGCATTGCATTATTGACAGATTAATCTATTATCTAAAACTTACAATAATAGGTCATAAAATGTATTGTCTAGCCTCTGTGATCCGAACAGAAGTGGGAATTTTGATGTGATAATAGGACACCTATTCGGCATTAAGCGAGCCTAACAATATCAAATAACTGATGGTTTTTTCGACTTGGTGAGTGCGGGTTTTCGGCGGTACTGTCAATAAAAACGTACTACCATTTATGGTGACGGGACTATATGTCTTCAATACCTAAATCTCAAACGCTTCGGGTATATCAATTGAAAAATTGTGCGGGCTGTGGATGTGTTAGTTAACCGATATTTCGCCTCGGGTTTTCTGGATGGGTATTGTGCTGATGGTATGGTCAGGTTAGGTAGTATGCGGTGATGCGAGATGTTAGTTTAACGTCGTGATTTTCAATGGATTGAATTTTGATTATGCTATGTAAGTTAATTATTATTGAGGTGGTGGTGCTTGCTTGTGGCAAAGGGGATCAAAGTGATAAAGGTGATCCAATTCCCTTGAGATGCTGGCTTGCTTGAGCAAACCTTTAGAGCAGCAATTCTAAATTCATAGCCTTTCAATTTAATTTTCATCCCTTCTGGTTAAATTAACATCTAAAGCAGTGAGCCAACGGCAAGTTGATATCACATTC
>VAPK010459166.1_pt1 | contig 11541 bp, 9 predicted proteins | sample 3395031 | NCBI WGS metagenome assembly VAPK01 (sample SAMN08290443, study PRJNA428436) | hydrothermal vent metagenome | isolation source: Deep-sea hydrothermal vent chimney 1 | place: Pacific Ocean: Juan De Fuca Ridge
TCAGATAGACTTCGACGACACTGGTATTTTTGGGGTCGACCCTCATCTTTTCGACGGTTCCGATATCCACACCCATATATTTGACCGCCGCGTCGCGGCTGAGGCCCGCGACCGACTCGTCGAAATAGACGAGATAGCGGCTGTAACTCTCCGTCGTGCCGTATTTCATGAGCCAGAAGGCGAATCCGAAGAGTCCCGCCATAAAAAGAGTGACGAAAATTCCGACACCGAGATAGTTGACCCTACCTTCCATGGATATATCCTATTCTGTGTTTGGCCCGTTCGCCCCTGAAAAAGGCGTCGATAAAGGGATGATCGGAAGCGAGCACCTCCTGCAGCGTTCCTTTTGCGATCACTTTTCCGTCTCCCAGAACCGCGAGTCGATCGGTGATCGTGAAGATCGAATCGATATCGTGGGTTATCACTACTATCGTCAAACCGAGCAGATCTCTTAATTTCAGGATCAATTTGTCGAACTCCTCCGCACCCACGGGATCGAGTCCGGAAGTGGGTTCGTCGAGGAAGAGGAGTTTCGGATCCATCGCGAGCGCCCTGGCGAGCGCCGCCCGCTTTTTCATCCCTCCGCTCAGTTGTGCGGGGTAGAGGGAGGCGGCGGATCCCGGCAGACCGACCATATCGATCTTCAGGCGTACCAGATCCCGGATGAGATCTTCGTCCAGCGAGGTGTACTCTCGCAGTGTCACGGCGATATTTTCTTCGACGTTCAGGGGCGAAAAGAGGGCACCAGATTGGAAGAGCACCCCCCACCGCTTTCGCAGTATCTGAGCCTCTTCGAGCGAGATATCCGAAAGTTTTTTTCCCAAAACGGTGATTTCGCCGGCGGTCGGCCGAAGCAGCATGATGATCTCTTTGAGAATCGTGGATTTGCCAGAGCCGCTTCCTCCGAGCAGCCCGAATATCTCTCCCTCTTTCACGTCGAAACTGATGCCGTTGTGTACGACGTTGTCTCCGAATTTCGTGACGATATCTTCGACGTGGATCAAAATGTCGCTCATATATCCAGCTCCGTCAGAACGATCGAAAAGAGTGCATCGCAAGCGATCACCAGAAAAATCGCGTTGACGACGCTGATGGTGGTGTAGCGTCCGATACTCTCCGTATCGCGGGTCACCTGCAGCCCCCGGAAACACCCTATCGCGGCGATAAGCCAGGCGAAAAAGGGGCCTTTGACGATACCGACCCAGTAGTGTTTGACATCGAGTGCGTTTTGAAGATGGTCCACGAACGAACTGTATGTGATATGCAACTGTGCATCCGCGACGACCATACCGCCGAATATACCCACGATATCCGCGAAAAAGATCAGCAGCGGTAGGGAGATCATCAAGGCGATGATCCGGGGGAGTACCAGAAAACGGAACGGTTCGAATCCCATCGTCTTCATCGCGTCGATCTCTTCGGTCAGTTTCATCACGCCCAGTTGGGCCGTGAAAGAGGAGCCGCTTCGACCCGCGACGACGATCGCGGTGATGAGGGGGGCGAGCTCTCTGGTGATGGAGATTCCGATCATATCGATGATGAAAATTCCGGCTCCGAAACGTTCGAGTTGGACGCCGCTTTGGTAGGCGACCACCACTCCGATCAGAAAAGAGGTGAGGGCGATGATGCCGAGCGCGCTGATCGCCGAGGCGTAGATCTGTTTGACGATCGCTTTGTAGCGTATCGAGGAGGGGTGGCGAATATAGTAGAAAAGCTGGACCGTAATCGCCCCCACGAAGGTGAAAAAAGCGAGAATATCGGCAACAAAACGGCTGACACCCATTCCCGTACGTTCGAGCGCGCGTGTGAACGGGGAGCTTTTGGAAGGGGGCGGGAGTTTCTCTTTGAGATTGTTGCGAAGGAGATTGTAGATTCGGCGGTGCTCATCCGAAAAACCCGAGATTCGGATAGGATTGTCCCGTTTTTTGAAGCGCTCTTCGAATTCGATCAGCAGCATCATACCGGCACTGTCGAATTTACGCACTTTCGATATATCCCACACGATCTTTCCGCCCTTTCGCGCTGTCGGCAGGAGCCGTTTGAGTTGGTGTTCCACTTTAGGGAGTGTGGGAATCGTCCAGTCTCCGCCGCTTAGGAGATGGAGTGTCGTGCCGGTGCGGGAGATTTCGAGGGTGGCCGGTCGTAGATCCATAGAGACTATTTTAACATAAGTTGAATTCATGTAATATTTAAAATATTTAATTTTTTATTAATTGTTTTGTTATAATCGGAAAAAACGGGGATAGAGATGTATGGATTCATAAGAGTCGCGGCGGCGGTACCGAAAGTGAAGGTTGCGGACGTGGAGGTGAATCTCGCGCAGATGCTTCCTTTGATCGAAGAGGCGGATGCGAAAGAGGCGGCGTTCGTTCTTTTTCCTGAACTCTCGCTGAGTGCCTATACATGCGGGGATCTCTTTTTCCAAAAAGCGTTGCATGATAGGATCGAATCGGCGATCGAAAATCTGGCGAAATCGACCGAGCGTACCCGGACGATCGTGATTTTCGGTGCGCCTCTTTGGCATCGAAACAGACTCTACAACTGTGCGGTCGTTTTGCAGGAGGGGCGGATTCTCGGTGTCGTTCCCAAGAGTTTTTTGGCCAACCACAAAGAGTTCTACGAGAAGCGATGGTTCAAAAGCGGCGGGGATATCGAAGGGGAGGAGATCGTCGTCGCATCCCGAAGCGTGCCGTTCGGGGTCGATCTGCTTTTTGAAACCGCAGGGGTGTGTTTCGGTATCGAAATCTGCGAAGATCTCTGGAGCGTGATTCCTCCCAGTTCCCGCCAGGCGATCAACGGGGCCCATCTGCTCTTCAACCTCTCGGCCAGCAACGCGCTTGTTTCCAAAGCCTCCTATCGCAGGGAGTTGGTCGGCCATCAGAGCGCCCGCACGATCAGCGGCTACGTCTACACCTCCGCCGGTGTGCACGAATCCACGACCGATCTGATCTATTCGGGATCGGCCCTGATCGCCGAAAACGGAACGATTCTGGCGGAAAACCGGAGATTTTCGAGAGAAAGCGGGCTTATCAGCGCCGATATCGATATCCAAAAACTGATCCACTACCGCCTGATCGAAACCTCCTATGTCGATACGCTCCGTACCCCGGTGCGTATCGTACCGGCTTTGCCGCATAGAGATATCACACATATTCACAGAAAGATCGACCCCCATCCGTTCGTACCCAAAGACGAAAGCCGTAAAAAGGAGATCTGCGAAGAGATCTTCATGATGCAAAGCGGCGCGCTCGCCAAGCGGATCGAATTTGTCGGTGATGTCAAACCGGTGATCGGCATCTCGGGAGGGCTCGATTCGACGCTGGCGCTGCTCGTGGCCGTCGAAGCGATGGAACTGCTCGGCCGCAAACGGGAGGAGATCGTCGCGGTGACGATGCCGGGATTCGGGACGACGAGCCGTACCTACGACAATGCGGTGAAACTCTGTCGTCTCTACGGCGTCGATTTTCGCGAGATCGATATCAAAGCGGCGGTGTCGCAACATTTTCATGATATTGGTCATGATGAAAAACGTCACGACGTAGTCTACGAAAACGCCCAGGCGAGGGAGCGTACGCAGATCCTTTTCGATTTGGCGAATCAGGTGGGAGGCCTCGTGATCGGAACCGGCGATTTGAGCGAGATCGCGCTGGGATTCGCCACCTACGGGGGCGATCACCTCTCCATGTACGGTGTGAACGCTTCGATTCCCAAGACGCTGGTGCGCTATATTATCGATTTCGTGGCTTCCAACGAAACGGAGCCGATCGCGAAAGTGCTCGAAGATATCATCGCCACGCCCGTTTCGCCCGAACTGCTTCCCAAAGAGAACGACACCATCGTACAAAAGACCGAAGAGATCGTGGGACCTTACGAACTGCACGATTTTTTTCTCTATCACTTCGTCAAATACGGTGCGACGCCTCCCAAAATTCTGGAATTGGCGAAAATCGCTTTCGACGGAAGATACGACGAAGGGACGATCAAAAAGTGGCTGGCGCTCTTTTTGAAACGGTTTTTCGCCAACCAGTTCAAACGCAGCTGTATGCCAGATGGGGTCAAAGTGGGCTCGATCTCCCTCTCGCCCAGGGGGGATTGGCGTATGCCGAGCGATGCGGAGGTGCGGGTCTGGATCGAGGCGCTGGAGCGGGGTTGATCCCTATCCCAGCGTTTCGAAACCTTCGCTCAGTTTTTGAAGCGAGCCGCTTTGTGCGGAGATCTCTCCCACCGCTTTGTTGATGCGTCTGGAATTCTCTTCGACATCTTTCGATTTTTCGACGACATTGTCGATTTTGCGGGTGATCTCTTCGAGGTATGTGGATTGTTTCTGAAAATCTTCGCCGAAACGATCCATGGTTGTCGCGCTTTTTTCCAGTACGGTCTGGGTCTGTGCGAAACTCTCGTTGATCTCCTCGGTTCCTTCGACGAGACTCTGGAAACTCTCTTTCGTCTGGGCGGCGTTTCGGGCTACCTGAGAGATGTTTTCTTGCATAGTCTGGACGATTTGACTGATGGTCGCCGCGTTTTGGAGAGATACGTCGGCGAGTTCGCGCACCTTGTCCGCCACGACCGCGAATCCCCGCCCGTGTTCGCCGGCACGCGCCGCTTCGATCGCGGCATTGAGGGAGATGAGGTTGGTCTCGTTGGCGATGTCGGAGATGACGTCGATCGTGCGGGTAATTTCATCAGAGTGGCTACTGAGCGCGTCCACCGCTTTGAGCGTCTGTGCGATCGCCTGATCGGTGATCGAAGCGCTCTGTAGGCTCTGATCGATCGCCTCTTTGGTGGAGTGGATCTCTTTGATCGTTTCGTGCGACTCTTTTACGAGTTTTTGCAGATGGTCGCTGAGCGTGCGGTTTTGGTTCAAAATCTCGTGCGTATGGTTTTTGGCGCTCAGGAGGGCGTTGTTTTGCTCTTTGAGCGTTTCGGAATTGGCCGATACCTGTTTGGATGCGAACGAAGCGTTGTCGGCGACGCTTTTGGACTCTTCCACCACTTTGTCGATGACCGGTTCGATTCCCTGAGCCATCTCTTTGAGCGAGAGAAAAGTGCGCCCTATCTCGTTTTTGTTGGTAGATCGGATATGCTCTTTTTCGAGGATATCGTCGATTGCGAAATCCCCTTTTTGAATTCTTCGCATCGCTTTGAGCAGGTTTTCCAGCCGCATCGAGACTTCACGGTGAAAAAGAAGCAAAATCGCACCGATGACCAGCACGATGTTCAAAAACCAGGCGATTATCATCATACGCGAAAGGGTGCTTAGATCGCGGTGGAAACCTTTCAGATCGATTTTGACGTTTTCGGCCGCGATCACATCGCCCGCTTTCCATGTAGGATGGCAGCTGATACATCGCTGCTCGGCTTTGATGGGGCGGGAGATCATAAAAAACTCTTTTGAGCCGTCGGTGATGAATCTGTTGCGCTCTTTTTGCTCTTTGTGTTTTTGAAACCAACCGATCTCCTCCTTCTCGAAACGGTCGGCTTTGTTATCGGGATTCACTGGATCCAATGAGGCTTGTTTGAAGAGGATCTCTCCTTTGGAGACCTTCGTAAAACGGCTCAGTACGTCGTTTTGAATCTGCTGGGGTATTTCGCTGCTCTCTCCGCTGAAAAACTTTTCGTTGCGACTCTCGAAAAGCATATCTGCAAAATCGAGTATTGATTTTCCTTTGGCGTAAAGCTCCTCTTTGAGCGAAGCTCGGTTTTGTTGATAGAGATAGTAGTAGGAGAGAGTAGTGACCGAAACGATGATCGCGAACAATACCAGCGAAAACATCGTTCCCAGTCGCATTTTCCTGAGACGATACATAACTTGACTGACCATGCAACTTTCCTATAAAATGAATGTTCAGTGTATTATCGTCATTTTGTGAAAGAGGTTGAATCTATCCTTACAAATGCATCAGTTGCGAAAGCGCGATGATGATCACTACGAGCGAAAAAGGGAAAATATGGCTCTTGAAAAGCCACGGATTGATTCCGAAAAGCTTCTGGTTGATACCTCTGATACCGAGCCAAAGCCCCAGAAACGCTTTGATTCCCAGCAATATCTGAAATCGGCTCAACCCCTCTTCACCGATCGGTCCGAAAGCTTGCGTAAAAAGATAGATACCGCTCGCGACGACGACCATCAGAGCGTAGGGAACCACTTTTCGTACATGTACCATGACCGCTTCTCTCGTCTCTTTGGGAACTTTGGAGAGATAGAGAATATCGACGAACAGAAAACCGCCGTAAATGAACGCCGCATAGAGGTGAATCAGATGAATGATCGTATAGAGCATACCCTATTCCTTCGAAATGGTGTAAAAAAGTTCCCAATCATAGCAGGAAAAGATTCAAAAAAAGGTTGATACAGGTCAATATCTATAGTTGCCGGATTGGTTACAATACGCTCTTTTAAAAATATGAAGGAGAAAAAATGAGATATATTTGGATATTGGCCGTGGTGACGCTTCAGTCGATTTGGGGCGCCTCGCAGCCGCAGGATCAAGTCTGCAAACGGTGCCATCCGGCGATTTTCAAGGAGTATTACGGTTCGGCCCACCGCAAGGCCTCGCTCTCCAACGATGCGGTGCATCGTGCCGTTTGGGAGAGACATCCGATGCGCAAAAGCGGAAAATACGGCTGTAAAAAATGTCATAGCCCTTCGGACGATGTCACAATGGGAAAAGAGGGGGATCCTTTGGAAAGCAGGATCCAAAAAGAGGAGCCCATCTCCTGTGTCTATTGCCACTCGATCAAGGATGTGCAAAAACATGCGAAAGCGAATACCAACGTGTTGGTCGATAGTGACGCGAAAAGACCTCTTCTCTTTTCCGCGGATGCGAAAAGAAAAGGGGAAAAGGTCGTATTCAAAGAGGTGCGCGGATTTCTCGGCCTGACGAAGAAGAGCGTGGGGTCTCCCTATCATGATCTCGATTTCGGAAACGACGCCTACTACAGCGGCAAGATCTGTTTGGGATGCCATGAACACAAACAAAACGCGAAGGGTTTCGAGGTGTGTACGATGGATCTACGAGAAACGAAAAACGGACGCAACTGTATCGGTTGTCATATGCCTCAGGTTCCGGGATCAGCCACGACCATCCGAAAAACTTCCACCCATGCCTATCATGGAATGGGTACGCATGAGAGTTTGAAACTGCTGGAAAAATATATTTCGCTCGCGATCGAGCCGAAAGAGAACGGTTTTGAGCTGGTGATCGGAAACGAAGCGAATCATATGCTTTTGATGCATCCGCTCAGGATGGCCGAAGTGAAGGTGGTGCTTCGAAAAAAAGGGCAACAAAAAGCGCTCAAAGGCGAAACGTTCCGAAGAGTCATCGGCAAAGAGGGAAAACCGGCGATGCCTTGGCTGGCGGATACCGTCGTTTCGGATACGATGCTCAAAGCCGGAGAAACCAGAAAAATCTTCTATCCCGTACATCTTGAAAAAGGAGATTCCCTCGACGTGACGATTACCTATTTTAGAGTCGCCCCCGCCGCAGCCCGAAAGCTGGGACTGCAGAATACGAAGGCTTCCGAAGAGAAGGTTTTGAAAAGAGCGCACTTTACGTTTTAGTAGAATTTGATGTTCAGTCCGATCGTGAGGCTGAATTCATTGTGCGAAACGGAAGAGAAACTCTCCACCTGCGCGAGGTTTCTGGCGATTTGCGGGGACATATCCGCTCCTCCCGCCATATTCGCCACCTGCGCCTGGGAGAGAGCGGAGGTATCAAACGTCATTTTCTCTTGCGGTGAATAGACCGCCGCGATATCCAAAGAGGTGTGTTGGTTGATCCTTCGGCCGAATCCGATGGTGAAGTGATGCTTGGAGATCGCGGGAAAACCGGCGAGATTGAAGTAGTTGAGTACGGCGTTTTTGTAGTTTCGTGCGTTGAAGCCGTTTTGGTCGAACGCGGGTCCCGTGGGAAGCTCCCTCACGGGCGAGTCGGCGTAGTTGTATCCGGCGCGGAAAGTCCAGTAGTATCCTAGGCTTTCGTATCCGATAGCGAAGACGTTTTGGTTTTGCCATCCGAAATCCTTGTATCCGGAGGCGCTTCCCCAGAGGATGTTCTTGTAGTCGAAGAGGATCGTCTTTTCTTTGGTGAGTTTGTAGGCGAGTCCGATACCGATCTCCGCAGGTTGGGTGAGCGTATCTCCGAATCCCTCCAGGCCGAACGCCTGCGTCGCTTCCGAAAGCTGATGGGCGTAATGCATCCGGATCGGGCTTTTGAGAATCGCGCCGAAAGAGAGGTGTCTGACCTCGACATCCCGTATCTCGAAATCCTGAACGTCGTATCCCAATCCCAGTTGCAGTCCGAATCCCGTATCGTCGGATGTGCCGGTACCGGTATTGACGTTGTGATAGGTGCCGTCGCTTTTATGCTGATAGGCGCCGCTGTTGAACGACATCGAAAGAGCGCCGTATTGGATCACCGGTACGATGCCGATACGCAGACGTTCGTTCACTTTTTTGGCGTAGGGAATCGCGAACTTCATAATCTGAAGGCTCGTGCTAAGTTGATTCGTGCCGTTTTTGGTACCGATATATTCGTTTTGGGGTGTCTGGGGATCGGGCGCATGGTGAAGAAAGGGATTGCCGTAGAAGGGGGTGTCGTTGCGGTAATCGACCCCCATTCCGGCGATACCGAACATCCCGATTCCCCATGCCGTATCGTCGTCGAGTTGGTAGGAGATCGCCACTTCCGGAATCATCGAATTGTGCGTGTCGCTCTCCTGAAGCGCGGCACCCGACTCCCCGCCGCCGATCGCGGTGGTGTCGATATTGTTTTTGAACTCCACCGTAGGGGCGAAGTAGGTTCCGCCGAACATCACCCTCTTCTTTTCGATCAATGCGGGATTTACCAACGCCGATTCGGCGCCCAGCGAATAGGCGATACCGGCTCCGCCCATCGCGCGGGATTTGGGCCCAAGGCCGATCAGCGTATCTCCGTTGGTCGCCAAGAGGGGATGTTCCGTCAGAATCAGCGCTCCCAGCAGAGGTATGATGGTGTATTTTTTCATATTCACTCCTATTGATTGTGGTGGGAGCATCATAAAACAACTCCGTTACCGAATCGTAAGTAAAAGTTAAAATTTTTATAACCGAAATGAAATAATTTTCATATTTAACCGTTATTTATGGAAATTTCGGCTTTCACAAACTTATGGTATGATTGACAAAATACCGATTTCGAAGGAGAAGGGAGATGTTCCGTCTACACCAAAACCGATTCGGCGTGCCGTTGGCCGTAGCGCTGATATGGCTCTTCGTCGGTTGCGGGGGCGGCGGTTTTTCGGAAGAGAGGCCGCAAAACACAACCTATACCCTTCACAAAGACATCACCGTCACGATTTTTTGGGCGGGAGAAGAGGCGGGGGAGGAGAACGGCGACATCGCCAATCTCTCGAGCGCCTGGGACGATATGTGGGTGTTGCGTTACGGAGGTGTCGATACTCCCGATCGCCGAAACGGTTACTATCCCGCCGGTTTCGTTCCGGATGAAAATCCTTTTTATTTCGCGCTTCCTTTCAACGATTTCGATGAGAACGGTCGAAAAAAGGAGAATCTCCCCTCCTTGATACCGTGGCTGAAGAAAAATCGTCAAACTCCCCACTCCGTCTGCAAAAACAGATGGATCAAAATCATTAAAAACGGCAAAACCGCATACGCCCAATGGGAAGATGTGGGGCCTTTCGGAGAAGATGACGCCGCCTACGTCTTCGGTACCGCCTCTCCCGCCAATACGATCAACGACCATGCGGGATTGGACGTCTCCCCGGCCGTCAGGGATTATCTGGGGCTGGAGGATATCGACAAAGTCGATTGGGTTTTCGTGGATGAGGAGGCGGTGCCCGAAGGTCCGTGGAAACGAATCATCACCGTTTCGCAAGTCAACTGGACGGAGTGGTATCGACCCGACGCGAACACCACCTGGCAGTGGCAATTAAACGGTACCCCCAATCTCTCCTACGATGCGGATCTTTACGATCTCGATCTTTTCGATACCGACGAGACGACGATACGTCGGCTTCATAAGCTGGGCAGGCGCGTGATATGTTATTTCAGCGCGGGTACCCGTGAGGAGTGGAGAGAAGACAGTCTGCTCTTTCCTCCCGAAACGATCGGAAAGGAGATGGAAGGGTGGAGTGGCGAGAGGTGGGTGGATATTCGTGCCGCCTCGGTGAAAGAAATCATGCGAAAAAGGCTCGATTTGGCGAAAGAGAAGGGATGCGATGGTGTTGAGCCCGACAATGTTGACGGATATCTCGCCGACAGCGGTTTCGATCTCAGCTTCGAAGATCAACTTCGATACAACAAATTCATCGCCAACGAAGCGAGAATGAGGGGATTGAGCGTGGGTTTAAAGAACGACCTCGAACAAATATCGCAGCTCGAGCCGTTTTTCGATTTCGCTTTGAACGAAGAGTGTCATCTCTACGAAGAATGCGATCGGTTGATGCCGTTCGTAAAGGCGGGCAAACCGGTTTTCAACGCCGAATACGACTCCCGTTACGTCACGAACGAAGCCGAACGAGAGAGAATGTGTTCGCAAAGTGAAAGGTTGGGAATACATACGTTGATTCTGCCGCTCGATCTGGACGATGCGTTTCGCATAAGTTGCGAATAAAAAAATCAATAAACTTGAGTTGCTGAATATTAATGTTTTGTTAATTCTCCATTAAAGTGCCGTTAATCCCGATCCTCTATAATACGTTTAAAATACCAATATTACAAGGAGCGGAAGATGAAAAAAACAGTGGTTGCGATATTGACGGCGTCGACATTGGGGCTGTCGACCCTCTGGGGAGGCGCGGCACCCGCGAAAGAGTTCAACCCTTTCGAAGAGATGCAGAAGATGCAGCAGGAGATGGATCGTATCTTCAACGAATTCCATCGTAAATTTCTGCGGGAGGCGCAATTTGGAAAGTTCGTCGACACTTTCGCCTCCCAGCCGGCGATCGACCTGAGAGACGAGGGCGAAAAGTATGTGTTGAAGGCGGATATGCCGGGTGCGGAGGAGAAGAACATCAAGATCGAAGTCAAAGACGGTATGCTCAAAATCGAAGCGAAAACACTCCGCGAAAAGCGGGAAAAATCGGAAAACTATCTGAGGCAGGAGCGCTTCGTTGGCGATTATCTCCGTATGGTGAGCCTTCCCGGCGACGCCGATGCGGATCGTCTCAAAAGTGAGTACAAAAACGGCGTGCTGACGATCACGATACCCAAGAAGAAGTAGTGATGCACGCGACGGTCGAAAGTATCAAAAAGGAAGTCAGAAAGGTCATCGTCGGCCATGAGGAGTTGATCGACGCGCTGTTGATCGGTCTGGTGAGCGAAGGGCACATCCTGGTGGAGGGGGTGCCTGGTCTTGCCAAAACCACGGCGATCAATTCGCTCGCCAAAGCGCTCGGTTTGGAATTCAAACGGATCCAGTTCACGCCGGATCTGCTTCCCAGCGATATCACCGGTACCGAAATCTACGACCAAAAAAGCCGAGAGTTTCGGGTGCGCAAAGGGCCGGCGTTTACCAATCTGCTGTTGGCGGACGAGATCAA
>VAPK011011757.1_pt1 | contig 11538 bp, 15 predicted proteins | sample 3395031 | NCBI WGS metagenome assembly VAPK01 (sample SAMN08290443, study PRJNA428436) | hydrothermal vent metagenome | isolation source: Deep-sea hydrothermal vent chimney 1 | place: Pacific Ocean: Juan De Fuca Ridge
AAATGAACTAATAATCAAAGGGAAACTGATAACTTAATAATATAAGTATTTTTATAGGGGATACTCTTGGAGTAATATTTTAACAAATTTTTAGTTTAAAAGGTCATACATATATGACTCATAAATAACGCGTCATATATGTATGACGATGCTCTAAATGCGTTATAACTGAATGCCGTTATCTTATGATTGATTTTCAGTCGCCCTTTGCACAGATGGCTTTAGTGAAGTAAGAGTTATGAGATGATCAAGCACGTCAACAAGCCCCGAAAGATTTTCTTTCATCGAAGCAAGCGGTGAAAGTCCACGCCATTTTGATTCCGGCTGTGAATCATTTTTCAACCAAAGCAAAATATTCTCCTGCGTATAGAGATTACGTAGTTCGCCGTAAATAGCTGTTATAAGGGATAACCGATGTAATAGGTGACTTGATGCATCAGGCACTGAACCGGACTTATATTTATCGAATACGTTTTTATCGTTGCAATCTAATAACAGCATGGCCTCTGCTTCATCCAGTTCCCACTCTGTTACCGCACAGAAAAAAACTTTCATCCCCGCTTTAAACTGAAGCGTCTGTTTATCTGAGAGCATCATTCGATTCAACCCGCATTAAAATAAAACGAATATCTGGCAATAGTGATTAAAATAACGTTCATAAATTTTTGAGTTACCGTTTAGATGATCTTATTCTGGTATATCCATTTCAGCATTGAGGTGGTTGTGTTTTACAGCCATCGTGGCTGATTTAATATGTCTTATATCAGTCTCTGATAATGCATCGATGCTTCGTGTAATACGTGCACGTTTGCGAAGTTGCTTGTACTGTTCGGTGTTAAGGAGAACTAATTGGTCTTGGCCATCGCGGGTAATAGTGACAGGCTCGTTCAGCGCGATATCCTGGTACAGCCCAGTATTACGCTGAAATTCTTTTGAGGTGACTTTTAACATGGCGATTCTCCCAATGTATTATAGCCCCAATGAAATACACAATCTATTTTAAGTTTTGTGAATGTTAGTTTGGGTAATAGCCAATTACTGAGCAGCTAAGATTGATTCACTGCATTGAATTTTTATAATGAAAATTAGCCCGTCATCCAGCCGGGCTGAGTTTTCAATTTAACGATTTACATTATCTTTAGTGGAATTATCAGGGTTATCTCGGGCGTATTTTTCCCCATTAACTTCAACGACATGAGCTCCCGAGTGATCACCGCGCTCAATTTCTCTTACCACGGTTTTCCTTGGTATGTTCTTTCTTTGCCCGATATCGTAATGCTCATTACGGCCACCAGGACCGTCATTTTTGCCTTTAATTTTTGTCATATATCCTCCCGGATATTATTGTCTTGATATTAACCAGAACAACAATACAACTCTGATTGGTTGTGCACTCTAAATCAGCAATACATTATTCCCTTAATATGGGTAAGGTTAATGGAATTCAAGCTGAAATCGCAAACACAGTCAGACTGTAATTTAATAACGTACTATTATACTTTTTAAGCGAGTCCGGTGGGCGTTGGGGTGGTGACACTACACTTGTATCATTGGTATTGATTATGATGCTCACACGGTTGGGCAAGTGCTCTATTCAACCGAGACAAGTAATAAATGTGTAATTTAATCCCTTTTGAGTGATTAATCCTTGCGCAAAATATAGGAATGATACACGACATGATAGAGGCTAATTCTAATTATCCACTAAATTCAAATAACTCTTTAACTTGAACATTCAAAGCATCTGCGATTTTTTCAAGGGCTGAAAACTTCACACCGTGGATACCGCGCTCAAAATTACTGATAGCCTCATATGTAAATCCAGTCGCACTGGCCAATTCCTCTTGGGTCATATTTGCCCTTTTTCTGAGAAATTGTAATCGTTTCCCAAATTGTTCGTTCAGTTGGCTCATGCCTTTCCCCGTGGTTAATGGAGACAGGTTATTTGAGATTCAGTTATTTATTAACGAAGTAGCGCTTCGGGTTACCCCGATGTTATACTTCGGGTCAAGAAGGGTGTGGGAAGAACGATTAATAGGACTATTTGGATGCTTAGTGGGTAAATCAATCACTTTAGTTTTAAGGAAATTGCAAATAAAAACCGCCGCTATTGAGTGATTTTGTACGTTCTTTTTAAACTTTTTGCCGTTTTTATCTTACCTAAATTACAAGCTTTAATGACGACGGAGGTGTGTAATGCCAAATATAACACAAGAATATATGGTGCTAAAATACTTACAGGAGGATTCTGGTTTTATTGAGCGAACATTGGACAACAGTGCTTTCTGGTATGGACATGTTCCGTTTTTTATTATTATGTCCATAATTTCTCTTTTTTTACTTAAACTGACCGTTAATCCTGCCTATGCTTTTCAAAGACGTAATGACGATGTTTCTCAAAACGAATTAAGGGATGCGCGGTTTAAATTCTTTATTATGTTTATATTACTTAACACGTTTAATCAAATGTTTTTAATTAATGAGTTTGGTATGGTGCTGTATGTAAAAGCGAACTGGTTATGGCATGTTTTGGATTTTGTTAACACATGGACAAGCTTAAGATTTCTTTTTTCTGGCTTTTAACTAGTATTTTAAAAGAGACTATTCATTGGCCGGTGTTATTGGTAAGACTTGAGAATGGTTTATTCTGGAAGTAAAATTTTGCAGTAGAAAAAAGAATGATAAAGTCGATGGCCAACCATTTGTAATTGATGTTCATGACTGGCATGGTTTACACAGAAGAATAGTTGGAGATTGTCTGGGATATCTTTCTTTTATCTCATTCATAGATTATGACTTTATGGCTAGTGCGTTAGTCGCTGGATTAGCAGATAACAGGCCGAGTGAAATATTTTTTGAATGGATGAATGAGCTTGGTGCAATTCCAGACTTATCTGAAGAGTCTATTACATTATTTTGGGTTAGTGAAGTAAATAAAGCAACAGCGTGGTATAGACAAAATACAAATGGCTTTCAAATTTAATCATTAATTACATGGTAAAAAATATTTTTGAAGTTGTTATAAATGATAAGGCCGAAGCGTCTGAGTACCATGCTCGCTCTGATTTAATGATTGTTTTGCGTGATATCATTGACGATAATGGTTGGGATAAAAAAATAGCAGCTAAACGTTTAAGGCTAACTCCGTCTCACGTCAGCGATTTAAAAAATGGGGAAATTGAGGGGTTTTCAATCGATTTATTAATGAGTTGTTTGTATCGTATTGGCTATAGATTTAAGTCTCAGTATAAAAATAATAAATTTAAATTGACGATTGAATTAGTGAAGCAATAAAATAGGAAGTACAAATATAGAGTATATTCAGATTGTCCAATACATGATGGTCCCTGGATTCGAGCATTGTACTCAGTTGCGGGTTTATCAATGACTTTTACCATTCATGATGCTAATGAGCTTTTCAATAAGATAAATCCATCATATAAAAAATACCAGACACAGGCCCGAACTGTAGCTGGAAAGCCTCATCGAGCAGGACGTGATGTAGCTTATCTAATCGCACTTTATCAGTACTGCCTTTTACCACCATAACTCAAACTTAATTAGGTTTGGTCGGTGATATGTTAAAAGCATTGTTTCTTACGGAAGATAAAAATTTATGAGCTGATATATCTGATTAATGTGTAAATTATGCTATACTTGCCATATGGCAATTAAAAAACACACTTTGGCAAAATCTAAGCGATCCGCTACAATCGGAATCAGGGCAAAAAAAGATATCTCACAACTTGTGAGACGTACCAGTGATGGCAAAAATCCAGATAGGCCACTATCATTGCGGGTACAGGTGGTGCGTATCGGCTGTCAGGATGAGATCAGTGAGGCAACAGTTAGAAGCTGGCCTTTTATCTATAAGCGTATTTCACAGGGTTTTCATCCTGAATCTGTTGTTCTGTTGGGTCAAGCTGTGCATAAATCAAAAACGGAGATCCGCAACCTATTAAGGATTCCAGCATCAACCTTTAAACGCCGTCTTCACGTCGGCCATTTAACTGAAGATGAATCGAATCGTGTTTATCGCTACGCTAACTTGGTGACTGAAACAACTGATATGATGCAAGGCGATCATACGAAGGCTATGCTATGGCTAAACTCACCAAAGGAAATTCTGGATAATCAAACACCATTAGAGCGAGCAATGTCTGAAGTGGGTGCGCGTGATGTTGAAGAACTTATAGGGCGAACCCGTCACGGGATTTTTAGTTAGTGCTATCAGGTTGGCGTTTGAGTGATCCACTTTATGCAACGACAGCACATCAAATGCTGTCGGGTGAGGGGGCGTTTCTTTATAGCGGCAGATGGCATTCAAAAGGACATCGAGTTATTTATCTCGGGGGTAATCTAGCAACAGCCGCGACAGAGTTATTAGTTCATTTAGAACGTGACGATGTTTTGAAAATGTTTCACAAAATGGAAGTCTATTTTGAGGAAATGCATGTCGTCATGGTTGAAGAAGAAGACTTACCCGGCGAATGGAATGCGGTAAGCATTAATCCGATAACACAGTACATAGGGGATGACTGGTTTAATAAAAAAGAATCCTTAATACTGCAGGTTCCTAGTGTTGCGGTTGAAGGAGAAATCAATTACTTGTTAAATCCGGAACATTCCGATTTTAAGGATATCGAATGCAGCGAAATAACAACGTTTAAACATGATAAACGGATTATAAAAACGTAGTTAATTTTTCTGTGTAGTAATATAGCAAAGCTCCGATACGCCAATTTTTCTCGTGTGATTATTTATTTTCTGGAATAAAAAACAGGGGATTTATCACGTCTTCCAGTACATAAATTACTCGACGAGTAATCAACAGATATTGCTTAGTTATTCATGGCGAGAAGAACAACTTGAAATCTGGTTGTTAAATGTTGGTCTATATGAAAAATAATCAGATGCTTGAGACTACTGATACTTTCAGTCGCATTTATTTAAATCGTTTACAGTTGAGTGCAATATTAAAAAACGGACTAGTCAGGGTGTCCTTCTCTAAATATCCTATGCTTTTTTCCTCCTAGTAGCTCCATCACTTTTTAGTAGTTTAAAACCTTTACAGCATCAATAAATACTTAATTTAATTGCTTTTGAATGGGTAGGTGTGGTCAATAGCCAATTGCTGGTCAGCGTTTGCTAGATTCAGTGGTCAGGGGTTAAAAAAAAGGTAGTCAATTCGGTGTGTAATATGCAATTGCGTATTCCAGTTGAATTGACCACCTAGTCTGGTGGGGAGTGATTAGTGATTCCGTTTTAGGCTGACCAGCCTTTTGCTGTTGACCACTTTAGTTAAATGTTTTCATAGGGGTAAGGGTTTCTCTGTAGTCTTGGACTTTCTTTTTTTTACCAATCTTCTTTCCCATTGTTTTATATTTTGAAGCATCTTTTTAATTTGTTCATTGTTTTTGATGCGAATAAAATCTTCATATGTGACATATCTAAAAATATCCTCTTTTAATTCTGTTGTTAAATATGTATCAGTTAAATATAGATAACTGCTCGGGCTTGAAACATAATGTTTAATTGCCCCTGCATCTTCAAGAAAAGCATAAATGCGTTGATTTTTTTCCACTTCAACTTCTATATTGAATGAGTCTAGATATTGGTTCCAGGTTTTGGCGTGCGTCACGTACGGATATATTTTTTCATTCATTCTTTCGTATAAGAAATTTTCTTTTACGTACTGGAATAATTGTGGAGCAACAACATTTAGTGGATAAAAGCTAATAGCACATTTAAAAAAATGAAATAATTTTTCTGATAGGTAATATTCAGAATAGGCAGGATCATCCTGTGTATATCTATTTTCTATGATTAAGCCAATAGCCGCCGTTATGGCGTCGATATCGCTTTCTTTTTGCAATTTCTTAAAAATACTCCAGATATTTTTTTTGGATTTTCTTTTAAATTTTTTTTTATAATTAAGAGGAGGATCGAACATAAAGCTAGGGCATTCAAATAGTAAATTAGTTATTTCGGGACGTAGCTGAGAAAGTAAAAAATAAAGGTCTTGGATATTTTCTGATTTAAATTTAATGACTTCCCAGAAAGGATGATCATAAATTTTGCGCGTTCCTTTCCCTTCTAGGTGGTTTTCTGCGAGCTCAATGTGCTTGGGGCAAGCAAACGCTGTCGCGTTTACATATCGGTTAAAGATACCGGAGGACGTATACCCTTTGATATCTTGGTCTACTTCTTTACGTGGGTTAAAGGTATTCGCTATAAGCTTAAACGCAAGTTGGTTTGGGTTAGCAGCATGGAGTTGATTCATCGCATTGAGAACCCAGCATTGTGTTTTGATGTAATCCGAGGGGTAATGCATCCTTGGGCGACCATATTTTGTTTCATTAGTGTCCATCTTGAAAATGAAATCCCTGTCTTTTCAGTTAGTTATCAATCGAATTCAGTCTTAATTAGTACTAAAAGTAGTCTATTTTTAGACTGTGTGCAATTACTAAAAAAACTATTTAAACTCGCAGCGTATTTTTCATCTCAAAAGGAAATAGAAGTGAAGAAAATAGATACTCAGCAATTGGCTCGTAGCATTGAGAATGATCTACTTGATCAATATGGGAGTTTACTGGCAGGAGATGCCTTGAGGCGTTCTATGGGATTTCCTAGCATGGCTGCTTTTCATAAAGCGATTCAGCGAGATTTACTTCCTATACCTATATTTCAATTAAAAGATCGTCGAGGTCGATTTGCTTTAGCAAAGGATGTTGCATTTTGGCTTGCTGAACAGCGAAACAGTGTTATGAAGTAATGTATTGAATTTAATAAGAACAGTAATGAAGGAGGTAACAAATGACTGACTAAGACAGAGTAGGACTAGAGATAGTCCAACAATTTGTGAGGCGTAGAAACGAAAAACCCCATGAGCGCGAACTCATGAGGTTAATCTGAAAGCATCGAATTTGAACTCTCGATACCTTTCATTCTCGTTGTTCATCCTTTGTTTGTCAATAAATTTTGCACATTAAGCAAAGGATGACACTCGCCTTATTTTTATAAATCACAGTCGTCCTATCTGGGGCTACTGTGTCCTGAATTAAATAAATGGTGATTTAAATGAAAAATCTGCGATATGTATTTAAGTTGGTATTAACCACAGAGCTGTCTGATGCAGAAATAGCCAAGAAAGCCAGTGCCTCAGCTTTTTTGGTTTTCCGTATTCGTCAGAAAACACTTATAAAGCGTTGTGATTGGCAAAAAATTAAAGCGATGAGCGACCAAGATTTTATGAAATTGCTTTTAACGAAGTGTCCTCGTTTTGCTCGACAAGTTTTATCAAAAACAGAACTTGTGTGCCCACCTAAAAGACAAAGAAGTGAATTACTTGAGGGTATCTGGGCGCAATATCGTTCTGCTTATTTACAATAAGGCGTAACTAACTTTTTATAAATATTACCATGTGATAGATAACAGAGTTTTACCTGTTATCTATCACAGTACATTTAATTTATAAGGATACTTAAATGAATAAAGTAAGAGAAATATTAAGACTACTATTAACGACTCTATTATCGATTCGCGCAATTAGTCGCGCTGCGGGAGGATGTTCTCACAACACTGTACGTCGCTATAAGAAGATAGCAGAAAAAAATAATCTTAAGTGGTCAGATATTGAGGAAATGGGTGACGGTGAACTTGAAGCATTAGTCAAAACAAAACGTTATCGTATAACAACAAAAGCAATTCCTGACTGGAGTTATATTCATCAACGTATGCAATACAAATATATGACGTTGCAGTTGCTTTGGGAAGACTATCGATTAGCTAATCCAGATTGTGGATACGGTTATACACAATTTACCGTTCTATATAATCGGTATCGTAAAAAATTAGATTTAAGTATGCGCCAGCATCACCGTGCAGGTGAACGTGTGTTTATTGATTATGCTGGACAAACTGTACCTTACATTGATCCTGAAACAGGAGGTATTTCCTATGTGCAAATTTTCATCGGTGTACTTGGGTGTTCTAACTATACGTTTGCTTTTGCATCTCGGTCACAAGGTAAATTTGATTGGATTGATACTCATGTCAGAATGCTTATTTTTTTTGGTGGCGTTCCTGAAATATTTATCCCTGACAATCTAAAATCAGCAGTGACTAAAGCAGGTAAAGATTTAGTTCTAAACCGAACTTATGCGGAATTAGCAAGATACTATGGGTGCGTGATTATTCCTGCTCGTGTTCGAAAACCGAAAGATAAAGCAAAGGCAGAAAATGGTGTTTTAATTGCATCCCGTTGGATTATAGCTAGATTACTAGAACGTAAGTTTTTCAGTGTGAATGAAATAAATATTGCTATATCAAAATTACTCAAAATATTAAATGAGCGACCATTCAAAAAATTACCAGGGTGTCGTCGCAGTCGTTTTTTAGAGATGGACAAGCCCTTACTAAAGCCACTTCCTGCTACTCCATTTGAATATGCTGAATGGGTTGCTGAACGCAAAGTTAATGCGGATTATCATATGAGCGTTGATAATCATTATTATTCCGTACCGTATCAACTGATCAGTGAAAAAATTGAAACACGCGTAAGTAAAAATACTATTGATCTTATTTATCGTGGTAGAAGGGTTGCCTCTCATCCTCGCAGTTATGTTGAAGGTGGGACTACAACAATCGAGGCACATCAACCTAAAGCGCATCGTGACTACGCTAACCTTACACCAGAGAAACTCATTGAATGGGCGGAAGAAGTGGGTGAATCCACATTGGCTGCCGTTAAATATCAATTTGAATCTCGCCCACATGCTCTTATGGGAGTCAGTGCTTGTTCGTCATTACAGAAATTAGCAAAGGAGTATGGTGATCAAAAGTTTGAGGCAGCATGTAAACGCGCGCTCCGAATCGGTTCGTTATCAATTAAAAGCATTAAATCGATATTGAAACGACGTCTAGTTGATTTTTCTGAAGAACAAATTCCCATTCAAATTAACTTGCCGCTTCATAAAAATGTACGTGGTTCAGATTATTACAACACAAGGAGTCCTTTCTAATGACATTACCTAATCAAACGACTTTATCTCTTAGAGAATTGCGTTTACCTGTTATGGCTGTGGCATTTGAGGAACAGCTTAAGAATCCTGCATTTGCGGAACATTCTTTTGAAACACGTATAGGTTATCTTGCTGATGCTGAGTTAGAAGCAAGAAAAAATAGCAAGCAACAACGTTTGCGTAAACAAGCGAAACTTAAAATCAATGCATGCCTTGAAGATATTGATTACAGCACCCCACGAGGTTTGAATAGAGACGTAGTTAATAGTTTGTCTACAAATGAATACATACATCAAAAACAAAATATTATCATTACTGGCGCAACGGGAACAGGTAAAACATGGATTGCTTGTGCTTTTGGAGATGCTGCCGTGAGAAAAGCTTTTTCAGTTTTATCTATTAGACTATCTCGACTCTTTGAACAATTTCAAATTGCACAAGGTGATGGCACGTTACAACGTTATCGTAATAAGTTAGCTAAGATTGACTTGCTTATTATTGATGACTGGGCCTTAGCACCCGTTACAGTTATTGGCCGTCACGAACTACTTGAACTCATTGATGAGCGTATGAATGCAGGCTCTCTCATTATTACATCACAACTCCCTGTTGATAAATGGCATGACTATTTAGGTGAAGCCACCATTGCCGATGCGATCTTAGATCGTGTTGTTCAACGTGCACATCGTATCGAGTTACACGGTGATTCTTTGCGTAAAACGGATTTGTCTTTACCTGTTAACAAGGAGGTTTAGTTAATCATGACAATTAATGAAACAATGACTCCACAAGATAATAGTGATTCATTTTTTCATTTGGTTAATGCATCGGGTGCAAATGCGGCATCCGATGGTTCTCTTAATAAACCATTTGATAATGAAAGCTCAGACAACGAAGTAAAACAACAGGTTATTGATTACTACCACAACACCTTAAAAAATACGCCTACCATTCTTAGTGCTTTACAAAAGATGGGGATAGATAAAAGTGAAGCGATTGACACTTTTAAACTTGGATTCAGTGATCGAACGTTTGGCAACCTTCTCCCTGAAAAAAATCGTAAGGAAGGCATGGCAAAGCGTGGCCTGTTACAACGTATAGGGATACTCAAAGCCAGTGGTCATGAACTCTTTCGTGGCAGCTTGGTTGTGCCGGTCATTGAGAACGGGTTTGTTCACCAAATGTATGGTCATAAGGTCGCTAAGAAATTAAGGCCAGGCACACCTATTGATACAGCCTTGTACGATTCACTACCTAACCTATTTAATATCAAAGTCGTGCATACATGCGAAGAACTTATTTTATGTTCCTCTATTCTTGATGCTCTAACATTCTGGTGTGCAGGTTATAAAAACGTGACATGCAGTGATGGTGTGGGTTATCTTCCTAATAATATTATTGAGCTATTCAATGACTCGCCTGTTAAACGTGTTTTGATTGCTTATGCTGGTACAAAAAAAGCTGATGCGGCTGGTATAAAACTAGCAAAACAATTAACGACTCTGGATATTGAATGCTATCGCATTGAATTTAATAAAAACCGAGATGCTAATACCTATGCACTCAATAATTTACCTTCAAGCGATTCACTTGGTGAAGTAATTCGAAAGGCGGTTTGGTTAAGTGGTAGTAAACCGCCTGACAAACTCGCCACTAATACAGAGAGTACTGATAAATCATCTGAATGTGTAAGTTCAAATCCAGAACCTGATTTAAATTTACAAAATTATTCGTCAGGTGAAAGCACTGTTGAAAAGGAACCAATAGAAAAAAAAGAAAGTCCCCATGATGAAATGGTCGGAGCGACCGTTATTCCGCAGCCTGCGGTAGAGGTGAAAGCCGAGGTTAAGGACAATGTCATTGTGATGTGTTTTAGTAACCGCCGTTATCGTATTCGAGGACTAGAACACAACACTGTTAGCAATCACCTTAAAGTAAATATTTTGGTAAACCGAAAAGAGGTATTGCATATTGATACCTTTGATTTATATAGCGCACGTCATCGAGATAACTTTTGTAAGCAGTCCTCCATTGAGCTGGGTATTAGCGAAGAGGTATTTAAAAAGGACTTAAGTCAGATTTTATTAAAGCTTGAGCTCTTGCAGGATGAGAATATTAGCCAAATACTCACGCCTAATGTTTTAGACAATGTGTTGACTCCATTAGAACACGCAGAAGCCATGCACTTTTTAAGGTCTCCAAACTTAAAGCATCGCATCTTAGAAGATTTTCAACGCTGTGGGATTGTCGGTGAAAAAAACAATAGTTTGGTTGCCTACTTTGCGTGTGTGTCCAGGTTACTACCAAGTCCTATCGCAGTGATGATTCAAAGCAGCAGTGCGGCCGGTAAAAGTGTGTTGATGGATGTGACGTTATCCTTTGTGCCTGTCACACAACGTGTACAGTACTCTGCCATTACTGGGCAGTCTCTTTTTTATATGGGGGATATTAATGTCAAACATAAAGTCTTTAGTGTCAGTGAAGAGGAAGGCATTAGCGCGGCGGCCTATGCGTT
>VAPK010308571.1_pt1 | contig 11535 bp, 9 predicted proteins | sample 3395031 | NCBI WGS metagenome assembly VAPK01 (sample SAMN08290443, study PRJNA428436) | hydrothermal vent metagenome | isolation source: Deep-sea hydrothermal vent chimney 1 | place: Pacific Ocean: Juan De Fuca Ridge
CAGCCTTCTCCCCCCTCGGGGGAGAAGGAGCAAAAACTAAATAGCCGTCTGAAGACGGGGGATTTACGGAGCCCCTATCGGAGACTTTAAATCGGGCAGACCATTTCACCCAGTTTGCTGGTTAGCTTAAGGTTTTCACTGTAATCAACCGGACAATCAATCACGCTGACAGTATTATCGGCCAGTGCTTTTTTCAAGGTCGGCAACAAATCTTCACCGCGTTCAATACGATAGCCTTTAGCGCCAAAGGATTCGGCATACATAACAAAATCCGGATTGGTAAAATCAATATTGGACTTACGTCCAAATTGATTCATCTGCTTCCATTCGATCAGGCCATAGGCGCTGTCGCTCCAGATCAGAATGACAATCGGTGTTTTCAGTCGCAATGCGGTTTCAATTTCCTGTGAATTCATCAGGAAGCCGGCATCGCCAGTAACGGCAACCACGCCGCGATCCGGATAGGCTAACTTGGCGCCAATGGCACCGGGAACCGCAATTCCCATGCTCGCAAAACCATTGGAAATCAGGCAGGTATTGGGTAACTCACAGCGGAACATACGCGACATCCACATCTTGTGCGCACCCACATCGGATATGGCAATGTCTTCCATCTCCATTGCGGTACGCAAGTCCCAGATGATTTTCTGCGGCTTCATCGGCACCTGATTATCATCCTTGAAACGGTTCATATCTTCGATCAGTGCATCACGCAGGGCACGCATGGTGTTGCCAGTAGCGGGTGAGGCAACCTCCATGATGCGCAACAAGGAGTGTTTGATATCACCCACCACACCAACATTAACCGGGTAATAAGCATCAACCTCGGCAGGCGACTGATCGATGTGGACGATTATTCGATCTTTGCTCGGATGCCAGAGATAGGGATGATACTCCACCAGATCATAGCCGATGCAAATAATCACATCGGCCTTGCTAAATCCACAACTGATATAGTCGTTGGCCTGCAAGCCCGCACTGCCCAGCGCCATGGGGTGTTTGAAAGGAATAATTCCTTTGGCCATAAAGGTGTTGGCCACCGGAATGCGTAGACGCTCGGCGAAATCAGCCAGTTGCGCCCAGGCTTTGTTTCGTACCACGCCATTGCCTGCCAGAATAATTGGGTTTTTAGCACGGGAAATCACATGTGCCGCCTGTTCCACTTTTTCGTGCGGCGGCTCGGGAATAGCCGGTTGCTTGACCGCAAGTGGCACGTCATCCACTTCCATTTCGGCGATATTTTCCGGAAATTCGATAAAACAGGCGCCGGTCTTTTCTGTTTGCGCCACCTTGAAGGCTTTGCGCACCACTTCACTGATAATATTGGGGGTTAGCAGACGTGAGGAATATTTGGTAATGGGTTGAAATATCAACTGCAGATCCAGCACCTGATGCGATTCCTTGTGCAGTCGCTGGGTGCTAGCCTGCCCGGCAATGGCGACTACCGGGGCATGATCCATATTGGCATCCGCCACCCCGGTCACCAGGTTGGTCGCACCTGGCCCCAGGGTCGCCAGGCATACACCGGCCTTGCCAGTGAGGCGGCCATAGACATCGGCCATAAAAGCCGCGCCTTGCTCATGTCGGGTAGTAACGAATTTAATCGGCGAATCCAGCAACGCATCCATGACATCCAGGTTTTCCTCTCCTGGAATACCAAAAATATATTCCACACCTTCGTTTTCAAGACATTTAATGAAGAGTTCAGATGCCTTCATGCGAGTTGTTCTCCTTTGGATAGATGTTTATCCCGGCAAAACCGCGGGCAAGCTCAGTCGCCAAATTCAAGCTACTCTGCTGCCTATCGGCCTGACGACAAGATTCTTTAAAACGCAGCACTCACTGCATCTGCTTGATAGCAATCCTGAACAAACCAGCGCATCCTCAGGAAAGCCTTGCCAACACACTCTGACTGAAAACAATTAATCAGTGCTTCTGTAAATAATTGCTATTTTCCCGATTCTTTTTTGATCAGATAATTCAGCACCTCGATCATACCTTTGCGACCACCGGCCATCGGTCCATCGGTCAAGTATTTTCCATTGACTACCAGTGAGGGTACCCCGCTAATGCCATATTCTCTGGACAGTTCTCTGGCCCGACGCACTTTGGTATCCACCCCAAAAGAACTGAAGACATTGTCAAAGTCCTTCGCAGATACTCCCAGTTTGAGGAAAAACGTCTTCACTTCAGCGACCGTGCTCATGGGTTGTTTTTTCAGATGAATGGCATCAAAAAAAGGCTTGTGAAACTTATTCATAATTCCCAGGAAATCAGCCGTGTAATAAGCCTTGGCATGCAGCGCCCAGGTTTTATTGAAAACAGCCGGAATGCGAATAAACTCAACATTCTTCGGTTTGCTCTTTAGCCATTTATGTATATTTGGTTCCAGCCGGAAACAGTGCGGGCAACCATACCAAAACAGTTCGACCACCTCGACCTTGCCCGGCCCCACCTGGGTCGGTACGGGTTCTTTTAGGCGTTGGTATTCAATACCTTCATCATAATTACGCGCCGACGCCGTTGAGAAAAACACGACCATCATTATCAGTGTCAACGATGTACGAAGAACATTCAACATATTTACTCTCCATTAATTTTAACCTGAATCCGTGGCTTTTAAACGGATCCCCCCCCTGGACTGCGACCCGGTAAAATTACAAACACAGGTGCGCGACTGCAATCGCGTTGTTTACAGTAACCGTTATGAATGACCATATAATGATGCAGAGGTTCCTTGCCAATATGCTGCAGACACAAAAAAAGGCGGTAACAATACCGCCCTTTCCTGACCTAACTGTTGCACACTGGCAACATTTACTACCGGTTTTAATGCAGACCGGAAATAAATGCAGCCACAGACTTGATTTCCTTGTCAGTCATTCTGGCTGTAACACCACGCATCATGCTATTAGGATCATTTTTGCGTTTAGCACTTCGAAAATCATTCAGGGCTTTAACCACATAAGGCGCATTCTGCCCACTCAACAGGGGAAATTTCGCGGCAGGATTTCCTTCCCCTGACGGACCATGACAGGCCATACAGGCTGCCACGCCGGTAGCTTTGTTGCCACCGTGGTAGATCTTTCCACCCAGTTCAGCTTTAGACTCATCAGCGGATCCTTTTTTCACTTTCTGGGAAGCAAAAAATGCCCCCAAATTAGCCATATCCTGTTTGCTCAAACTGGCAACCTGCGCAATCATCAGCGGCTCGAAACGCGCACCGCTTTTGAAATCAGCCAGTTGTTTGGCGATATACGAAGCATGTTGACCGGCTAATGCCGGCCAGGCGGGGTTAACATTACCCGCACCGTTCATGCCGTGGCAGCTGAAACAAACCTGCGCTTTCGTTTTACCTGCTTCGGCATCACCAGCAGCCTGGCTGGCACTGGAGAAAAAAACAGATAACATCATCAATGAAAACAGAATTTTGAACTTCATGAGTTTTAACCAACGTTGAGTTTAAATGTAAAATCGAAGTATTGTGCTATGCCTGCATGCATGGATCCGGAATTATTTAGCCTTGCTAACCATGTAGGCTACAGCTGCTTTAACATCAGCATCGCTCAGATCAGAACGACCACCCTTGGCTGGCATCACGCCTTTCTTACCTTTGAAACCATGCAGTGCATGTTTTTCCAGAGTAGCAATGCCCTTTGCAATACGCGGTGCCCATGCATCTTTATGGCCAATCATAGGAGCACCGGCGGCACCTGTACCATGACATGCAAAGCAGGCAGATTGGAATGTTTTCTGGCCATCAGCCTGTGCAGTAGTAACAGAGGCCATCAAAGCAACAGTAGCCACTGTGGCAATCATCAGATTTTTCATTTAGTTCTCCTAAAAATTCTTTAATGTTTAAGTCTTCAAGCTATAAAAAAGTTATTAAACGCAATTACTTCAGTTTATAAACCACTGTTTCTGGCACAACAGGTGTAGTCAAGTTAGAATCAGTGTCTCCATAACCCGATCACCAAATCAGGCGGGCTTTTATATCAAGAAGCACGCCACCAGATCAAGCGACAGGATTATATCTCACTTTAGTAATTGACGTATATCAAAAAATCTGGAAACACCCTAGTATACTGTTCAGGATTAAACGTGCAAAACATCTTTTCCAGCATAAATTTCATTACCAGCGTACCCAGCCCAAGGCTGGCTCCCACAGATACCGGAGCCGAGGTAGCCTTTGCTGGGCGTTCCAACGCGGGCAAATCCAGCGCCCTAAATGCCATCACCAACCGCAAAGCCTTGGCGCGCACCAGTAAAACCCCTGGTCGCACTCAACATCTGGTCTTTTTTGGCCTGGATGAAGACACTCGACTGGTGGATCTGCCCGGCTATGGCTATGCCAAGGTCCCCGAACACGTCAAGCAGAAATGGGGCCAGGCCATGGCTGACTACCTGCAATCACGACAATCGCTGCAGGGACTGGTGCTACTGATGGATATTCGCCATCCTCTCACCGAGTTTGATCAACAAATGCTGGACTGGTGTCAGCATGCAGACATGCCGGTGCATATCCTGCTGACCAAGGCTGACAAACTTAAACGCGGCCCAGCAAAAAACACCCTGTTAAAAATAAAAGCAATACTCGCAAAATATCCAGCCGTGACGATTCAACTATTTTCCGCCTTAAAAAAACAGGGTGTCGAAGAAGCCCAGTCGGTACTCATTCAATGGCTAACTATAGCGGATGACGACAGCAAATAAAAAAAACCCGGATCGGGTTTCAGGGATGAGGGGGGGCTGATCCGGGGTGACAAAGGGAATGCTGTCATTATTTGAACCATCGACCAATAAGGTGGAGTTGACTCAGACTGTAAGCTTAGGCGAACACAGGCTAATTGCAGCTCAGCAACTGTTAAATATTGTAAATTTCAGCGCATCTGCTTATTCCCGTCTTGCCTGAATCCCATATTCAGAACATTCCCGCAAGCAGCACTTACACAATATATGTGCTATAAATTTAAATAGGGGTATGAAATAACGGTGTTTAGCTGTCTGCGTGGTCGGGCATTCATACTCTAAACGCTCGCCATAAAAAAACCCCGGAAGAATTGGGGATTAGGCTTCCGGGGTCAAATAACCCGGCATTGGGGACCGGGGCATATTACAATTCCCACCAGGGAGGGTTATGGGAATTGTGCGTTGCTGCACGGTGAGTCTGACTGGCCAGTTTCAAAAAGGTTCAAAAAAACTTTTAAAATTTTTCACAGCTGTCCCGTTAACCCCCTCTCCCCATCGGGAAGAGGGGGCTTAATTCGATAAGGCCTTGCTTTATTTGCCCCCTCATCCATGCCTTCTCCCCCAGAGGGAGAAGGCATGGCTCCGATGTTAGAATGCGAGACATTTCATGTCTTCAATGGCTTCGATTAACCTAATACTCACAGAATCAGAAACTTATCAATTATCACTATAATATTAACGGGACAGCCGTGAAAATTTTCAAATTATTTTAAAATAAGGCCACGTCAGTGCGCCTCATCCCAGTTATCACCTATGCCAATATCTACCACCAGGGGCACCGCCAGTTCTGCTGCGCCCGCCATGCTGTTTTTAATTATGTCCGTGGCCTCCTCCAGAATTTCCCCGGCTACCTCAAACACCAGCTCATCATGTACCTGCATTATCATGCGCACATCGACGCCAGTCCCCTGTAGCCAGCGATCGACTTCAATCATGGCCCGTTTGATAATGTCGGCCGCAGTACCCTGCATAGGTGCGTTGATGGCGGTGCGCTCTGCATACTGGCGGCGCATAGCATTACGCGCATTGATTTCCGGCAGATACAAACGGCGACCAAACACGGTTTCCACATAACCCTGCGCACGCGCCTGTTCACGCGTGCGCTCCATGTACTCTTTGACCCCAGGATAGCGGGCGAAATAACGATCCACGTACTCCTGCGCCTCAGTCCGTGAAATATCTAGCTGCCGCGCCAGACCAAAGGCCGACATGCCATAGATCAAGCCAAAGTTAATCGCCTTGGCCGAGCGCCGTTGATCTTTACTCACCGATTCAGGTTCCAGGCCAAAGACTTCTGCCGCCGTGGCCCGGTGTATATCCTCACCCGCCGCGAAGGCCTTGAGTAAACCCGCATCACCTGAAAGATGCGCCATGATACGCAGCTCAATTTGCGAGTAATCTGCCGCCAGCATGCGATAGCCTGCTGCCGGAATAAACGCCTTGCGGATGCGTCGGCCCTCTTCCGTACGCACCGGGATATTCTGCAGATTAGGATCCGAGGACGATAACCGGCCTGTAGCCGCCACCGCCTGATGATAAGAGGTATGCACGCGGCCACTGTCGGCATCCACCTGCAGGGGTAGTTTGTCGGTATAGGTGGATTTGAGTTTGCTTAAAGATCGGTATTCCAGAATTAGCTTCGGCAGGGGATAGTCATGCGCCAGTTCCTGCAATACCGACTCCGCTGTGGACGGCTGACCTTTGGGGGTTTTCGACTTTACCGGCAGCCCCAGCTTCTCGAACAAAATTACCTGCAACTGTTTCGGTGATCCCAGGTTGAATTCCTCACCAGCCATCTCGAAAGCCTGCTGTTGCAGCTCCTGCAGGCGTGCGGTCAGCTCGTTGCTCTGCTGTTCAAGCATCTCACAGTCTAAACGCACACCGGTACGCTCCATACGCGAGAGCACCGGCAACAACGGCAGTTCAATCTCCCGAAATACACGTTCCAACGCCGGTACCGCCTGTAGTTGCGGCCAGAGTTTTTCATGCAAGCGCAAAGTAATGTCAGCATCTTCAGCCGCATAGGGTGCAGCCTCTTCTATCACCACCTGATCGAAGCGGATCTGTTTGGCGCCCTTGCCCGCCACGTCTTCATAATGAATAGTCTGCTGGCCCAGGTGTTTCAGCGCCAGGGTATCCATGTCATGACGACTGGCGGTGCTGTCCAGCACATAGGATTCGAGCATGGTGTCATAGGCGATGCCCTGCAATTCAATGCCATAGTTGGCCAGCACATTCATATCATATTTCAGGTTCTGTCCCAGCTTGAATTGTTGTGGATCTTCCAGCAGGGGTTTGAACAACTTGAGCACCGCATCCCGATCCAGCTGCACAGGCGCACCCTCATAACTATGCGCCAGCGGCACATAGGCGGCCTCACCGCTTTTTACCGCAAACGACAGGCCAACAATTTGCGCTTGCATATAATCGAGACTGGTGGTTTCCAGATCAAAGGCGAACACGTCAGCACCCTGCAATTTTTCCAGCCAGCGATGCAACTCAGCCTCAACAAAGAGGGTTTCATAATTCACGTCGGCCTGCCCGGAATCAATGCCCGCTTCATTATTGCCATCCAGCAATTCCGCCAGCCAGCTTTTGAATTCATATTCGGAATACAACTGCTGCAGTTTTTCCCGCTCCGGCTCACCCCGCTGCAGGCTCTCGACCGATACCTCTAGCGGCAGGTCGCATTTTATGGTCACCAGTTGCCGTGACAGAGGGATCTGCTCCAGGCTATTGCGCAGACTCTCGCCCACCTTGCCTTTAATCTCGTCGGCGTGTGCCAGCAGCTGATCGAGACTGCCGTACTGGTTGAGCCATTTGGCGGCGGTTTTGGGGCCGACTTTGGGCACACCGGGAATATTATCCGAGGTGTCCCCCACTAACGTGAGATAGTCGATTATCTGCTCTGGCGTAACACCAAACTTTTCTTTTACCCCCGCAGCATCACTGTAACTGTCGGTCATGGTATTGATCAGACTGACGTGTCCGTTCACCAGTTGCGCCATATCTTTATCGCCGGTGGAGATCAGAGTATTAATTTTCTTCGCCGTGGCCTCCATCGCCAGCGTACCAATCACATCATCGGCTTCCACCCCATCGACACAGAGCAGGGGCAACCCCATCGCCCGGATAATCTCATGGATAGGCGCAATCTGCTGGCGTAGATCATCCGGCATAGGTGGGCGGTTGGCTTTGTATTCAGGGTACATGTCGTTACGGAAAGTTTTGCCCTTGGCATCAAAAACAATGGCAATATGCTGCGGCTCATAATCCTTGAGCAGGCGGCGGATCATGTTGATCACACCATAAATAGTGCCGGTAGGCTGACCGCGGGAATTACTAAAATCGGGCATGGCGTGGTAGGCTCGAAACAGATAGGACGAACCGTCGACGAGGACAAAAGGTGGGGGATTTTTTTTATGCATAATTCCAATTTCAGTGTTTTTTTCAAAAATTTCGAGGAAACGAAGTAAAATTTAAAGCGTCAGATAAAGTAGGATCGCACGATTTGTGCTCCCGGCAAAACCTTCGCAATCTGACGCAATAAAATATTTTCTGTCTTTACACAGGCAGGTTCAGTTATTTTAGTTTACTATTCTGCTCACTCAGCCTAATTTATATTCAGTCATTAGTGGACGCACGACCCAGGAAACACTATGAAATTATTTCTTTTTCCATACATGATTGCCTACCTGTTTACTGGCGTAGCCCTGGCCCAGGATTCACTTATACCGCCCCCGCCTCTGCCGGAAGAGCCTCCGCAAAGCACCGACATTCCTGAGCCAGAAGTGAATATCATCCACCGCAAAGATCGCACCATCGAGGAATATCGCGTCAACGGCGTCCTGCGCTATATCAAGATCACCCCCAGCCACGGCCCCGCCTATTATATGGTAGACACTAACGGCGATGGCTTTGTGGATCAGCGCTTTGATGATTTAGAAAATCCAGCTAATAACCAATGGCTACTGATGGAGTGGTAAACTATCCGTGCAACGCTCAGAAACCCTATAATACGCGGACGCCTGTGGATAACTTTGTGGATGAAATTGGGATAATCAAACCCTTCATGGGAGTATGCTTATATTTGAATTATATAAAAAAACAAAAGTAGTCGTTATATCCCAACAAAACAATAACTTATACTATTTTTACAGACTAAAATATTAATTCACCTTCTTTGTAACATAAAAATCATTAACTTAGAACAGGTGTGCATAACTCATACAGAATTTTTACCTGCTCTGCCAAAAGCGACCAGCCTGACCCATCCGCCAGACCATGAATCAGACACCCAACCACCCCACCCCCTGCCGACGTCTAATTGACCGCATCGATCATTTCAGTGAACTGAGCGGTCGAGGCGTGGCCTGGCTAACCCTGCTGATGGTACTCCTGACCTTTCTTATCGTGGTCCTGCGCTATGGCTTCGACAGCGGCTGGATCGCGTTGCAGGAATCCGTGACCTGGCTGCACGCCACCGTCTTCATGATCGGTGCCAGCTACGCCCTGAAAAGAGACAGCCATGTGCGAGTAGATATTTTCTATCAGAAATTCGGTCCTCGCGGTCGCGCCCTGGTGGATCTACTCGGCAGCCTGTTGCTATTGCTGCCGGTCTGCCTATTTATATTTCTGGCTAGCTGGGATTATGTGCTGGAAGCCTGGAAAATAGGCGAAAGCTCAGCGGAAACAGGCGGTTTACCCGGCCTCTACCTGCTCAAATCTCTGCTCCTGATCATGCCTGCTCTGCTGATTCTTCAAGCTCTGGCCCACAGTCTGCGCGCATGGCTAGTCCTGCGTGGCGATGAGGGGCAAATATAATGGCCGAATATCTGCCCCTGTTCATGTTTCTGGCCGTCTGCGTGGTCTTGTTGGCGGGTTATCCCGTCGCCTTTTCCCTCGGTGGCACAGCTCTGCTGTTTGCTTTTGGCGGTGAACTGGGCGGTACTTTTGATAACGCTTTTCTGCAGGCTCTGCCCAACCGCCTGTTCGGCATTATGACCAACGCCACCCTGATCGCAGTACCGCTGTTCGTATTCATGGGCGTAATGCTGGAACGATCCAAAGTGGCTGACAAGTTGCTTGATACTATGGCTTTGCTGTTTGGCTCCCTGCGCGGCGGGCTGGGCATTTCAGTCACCATCGTCGGCATGCTGCTAGCAGCCAGCACCGGCATTGTCGGCGCTACCGTGGTCACCATGGGCCTGCTGTCCCTACCCACCATGCTTAAGCGCGGCTACGATCCTGGCCTGGCCTGCGGCACCATTTGCGCCTCCGGCACCCTGGGACAAATCATTCCACCCTCGATTATTCTAATCCTGCTGGGTGACGTGCTGGCCAGCGCCTACCAACAGGCGCAACTAAACATGGGCATTTTCTCCCCGGAAAGTCTGTCGGTCGGCGATCTATTCGCCGGTGCTCTGATCCCTGGGTTAATCCTGGTGCTTCTGTATATTCTTTATCAGATTGGTATCGCACTGGTACGCCCGGACTATGCCCCAGCCATTCCCGCTGCCGAACGAGAGGCGGCACGCGCGGGATTGAAAATGCGCGTAATCAAGGTATTGATTCCGCCGTTGTTACTTATCTTCGCGGTGCTGGGTTCCATCATGCTCGGCGCCGCTACGCCCACCGAAGCCGCCTCGGTGGGTGCCATCGGCGCAATGCTGCTGGCCATGTCCCAGAAACAATTTAATCTGACGATACTAAAAGAAGTCATGCGCACCACCACCGATGTCACCAGTATGGTGTTTTTAATCCTGATCGGTGCCTCCTTGTTCTCACTGGTCTTCCGTGGTTTTGGCGGCGATGATCTGGTGCATGAATTATTGACCAATCTGCCTGGCGGCGTATTCGGCGCCATGTTTATCGTTATGCTGGTCATGTTCCTGCTAGGTTTCATTCTCGACTTTATCGAGATCACCTTTGTCATCGTTCCCATCGTCGGCCCGGTATTGCTAAGCATGGGACTTGATCCGATCTGGCTGGGAATTATGATCGCCATCAATTTGCAAACATCTTTTCTCACTCCACCTTTCGGCTTTGCGCTGTTTTATTTGCGCGGCGTGGCGCCAAAGAGCATCAGCACATGGGATATCTATCGCGGCGTTATGCCCTTTATTTTGATACAGCTATTTATGCTGGGTCTGCTCGCTTACTGGCCCAGTATCGCTACCTGGCTGCCCGGCCTTATCTATAACTAGCCATATCGCTCCAGCCAATCATGCTGCGATTAATGCCTGTGCGTTTAACGCTTAAATATCAGTATTAATTCTGTGTTTTATTTTTAGTTTTAAAGTCCACGCCAACTATGACGATAGTATTTCTATGCCGGTAGTTCCGGTTTTGTTTTATCTGATTTACTACGCATCTGTTTTCTGTTGAAACAAAAGCAATGGAGATGCACCCGGTTCCAAAGGAGTTATGGAATGAACAGCTGTTCGATTAAAACCAAGTTAATCTTACTTACCCTTTTATTTGCGCTCGGCATGACCGGTATGCTGGCACTGGCGCGTTACAACACCAGTCATATTTTTGATCTGCAACAGGCGCAACTACTGGTAAGTAAAATCGAAACCGGCATGCTCACCCTGCGCCGCAATGAAAAAGACTTCCTTGCCCGTCACACTCTTAAATACCAGAAAAAATTTGAAACCAATTACCAAAGCCTGCAACAGAACATCAACAGCCTGCAAGCACTACTGACAAAATCAAACATTGATATAAATCAGCTAACCCAACTTGCCAGCATCCTCGCCAACTACCGTAAAGATTTTAATAGCA
>VAPK010612749.1_pt1 | contig 11533 bp, 10 predicted proteins | sample 3395031 | NCBI WGS metagenome assembly VAPK01 (sample SAMN08290443, study PRJNA428436) | hydrothermal vent metagenome | isolation source: Deep-sea hydrothermal vent chimney 1 | place: Pacific Ocean: Juan De Fuca Ridge
CAACAATAGCTTGTAGTTGGTATTGTTTTTCATCAGGAGTCATATCATTTTGTCAGAATCAATCACAGGTATGGTATTAGCAGGTGGTTTGGCCAGGCGTTTTAATTCTGAGGACAAGGGGCTCATTTCTCTGCTTGACAGACCATTGGTGTCATATGCTCTGGATGCTCTCATTCAAATAGCGGATCCGGTAATAATTAATGCAAATCGTAATCAAGCGTTATACGAGGCGCTTGGTTATCAAGTAATATCAGATCTGGATCAAAGCTTCTCGGGGCCACTAGCAGGGGTATTAAGTGTGATGCGTCAGGTTGATACTAAGCTGGTTTTTTCGGTACCATGCGACTGCCCGTTGATCAATGCAGAAATTCTGTTGCGTATGACTCGGACCTTGAAAAATGAGCATGCAGATTGCTGCATTCCCGACGATGGCGAGCGTGTTCATCCGGTTTTTTTATTGATTCGAACAGCTTTACAGGATGATTTGGCTGCCTATCTGCATAGCGGCGAACGCAAGATAGATCGCTGGCTGGAACAACATCACCTGGTAAAAGCAGATTGCTCTGATCAGCCGGATGTTTTTCTCAACGTCAATACGCCTGAACAGCTTGAAGATCTACAACAGCGTTTAGAAATGTGAATTAATTCTCATTCCTTAAGATAACACCATGTATACACCTGCCCCCCGACATTATCCCGATCTACTATTATCCGATGCCGGGTTATCATCAACCACAACAGTGGATGCAATTAATGAGCAGGGTGAAAGTCAGCCAGTCTCTTTGGTCGGCGAACGACCATTAACAATTTATCTGGATAAATACGAAATTGTCACATTGATGACAATTGGCACCCATCCGGAATTACTCACACTGGGTTATTTGCTTAATCAAGGACTGCTGGATAATCTGGAGCAAGTGCGCATTATCCAAGTCGATTGGGAAACCAATTCAGTCGCAGTGGTTACCAGCAAACAACACACTGATATTCGCAGCATGCTGGAAAAGCGCACAGTCACTACAGGGTGTGGACAAGGCACTGTGTTTGGTTCGCTAATGGATAAAATCCAGCAAATCAAAATGCATCACCCGCCGTTTAAACAATCTGATTGTTATCATTTATTGCGGACCATTCGCGATTATAATCTAGTCTACAAGCAGGCTGGGGCAGTACATGGTTGTGCATTATGCCAAGCCAGTAACATCGTGGTGTTTGTTGAAGATGTTGGCAGACACAATGCAGTTGATGCGATTGCTGGATACATGCAGTTGGAGAAAATTACTGGCGCTGATAAAGTGTTTTATACAACTGGCCGTTTGACATCTGAAATGGTGATCAAAATCAGTCAGATGCAGATTCCAATTCTGTTATCGCGTTCTGGCGCTACTCAAATGGGTGTGGACGTTGCGCATCAGGCTGGCGTTACACTAATATCGCGTGCTAAGGGTAAAGCTTTTCAGGTGTTGAGTGGAGCACAAAACATTGTGTTTGATGCGACACCAAACAGAACCAGACTGGATCGCAAAAACAGTCCAACTATTGTTACGGAAGGCCCTGAATAGCAGACGTTTGTTATACTTCGCACGGATACGGCTGGGGTTTTCTATCGATTGATTTTTGCCGCTAGACTGCGTTGTTAAAACAGTTGTGTAGCAAGCTATGCGCTCGTTTTAGCGCTTTGCTATCGTAACTCAGCTTACCTTTATTTTGTGCAATTGCTGTCTGGAAAGTGCTCATTTACACCTGTAAACTCCGCGCTTTCGCCTTGCTCTTGAACAAAATAGAGGGCAATCTGAACAGTTACAGATAACGCTGAGTAGCAACTTGCTATCAACAAAAAAAACTAAGCGCTATAAAACCCGTATCCGCGCAAAGTATCAGTTAACAGGAAGATCCTTGTCCATTGCTAACGCACACAACCCATCCAAAACCAATCCGGCAGGACTGACCATGCCGATCACTTTACGCTCTTCGATCACGGGTGCTCGAATTAAATCGTAGCGTGCAAACAATCGTGAGCAATAGCGGATATTCATCTGCGGAGGTATTGAAATCACGGGTTTGGTCATGATTTCATAAACATTAACCCGCTCTGGGGCGCGATCCAGAGCCATGACATGGCGTGCAACATCTCCGGCAGTGAGTAATCCATATTCATCATTTTCATCGCGTGGATTAACCACTAACACAGCTGTTTTTTCACGTTTCATCGCCAGTAGTGCTTCACTGATGGTTGCTGTGCGATCAATGGTCACAAACGATGTTCTCATGATCTCCCTTACCCGAATAACGCGTTGTTTAGGTTTCATAATTGATCCTCAATGGCTGGGGTGATGGTTTCCATTTGATGCATAACACCAATTGCATCTTCTACATTGAGCTGAATGGTAATACCAGTACCTGGCTCAGCCTCAAACTTACCAGCATCAGCAATCGCTTCCAGAATCTGGCGACTAAGATGTTCTTCAACAAGAAACATCAGCACATCGCGCTGCGTATCCAGGTTTAGTCCAAAAAAGGTTTTTGATTTGGTAATGCCTTCTCCGCGAGCATTATTAATAACAGTTGCACCAGTTGCGCCATTTTCTCGTGCTGCAGCGATGACTTGGTTGGTTTTATCATCATTGACAAAAGCAATAATCAGTTTAAAGTGCATGATGATCCTCAGCTTAGGAGTTGTCCGTGAATAAGTTGGACATTATCGCGCTCAGATTTAGGTGCAGGTTTGGTCGATCTGATTGAACAAAACCGCAGGCATAGCAGGCTACGTTGAGGATTTTGAGATTGAAGATCGGCCAAAAATGATCTGAAGATGAAATGCGATATGTTCAACTTATTCACGGACAACTCCTTAATGTTTATTGAATTTTGTGCGGCTTCGCCATTCAGCAATTTGGGCGTAGCCGAGTACGGCCATAATCGGAAACAAGCTGGCAAACGCAATCAATCCAAAGCCGTCTATTAACGGGCTTCTTCCAGGCACAGATGATGCCAGACCAAGACCCAGCGCAGCCACCAGAGGAACTGTTACGGTTGATGTGGTAACTCCACCTGAATCATAAGCCAGCCCAATAATCAGTTTTGGTGCAAATGCAGTTTGAATCAGCACCAACAGATAACCACTGATAATATACATCCAGAGTTCAGTACCACTGACAATGCGATAAGTGCCTAGCGCTATGCCAAATGATACACCCAATGCGACCGCCAATCTCAAGCCCAAGGCGTTAATGCCACCAGCAGAAATTTGTTCTGCCTTGGTTGCTACTGCGATCAGTGAAGGTTCTGCCAGTGTAGTTGCAAAACCAATTGCAGCTGCAAACAAATACACCCACAGATAACCTTGCCATTGATTGGCAGTATAACCAGTTGATTGAATGATAAAATCAGGATTAGTCAACTGAGCTGCCATCACCTCGCCAAGCGGAAACAATGCCATTTCCAAACCCTGAATAAACAGAGTGATTCCGAATAAAACAGCAAAAAACCCGACAATGACCCGTTGTGGATTTGGAACAGGCTTGCGCAGAACCAACAGTTGAAAGCCAATTAGAACTGCCATAATCGGCAGAATATCGCGGATGCTGTTTAATAAGGTTGCGCCTAGCTGTATTAAGACGTCCATGCTAAATCAGAATTCCGTAGAGCATGACAAATATCATCGGCGTTAATGACGCAAGCGCGATCAGTCCGAAACCATCCGTAACTGGATTACGACCTTGGATTGACGACGCCAGCCCTATTCCCAGTGCAGTCACTAACGGGACGGTAATCGTCGAAGTAGTGATGCCTCCAGAATCATAGGCAATACCGATAATTTCAGGAGGTGCAAACGCTGTCATGATGATAATGCCCAGGTAGCCGCCAATAATCAGATATTGCAGAGACCAGCCTTTGAGTATACGCAACACACCGATGATTATTGCGGTGCCAACCGAAACAGCAATGGTGAGGCGCAAACCTAAGGCATAAGAGTCTTGTGCGGCTTGGGAGTTGGTAATTACACCGCCTTCGGCAGCAATTGATGCTGCTTTTAGCGAAATCGCAAGCAAGGCGGGCTCTGCGATGGTTGTTCCAAAACCTAATGCGAATGCAAACGTCACCAACCAAAACACACTGCCTTTTCGTGCAAACGCATAGGCCATACTATCGCCGATGGGGAACAGAGCGAGCTCAAGACCATACATGAATAAAGTCAACCCCAGTGTTACCAGTATGATTCCAGTTATCAGATTGGTCAGATCCGGAAAAGGCTGCTTAATAATCAGTAACTGAAAAATACTGACAACAACCAGAATTGGAAGCAAATCGATAAAACTGCTGAACAGCTGTTTCAGGAATCCTGATTTAATACGAATCATTCAGGATATGCTATCACTGTTTCAATCAAACTTTTTCTGCAAGTCCATAACAATTTTCACCAGTGCCCAGGTTGAATATAGAATTACAGCATATAAAATCCACTCTAAAATAGAAACACGGGTGGGATCATCGTCAAAGATGAGCATAGACATCCCAGCCAGAAAGATGTTCAGAACATAAATAAAGATTTTAAGCATTATCAAGTTGATTATTTTTGACGCTTAGAAGCAAGGATTTAATAACTTCCAGATTTTGACTTTCTTTTTGGCTCCACAGAATCACTAATCAAATAGTTACAAGCTAAGGGATGGGCACGAAATAACTTCGGCAACTGGCGTAGGATTTTTGTTCATATTCAAAGCCTGCCCCGTACTTGATGCGGGGGCGCACAAACAGGCGCATAGTGGGCTATGTAACTGTTTGTGCAACGCTGAAGATGAGCAATAAGACAAGCCAGTTGTCGAAGTTATTTCGTGCACGTTCCTAACTACGTTGAGTGATTTTGCAATTGAAGATCGACAGAACATGGTCTGAAGCTGGGATGCAACAAAGATGACTCATTTATTTCCAACCCCTAAGGAACGTACAAGAAATATACCTTACACGTTCTTAAGCATGTATACGAGCATCGAGACTGCAAGTGTAAAATAGGAGTACGATATGCTCAGCAATATTAACAGATTCTGATAAGAGACGTGCATGGAATAACTTCAGCAATTGACGGCAGGATTGCTGTTCGGCTTCAAGGCGCCGCAACAGGCGCATAGTGAGCTATGTAACTGTTGCGGCAACGCCGAAAACGGACAACAAAACAAATCAGTTGTCGAAGTTATTTCATGCACGTCCCCCTAAGCAAAGAGAGGAAGTGATTATGCAATGGCAGGTTTATCTTTCTGGTGAAATTCATTCTGACTGGCGGGAGAAAATTTCTGATGGAGTGCAACGTGAAGGCTTGGCTATCACGCTTAGCTCCGCCGTGACTGATCATCAGACCAGCGATGATTGTGGTGATCGATTGCTAGGCGCTGAAAACGAACCGTTTTGGAAGGATCACAAAGCAGCAAAGATTAACGCGATTCGTATCAAAACACTGATTCAGCAAGCTGATCTGGTAGTTGTTCGCTTTGGTGACAAATATCGGCAATGGAATGCTGCTTTTGATGCAGGTTATTCGCTAGCGCTGGGCAAGCCAATCATCACCCTGCATGATGATGGATTAACCCATGCGCTTAAAGAAATCAATGCAGCAGCAATGGCATCAGCACGAACCCCAGAACAAGTTGTTGCGATTCTCAAATACAGCTTGACCGGCAAATGCTAATTTAGGTTCCTGATTTTTCCAGTTCATCATAAAGCATCTCGTATTCAGCCGTCACTTTATGCTTGGGAGCAAAATGAATCAACGGCATGCATGCACTGTGAGATTCTCTGATGACCACAGAAGGTGAGATTGCAGTTTCCAGTAGCGGGTGACCTTCATCATTCAATTCAGCAATAATTTGCTGTGGTAATCTAGCGCGTCCTTGATACTGATTTGCAATAATTCCACCAATGCGTAACTCTGAATTATGATCGATTCTTACTTCCTCAACAGCGGTAATCAGCGTATACAGAGCATCGCGAGAGAACTGGTCGCAATCAAAAGGGATCAAACAGGTTTCTGCAGCAATTAATGCGGATCGACTATAGAAATTGAGTGTCGGTGGGGTATCAATGTAGATTTCATCATACTGTGTCAGTTTTTCCAACACTTCACGCAGTTTGTAGATTTTATGGCGCGATTCAAGCCGACTCTGCAAACCATCCAGATCTGCGTGTGCTGGAATGACCGAAAGCTTTGGAAACGGCGTTTGATGAATCAGGCCATCGAATTCCTGTCCTCCTTTAGCGAATGGATTGATGCTCAGTGTGTCTTTAAAAAAACGTGCGATGGTTATATCAGGATCATCCAGTTGTGTGCCAAGCAGATAATGCCCTGAATTGCCTTGCTGATCAAGATCAATCACCAGGGTATTATTGCCTCTTGCTGCACTGATCGCTGCCAGATTACAAGTGATCGTGGTTTTCCCAACCCCACCTTTCTGATTAAAAAACACCTTGCGCATATGATAAATCTCCCTTCATTTAAATGTTACTAATATGAATATTCCACCCTGAACAAGTTGTTCTGTCACCAATTGCTCACCTTTACCAAAACAGATTGTGCCATATTTTCATGTAATTTGGTTAAATAACAGCTTGTTTTAGAAAAACAGATAACACCAATAGAGTGAATGAAACTGACTCAATTGCTTGATTGGAATATTTGCATAGACACGTCAATACACAACTCCTAAGGGTGCGACAATATGACACATTCACATTTACTAATGGCTTGCTATACTTATAAGCGACTGAGTTGAAGCAAAAACTTTTTTGCTTCATTGCACGCAAGTGCATTTCCTCCTTATTGATAGCAGGGTTTAAAACAAACCCTGCTTTTTTTTGCCATTTTCACCCCATTATTGTTAGCTGTTTTACTTCAAATCAAGTAAGTTATTATAGCTACCAAATAGTTACTGACTAACACAATCCATATTTAGTACTCTCCTGTTGATTATTCTCGTACAGCCTCCTAGTTCAAAAGCCATACAGCCAGGCAACTAGCCCTCATTTCTCACCAGCCTGATCAGTCATCACTAACCGATTGAATCCACAAAAACTTTTATTCGATCTGAAACACCTCTGTTACAGTAAAGTTTTCCAACGCTGTCATCCGCGAAACAATGCGCGAACTGGCTGCTAAAATTTCATGGCTGAAGCATATCATTGATGTGTCCCGTTTTAATCCAATGAGTGAATTCTTCTGCTGGAATGGGGTGACCGAAATAATGACCTTGATAAGAGATGCAACCATTGCTTTTTAGAAATTCAATTTGGCTTTGATTTTCTACACCTTCAGCGATTACACCAAGATCCATATGATGCGCCATTGAGATGATAGTTTCTACAATTGCAGCGTTGTTAGGGTTGGTATCAATATCCTGAATAAATGATCGATCAATTTTTAGTTCATCCAGTGGCAGTTGTCTGAGATAGGAGAGCGAGGAATATCCAATTCCAAAATCATCAATAGAAAAACTGAGGCCAGCATCTTTCAGACTGCTCATTTTATAAATAGTGTCCTCAACATTTTCAATAATCACGCCTTCCGTTATTTCCAGAACCAGGTAGTTCGGATCAGTACCAGTCTGTTCAATGATATGCAATACTTTTTCAACAAAATTCACTTGTCGAAACTGTCGCGAGCTGATATTGATCGATAATTGTGGCAGTCTGCCAATACAATTGTCTGTCCACTGTTTCATCTGCTGACAGGCCGAGCACAGCACCCAGTCTCCGATATCAAAAATTAAACCGGTTTCTTCAGCGACAGGGATAAAGTTATCTGGCCGGACCACGCCATTTTCTGGATGATTCCAACGTAATAACGCTTCAGCGCCGATGATATGTGCCTGCTCATTCACTTGCACCTGATAATAAAGCTCAAATTCACTCTGGTTAATAGCCCGACGGAGGTTTTTCTCCAGAGTTAGACGGGCATCGGCCGCAATTTGCATGCTGGGGGCATAAAAAGAAATAGTATTTCGACCATCACTTTTTGATTTGTACATAGCTGAATCAGCCTGTTTCAGCACAACATCAGCGGTTTGTCCCGATTCCGGGAACAGAGTAATTCCAATACTGGGGCTGATCGTATATTCATGACCATCCAAATTGAAGGGAGTAGACAGTGTCTCACGAACTTTTTGTGCCACCTTATACGCTTGTTTTGCAGACATATCACTATTTCTGTCGAGTTTTGGCAATAGGACAATAAATTCATCACCCCCTAGCCGGGCGACTGTATCTTCGGCACGTGATTGCAAGCTGAGACGTTTCGCGACTTGTTGTAGCAAAATATCGCCAATCGAATGTCCGAGAGCGTCATTAATAGTTTTAAAATGATCAAGATCCAGAAATAACAATGCTCCATAATTGCCATGTCGTGTTGCTAGGGTCAAATCTTGCTGTAATCGGTCAAGGAAAAGGCGTCGGTTTGGCAAATTGGTTAACGGGTCATAAAAAGCCAACCGCTCAATTTGCTCTTCCGCTTCTTTGCGTTCATTAATACTGATCCCCGTTCCCCGCAGGCCAATAACATTTTCATCGTCATCCAACATCACAGTGCCTCTGACTTCTTCCCAAAGAATGCGGCCGTCGGCGGCTATATTACGGTGAGTTAATTCAAAAGTGCTTTTTGTATCAATTGCCTTCTGGGCGATGCGATGTGTGGTTTCTATATCTTTTTCGGGCATAAATTCGAATGGCGTACATCCCAGAAGCATCTCTGGAGTATTCCCCTTAACCGCCAGGGCCTGCCCAGTAATATAGGTATAGATACAATCTGGTGTGACTTCCCAAATATAAGCGCCTGTTGCCTCGTTAATATGTTTGAAACGTGCTTCGCTAGTCTGAAGCGCTTCTTCATCCTCCAATCTCTGAAATTCAGCGCCACAGCGGGCTGCGAACAATTGAACAAGAGCCAGCTTGGTTTCCGCGTGCTCCATGGGCTTTGTATCCATGATTGCGATTAATCCAAGCAGGGTTCCCTGAGCATTATGGATGGATACTCCGGCATAACATTCAATAGCCATGTCGCTAAGCATCTCGTCATCCGGGAATGCATATTGAACATTTGCGGGATAAACGCAAACGCCTTGTGTAATTACTTTTTCACAAGGTGTGAATTTTATGCAATAGTCGAAATTATCGACTAGCTGGCCGAATGCAAACAGTTTGATTAGTTTGATTTTATCAGGATCTTGTTTGTCCAGTAATCCAATAAAAGCATAACGACAGTTTAATGTTCGGGCGAGGTGGATACACAGAGATTCGAAAAAATCCTTGCCTGTACTGCCAGCAACACCTTTAACAACATACTGCAGTGCAGTCTTGGTAATATTGTGCACGGAAATGTCCAGTATGATTGCGACAAAAGCCGGTATACCTTGATAGTGCTGGAGTTGCAAGTGAACCTCGACAGGATAGAGACTGCCATCTTTGCGTCGATGCACGGTTTCAAATACAACAATTTCATGCTGACTTTGCCGCAGCGGTTCTACCAGTTTAGCAAACCGTTCAGGAGAATATTCAGGCTTGATATCCAGAGGTGTCAACGCTTGCATCTCCTCCAATGAATAGTCAATATTTTTTAATGCACCTTCATTTACATGAATAAATTTGAGGGATTCGGCATTGAAAATGTAAATTTCATTGAGAGACCGTTCGAGGACGTGTCCCAGGTTTTCCGCCTGTTCTGCTATACGTTTTCTTTCGGTAATATCGAAATAGGTGCCAACTACACCGATGATTGTGTCATTATCGTCTGTCAGTGGTATTTTGCTGGTTTCGACCCAGATCTCTTTGCCATTGGCTCTCTTCTGTGGTTCTTCGTAATGCAATTGGGGTCTGGTTGATTCAATCACTTTCCGGTCATCGGCGCGATAGCGTTCAGCCTGTTCCTGCCAGACAAGTTCAGAATCCAGTTTTCCGATGATAGAGTCGACAGAATCCAGCCCAGCATCATTCGCAAATAAATGATTACATCCAAGATAGCGTCCATTAAGGTCCTTCCAGAAAATACGTGTCGGAACCGAATTCAATACGTTTTGTAACATACGAATCGTTACCTCGCATTGATTGCTGAGATTCGTTCCAGCACCGTGATATTCAGAAGATACTAACTTCTTCACGACCATTCCCTTCTGTACTTAATGTCGGTTAAGGCGCATAGCCAGCCAGCATTTATCACAATATCCTCATACCCCTTTGAATCCACGATAAATTTTGTCCCGTCGAAATACTCACTGTTATGCCACTCCCTCATACAATTTATTACACCCTGGTTTTATGATGTTCTCGTGAGAATGGTAGCGAATACATTTAAATCTGTACAAGTTTGAGTATCAGCCTGATAATTATTTATCAACTCAACAGTTTGAAAAATAACGCCTTGGCAGATTCTAGGAGGCTGTCCAAAATAGAAAGGCAATTGCGGAAAAGCTGAATTTAGTCAGCTGCCCCTCACTACGGCTTCTATGCTCCAACAGTCTCTTAGACTCAAATCAGGATATTCTTGTGCTATATACCCAGCTATATTATTCAATCAGCTCAAAGTGTTCAGAGTACTGTGGATGAATCCTATTTTTGTCGCCAGTATTTATGGCTTGGCAGGAACGAGAATGATTTTTTTCCAGAAAGAAACGGCCATAATGACACTCACTTTAAACCATTCTTATCAAGCTTCTCTGTAATAATAGGACGAGATAGAATTGATCAGATGTTCGATCCTTCTATAGTTGCCCCCGAATGATTGTTTAATAGTTTGAAAAAAGCATGATAAAATTCTTTTGATTCCGAGTGATTTCCAAGTGTAAACTGTGGCATACCTGTCACTTAGAAATTGTCCACGAAAAATTTTCTGCGGCGCATTAATGAGCGTATGGTGACAATGGCCTATTTTTGATAGGCTATTATAAAATCAAATTATTATTTAATTGATGGGGGATAGGCGTTTATCACCTTTACCCATAAACTACTTTAATTACAACTCAGGATGAACGAATAGAATTGTAAAGTATTAGGGTTTTAAAATCCACATCACCAAACCTACAATAATGTTTATCCATCAGCCAAAGATGCACTCCAAAAAGATAAAATGAAGCGCAAGTCTATGGTCAGAATCAATAAAAACAACACAAATAGTTCTAACAGACAAGAGAAATATCCGACAATCTTATACGTTAACGCAAGATCAAGCATGTAGATAAATCAATCTCATAGCTTTGGTGATATTCAATATGACTAGAAAAGATTAAAACGAATTACACGACAATAGTTCTCATATTTCAATTTAAATCTAGACACTGTCTATGTGGAACCCAAGAGTCAAGTATGGTTATAAGAGCATGCTAATGACCCATGAAATACAGTTGCATGCAGGCTGAACTTAGTTGCTTAGCTTGAATATTATGTTGTCATTTCAGCAATCTCTGCACTTTCGAACACAAGAAAGCATATATTTGATAAAATATAACCTTATTTTTAAAATTATACAGAATAAATAATTCTGTCCTAATTTTCTTAATAA
>VAPK010583528.1_pt1 | contig 11526 bp, 12 predicted proteins | sample 3395031 | NCBI WGS metagenome assembly VAPK01 (sample SAMN08290443, study PRJNA428436) | hydrothermal vent metagenome | isolation source: Deep-sea hydrothermal vent chimney 1 | place: Pacific Ocean: Juan De Fuca Ridge
ATACGGTAACAATAATAATTCGTCATTCCCGAAGTCTTTTATCGGGAATCTATTACTGAGCATGGATTCCCGATAAAAGACTTCGGGAATGACGGTTTTTTAATCACTGAAGTTACAAGATGTAGCAGTAGGGTAAGTTGTACGCACCTACTGAAGATGCTTTTGTGTAGTTAAAAGTGACAAAATAAAACTAACAAGTGCTATACCTTCCGCGTTCAAGAATACCCCATTGATAGCACACCATTTTTTGCGAATAGCGTTGTTGAAAAGCCTTCCAATAGCCTGCTATTACTGCGTCTTTGCGCCTAGGAGGCTGTCCGAGAATAGAAGCCGTAGCGAGGGAAAGCTGATTTGAGTCACATTTATCCATTATTTGAGGCGAATAGTTGCGCTATTTAACGAAAATAAGGGGGAATATGGCCAAATTCAGCTTTTCCGCAGCAGGTTCTCTATTCTCGGACAGCTTCCTAGCCCTTCACAAAAACTGCCACATTCTAAAATGAGGTATTCTTGAACGCGAAAGGTATATATACTTATCTGGATGATTTTATAACATCGATACGGACAAGCTCATTCCTGTTCAAGCATCAATACAATTTCCTGTGCGGTGTTGTCTGCCAGCAATCGAAAGCCTCTCATTTCTAATACGCCTTTGGTATTTAGCGAGATAATTAAATACAGCGCTTCAGGGTAATTCGCCAGTTTTAAGTCTGTTGGTGAAGGTTGTGCCTGAGTGTGGGGGTGTGAATGATAGATTGCAAACAGTTGTTGCTCGTCTTCCTGCATTTGGCGCATAGCCTTAAGCTGTTCAGAAGGATCCATTTCATATTGGTTACTCGGATTGTCAGCAATATTAGTAATCGGGTAACAACTCATTGGTTTTTGCTGATGTGCTCCGATTAAACCGCATACTTCCAGCTCAGGATGCAGTTGTGCATGGTGCAGGATTTGATTGACCAGTGGTCTAGGGATAGCGATTGAGTTAGTTTGCATGAGATTATCTGTGAAGAGCTAGTGGTTGTATTGTGCGATGGTGATGCGTGGATTACCTTGTAAATCACAATAGTTATTAATATTGGTGTAGTTGTTGTTACTGAGTATTTTCGCAACTGCTTGACTTTGATTGTAGCCATGTTCCAGCGCAAGAAAAGCATTTGCAGCAAGATAGTTGTGAGCGTGTTGTGCAATGATGCGGATATCGCGCAAGCCGTCAATACCTGAAGTTAATGCCAGTCGTGGTTCAAAACGAACGTCACCTTGTTGTAAATGTAAATCGTTTTGCTCGATATATGGAGGATTGCTAATAATGAAGTCGTAGCGTTGTTTGGCGATGCTACTGAACCAGTTGCTTTGTTGAAACTGAATATTACTGATTCCGGCGGCGTCAGCGTTGATTCGTGCCATTTCTAGTGCTGGCTGAGAAATATCGGTTGCAATAATCTGTGCCTGAGGTCGTTCTGCTGCAATTGAAACTGCAATCGCTCCGCTACCAGTACCGAGTTCGAGAATGAATTGTGGTTGTTCCGGGGCAATCATTTGCAAACAATGCTCAACTAAGAGTTCAGTTTCTGGTCTGGGAATCAGCACATCTTTTGAAACCTGAAATATGTGCGTCCAAAATTCACGTTGGCCGGTCAAATAAGCGACTGGCAAGCCGAATTCTCGTTGTTTGATCGATTGCTTGAAATCACTGATTGCCGAATATTCACAAGGGTGCTCTGGCCAAGTGCGTAACCAGGTTCTGGATTTATTTAAACAAAATGCCATTAAGATTTCAGCATCCAGTCGAGCTGATAGGCTTGTTCCCAGAAGTTGCTCTGTTGCTGTCGATAACAGTTGCTCAACAGTGTTTGCCTGCTTGCATACAGAATGAGTCTGGACTTTGTCTGTCAACGTTATCAACTGTCTTCTTCGCCAAGCTGGGTGAGCAGGGCAGCTTGATGTTCAGCCACTAATGGGGAAATGACTTGGTGCAATGCGCCTTGCATTATCTCTTCCAGCTTGTAAAGGGTCAGATTGATACGGTGATCGGTAACCCGGCCTTGTGGGAAATTATACGTGCGAATACGTTCTGAGCGATCACCGCTACCTACCTGGCTTTTGCGATCTTCTGCTATTTCAGCGTCTTGTTTCTCTTGTTGTTCTGCTAGAATGCGTGATTGCAGTAGTGACATGGCGCGTGCTTTGTTTTTATGCTGTGAGCGTTCATCCTGGCATTCAACCACAATCCCTGTTGGTAAATGAGTCAAACGGATGGCTGAATCAGTTTTGTTGACATGCTGGCCACCAGCGCCTGATGCACGAAATGTATCAATACGTAGTTCTGCTGGATTAATCTCAATGGCATCAATTTCATCTGCTTCTGGAATAATGGCAACAGTACAAGCCGAGGTGTGAATGCGCCCCTGGGTTTCGGTTTCCGGCACACGTTGTACACGATGAGTGCCAGATTCAAATTTCATTTGTGAATACACATCCGGCCCAATAACGCGCAATACAATTTCCTTGTAACCGCCATGCTCGCCTTGATTTTCGGAAATAATTTCTAATTTCCATTTTTTATTCTCACCGAAACGTTGATACATGCGCGCTAAATCGCCGGCAAAGATTGCTGCCTCTGCACCGCCAGTTCCTGCTCGTATTTCCAGAAAAGTGTTACGAGTATCATTGGGATCTTTGGGCAGCAACAGAATTTGTAATTCGTTTTCGAGTTGTGCTTGATGGTCTAGCGCTGCATCAAGTTCTTCTTTAGCCATTTCACGCATCTCAGGATCTGGATCATCTTGCATGGAGTGTGCTGACTGTATTTCTGTCAATATGTCTTGATGGCGGCGAAAACAATCAACCATTGGTTTGAGTTGAGCATATTCCTGACTGAGTGCTCTGAAGCGATTCTGATCACTTTGTACTTCCGGTTCAGATAATAATGCTTCAATTTCTTCGTAGCGCTGTGCTAGTTGTTCTAATTTCAGTTGGATGCTTGGTTTCACGGTTTGTTTGTCGGTTCGATTTTAAGTAATTGTTGGGCAGCTCGAATTAATTCGATGTGTTGATTCGCTGCTGCATCGCGAATTTGTGTGGTCGGGGTGTGGATCAACTTGCTGGTTAAGGTGTTGGCGAGATAGTTGAGTGCTTGTTCTGCAGAAGCACCATTGCGCAGCTGTCGATTGGCTTTTTCAAGCACATCATCGCGCATGGCTTCAGCCTGGACTCTGTAATCAACGATCAATGTCGTATGCTCTTCAGCTTTTAGCCAATCGAGGAAATGATCAATCTGGGTTTCAATGATTTCTTCGGCTTGTTGTGCTGCTTCCAGGCGACTATTGATATTTTCGGCAACCACTTTTTGTAAATCATCAATAGTGTACAAAAATACATCGTTGAGTTGTTCAACTTCTGCTTCGATGTCGCGTGGCACTGCTAGATCCACTAAAAACATTGGTTTGTGCTTACGCTTGCGAATGGCGCTTTCGATACTGCCTTTGCCGAGGATCGGTAATTGACTGGCAGTTGATGAAACAACGATGTCGGCTTCGGCCAAATAATGATTCAAATCAGAAAGTTGAATTGCCTGAGCACCAAAATGTTCAGCTATTCTCTGTGCTTTTTCAATGGTGCGATTTGCGATTATGATTTTTTTAATGCCATGATTGTATAGATGCCGAGTAGTCAATTCAATGGTTTCTCCGGCGCCGACTAACAATACAGTTTGCGATTTAAGATCGCCAAATATCTGCTGGGCAAGGCGCACTGCGGTAAATGCAACTGAAACTGGACTACTGCCAATCTCCGTATCTGTACGCACTTTTTTGGCGGCAGTGAATGATGAATGAAACAATCTTGTCAGGGTTTTTCCGAGTGTTCCTGCTTGTTTTGCAGTATGATATGCTGACTTAATCTGTCCGAGTATCTGCGGTTCGCCGAGTATCATTGAATCCAGTCCACAGGCAACTCGGTATAAATGCCGAATACTGTTTCGGGAATGATGCGAGTATAAATGCGGCTTTAGTTGTTCTGTTGACAACCGATGATAGTCAGCTAGCCAGTCGAGTAGTACTTGATGTGGATTATCGCTGTTGAATCCACAATACAGTTCTGTGCGATTACAAGTCGATAGAATGAGTGCCTCGGATATTTGTGGAATGTTTGTCAACTCCAGCAGCGCAGGAATAACACTATCTGGCGTGAATGCCAGTTTTTCTCTAATCGAGATAGGAGCAGACCTGTGATTCAGTCCAAAAGCGAGTAATTCCATTGAATGCATTGTTGTATTCTAATACAGCGGTATAATTCTAAGTATATTGAAGGGAGTCTAGTCAGCGACGTTCATTTTGCAATGAACAAGCTTCAATAAACTGAACACAGTTTGATTAGCTCTAACCGATTGTAACGAAAGGTGGAATCATTTGTGAAGAGAAATTTTAGTCACTATATTAACGCAATTTCTATTGGCCTGTTGATTGCACTAACCGGCTTGACAGGCTGTGCCATATCAGAAAAGCCCGATCTGTCGGATGGTTCACTTCCTGCCTATTCCGGCGCAGAGCACTCTATAGACAGTAACAGAAAAACACTGGAAAAACCTGATTCAACGAAAAAACATACCGTTGAAAAGAATAAAAATCAGGCGGATGCGGATGAGCCGGTTGAGACGATCACTCCAGAAGCATTCTATTATTTGTTGAGTGGAGAAATAGCAGGGCAACGGAATCATTTTAATTTGTCTGCAGACAGCTATTTGAAAGCTGCCGAGTTGACTCAGTCACCTCAAGTTGCCGCTCGAGCAGCACAAGTTGCAATGTACGCTAAAGATTACGACAAAGCAATGGATGCAGTGAATGTGTGGACTGCTGTCGAGCCTGAGAACATTACAGCCAGAAAACTGATTGCTGGCTTGCAACTCAAGCAAGGTGATACAGAACAGGCAATTGATAATTATACTTATGTACTATCAGCGTCTGAGGTTGATTTCGAAAAGTCAGCCGTGCAGATTGCTCATAGTATCCAGGCCAATACCAGCCAACCCTATCCTATCATTAAAGTGCTGATTGAACGCTTTCCGGGTACCGCTGAATTGCCATTTGCTTATGCGCTAGTGGCTGCCAAGCGAAAAGACTTTAAAATCGCTGCAAGCATGCTGGATCAATCACTTACGATTCGTCCAGACTGGGACACAGCTTTATTATTGAAAATCAAGCTGGTCGCTCAGTCAGGTGATACCGCTGCCGCCATCCAAATGCTTGAGGAAGCTACAACACAATTCCCGGACAATGCCGAGATTCATATGTTGTATGCAAAACTACTTGCTATGCAGCAAGATTACCCAAAAGCGGCTGAGCATTTTCAACGCGTAACAGATATTGATCCTGGTAATTCAGATGCAGGATTTGCGCTTGCCATCATGCACAGTGCTGTTGGTGACTATGATTTGGCACGCGATGGACTGTTGGAACTGGCTAAAAATCCAGATAATAGACAGCGCGCATATTTGCAGCTAGGACAGTTGGCTGCAGAGAATAATCTCAATGATGAAGCATTGGCCTGGTTAGATCGAGTCGATTCAGGTGCATTAGGCTATGATGCTCAGATTTTTGCAAGCGAGATTTTACTGAAACAAAAACAAGTTGATAAAGCGCTGGATCGTCTCAGGAAATTACGCAATCAATACCCACAGCAAAGCGCTGGAATTGCGCTTCGAGAGGCTGATATTTATAGCCAGAACAATCAGCCAGAGAACGCTATAGAAGTGCTGGATAGTGTTATTGCAACCAACCCGCAGGAAAAAGAATTATTGTATATGCGCTCATTGCTGGCAGATCAGGTTGGACGTTTTGACCTTGCTGAATCTGATCTACTGGCCGTGCTTGCCATTGAACCAGACAATGTGAATGCGTTGAATGCTTTGGGTTATATTCTTTGCAACAGAACCGAGCGCCTGGATGATGCTGAACACTATCTTGAGCGTGCAATTCAGTTAAAACCTGATGATCCTGCAATTATGGATAGCATCGGTTGGTTGCGTTATCGACAGAACAAATATGATGATGCAATAAAGTATCTGCAAGCGGCGTATCAACAAAAAAACGATGTAGAGATTGGTGCACATCTGGCTGAGGTGTATTGGATGCTTGATCGACAGAATGATGCTAAAAAAGTTTTACAGGAAGTTTGGTTGAAAGACTCAACTCATGATTCTTTGCTACAAATGCAACAACGGTTTCCAGCCGCTTTTGTAGATGTTTCTCCCCAGTAGCAGGCTATTTTAATTGATCGTTTTTATTGTAACTACTCAGCTTACCCTCTATTTTATCCAATCGCTGTCTGGAAAGTGCTCATTTACACCTGTAAACTCAGCGCTTTCGCCTGACTCTTGAACAAAATAAAGGGCAATCTGAATAGTTGCTTGCTTTCACTAAATAGTATCTTTTCATTTACATTGAAAGAAACCATTGAGTATTCATGTGTTGTCAGCAGGCATTGTTGGAACGCGTTGTTTCTTATCTCCACTCTAGCGTTACAAGCTTGTACTCATCAGCAGTTAACACAGAAACAAGCTGAAACCAATCTGCAAACACAGCTATCAGAACCAACTCAAATAGAACATTGGTGTATGAGTGGGCGTTCAGCTGCAAAATATGCAGATTCTGGTTGGCAGGCTGGAGTGCATTGGTGTCAGGTGGGCAATCATAGCAAACTTGAATTATCAGGGCCAATGGGGTTAGGCTCGGTTTTGCTAAGTTACCATCTCGGAGAATTATGGATACGTGAAAGTACTGATCACGTGTCAATAACCCATCAACCACAACGTTTGTTGCAATCAAGATTAGGGTTTTCAGTTCCTCTGAGCGCACTAAGATTCTGGTTAATGGGTATCGCTGAACCTGGCGCTATTGATTATCAACAACGCGATAGTGACGGACAATTGAATTTGCTTCGTCAACATGACTGGGTGGTGATATATGACAATTACACGATGGTTGATGGTTACCAGCTTCCAGGCAAGATAAAACTGACCAAGGATGCAGTGAGTTTAAAAATTGTGGTCGATGAATGGCAGCTAGGGGAGGCTGTTCGAGAATAGAAGAGCCTACTGCGGAAAAGCTGAATTTGGCCAGCTTTTTCCATTATTATCGTTAAATAGCACAACTATTCGCCTCAAATAATGAAAAAATTTGACTCAAATCAGCGTTCCCTCGCTACGGCTTCTATTCTCGAACAGCCTCCTGGAGAAGTGAATTTATCAGCCTGGGACCAGCAATGGCCGGCTCCTGCGAAATTGAATTTAATGCTACGCATTGTTGGACGTCGCGCAGATGGTTATCACTTGTTGCAAACCGTTTTTCAACTCATTGATTATTGTGATTATTTGCAATTTTCTGTGCGCGATGACAACAGGATTGTATTGATGACCCCGCTTCCAGGCGTTGCAGATGAAGACAATCTAGTGATTCGTGCAGCACGAATATTGCACAACAAAGCTGTAAGCATGCAGATAAAAATACCTGGGGTCTCCATTTCAATAATTAAGAACCTGCCAATGGGCGGTGGTCTTGGTGGCGGTAGCTCAGATGCAGCCACTACATTAGTTGGACTCAATCATTTATGGGGTTTGCAGTTATCACTTACAGAAATTGCTTCACTGGGTTTGCAGTTAGGCGCGGATGTGCCGGTTTTCGTCGCTGGCAATAGTGCTTGGGCGGAGGGAGTCGGTGAGGATCTGCAGCCAATTCATTTGCCAGACTATTGGTATATTGTATTGGTGCCTGATTGTCATGTGAGTACGGCTGAAGTGTTTAATCATCCGCAATTGACAAGAGATAGTGAATCTATCACAATAGAGAGCTTTAGTCCTGATACGCCCTATAATGATTGTCTCTCAGTGGTCGCTGCACGTTACTCTCAAGTCAGACAAGCATTGGACGATCTGGCGATTTATCCCGTGAGCGGTTTAACTGGGACTGGTGGCTGTGTTTACGCTTCATTTCATCATCAGGCTGACGCACACGCAGCGGCACAAAACCTGGCACAGCATTGGAAAGTATTTGTTGCTAAAGCAGTGGATCACTCGCCCTTATTTCAAATGCTGGGAGCGAGCACATAGTATTTATAAAGCAAGAGCTTGCCTTAATAGCCTGAACAAACCTTAGATAGAACCATTGCTGGAGTTAAGGTGAAACCCCTTGGTGTTCTGTTCAAGTTATTTATCTGCAAGTGCATGAAGTTATTGGGACGTCGCCAAGTGGTTACGGCACGGGGTTTTGATCTCCGCATTCCCAGGTTCGAATCCTGGCGTCCCAGCCAATCCTTAGATAGATTGTTATCGCGTTCATCAATAACAATGTTCGTAATTACCCGGCGTAATCTGTAACTGCTCAGATTGCCCTCTGTTTTGTTCAAGAGCAAGGCGAAAGCGCGGAGTTTATAGGTATAAATGAGCACTTTCCAGACAGCGATTGGACAAAACAGAGGGTAAGCTGAGTAGTTACCAATGTTCTTCCATTGCTAATCGAGACTAGGCATGATGCCAATCAATCCTGATTCTATTGACAATTCCTCGGTTATGGTGTTTGCAGGCAACTCCAACCTGCCACTTGCCAATGAGATTGTGAATCATCTTCATATGCGTCTAGGCGTTGCGACTGTTGATCGCTTTAGTGATGGCGAAATACAGGTTGAGATCGGCGAAAATGTACGTGGTCGTGACATTTTCCTGGTTCAGTCTACATGCGCACCTACAGACGAAAATCTAATGGAATTACTGGTGATGGCAGATGCCTTAAGGCGTTCATCGGCTGGAAAAATCACTGCTGTGATTCCATATCTTGGTTATGCACGACAAGATCGACGCCCGCGAGCAGCGCGTGTTCCAATTACAGCCAAGCTGGTTGCCAATATGATCTCAACGGCCGGAATAGACAGGGCGCTCATCGTTGATTTACATGCTGATCAGATTCAAGGATTTTTTGATATTCCTGTCGATAACGTGTATGCCTCTCCCTTGTTCCTTGGGCATATCTGGAGGCAAAAATATCCTGATTTAATGGTGGTTTCCCCAGATGTCGGGGGCGTTGTTCGTGCAAGAGCAGTTGCGAAACGAATGGATGATGTCGATTTGGCAATTATTGACAAACGCAGACCAAAACCCAATGAAGCAAGAGTGATGAATATTATCGGCGATGTCAGTGGTCGATCCTGCGTGCTGATTGATGATTTGGTTGATACAGCCGGCACATTGTGTCAGGCAGCAGCAGCCTTAAAAGAACGCGGCGCAAGCAGGGTGGTCGCCTGCAGTACTCATGCAGTATTATCAGGTCCTGCAATTAGCAATATTGTAGCCTCAGAGCTGGATGAGCTGGTTGTAACCAATACCATCCCTCTCTCTGATGAAGCCATCGCATGCGGCAAAGTGCGACAACTCAGCGTTGGTGAAATGCTAGGTGAGGCAATCAGACGTATGGCGAATAATGAGTCTGTAAGCTCTTTGTTTGTAGATTAAAGGTGGTATCTCAGCCCGCCCTGTTAGCTGCTCAAAACACACTGTACAGTTAGGATGAAAGAATGGTTGGTTTTGGGTTTTTTTAGCAAAATGTAACTTGATATCCATAAGATAGCGCTAACTAATTAATGAGATTATTCTGGCGGTTTTACGCAGATTTATAGTAATTTTTTTATCAGATGGTTATAATTACCGGCTAACTTTTGTATGTTGGTTAATAGTTTTAGTTCAGGAGTATGATGGCATGGCTGTCAATTATGAGTTTAATGCAGAAAAACGAGAAGAAAAAGGCACTGCGGCTGCACGTCGCATGAGACATCAAATGAAAGTGCCTGCGATCCTTTATGGCGGACATGCAGATACTGCAATGCTGACACTGGATCATCAGGAAGTCGAGAAAAAGCTGATGGATGAGGGTTATTTCTCGCATGTGCTATCAATCAATGTGGAGGGAGAACAACCACAGCAAGCAATTATGAAAGCCATGCATCGTCATCCCAGTAAACCGCGCATATTACATATGGATTTTATGCGTGTCAGTGCTGATGAAAAGCTTAAGGTTAATGTACCCTTGCATTTTTTAAATGAAGACACATGTGTTGGTGTTAAAACTGGAGGCGGATCGGTTTTACATAACATGACCGAGCTTGAAGTGGTTTGTTTACCAGCGAATCTGCCTGAATTTATAGAAGTTGATGTGAGTATGCTTGAAATTGGTGACACGCTGCATATGTCTCAATTGAATATTCCAGACGACGTAGAAATCGCCGCCTTGACACATGGTGATGAGCATGACCATGATCAAATTGTGGTCTCGGTGCAAGCTCCCAGGGTTGAAGTTGAAATTGAAGATGAAGCAGTCGCAACTGATGGGGTTGATGCAGGGCAAGCGCCTGATGAAGATGCTGCTGACGACTAATTTGATGCTTCAATTAAGCAATAGCAATTGTTGTCACTCAGCGTATTCGTAGCTGCGCAGATTGTCCTCTCATGTCAAGAGACATGACAAAGAGCGTAACCGGTTAATGAGGGCTTTCAACGCAACTATTGAGCATAAATGAGGGTAATGAGTGATACTAGGAGGCTGTCCGAGAATAGAAAGCCTACTGCGGAAAAGCGGATTTTGGCCCATCTTTCCGATTAAATTCGTTAAATACAACAGGTATTCGCCTCATTTAATCGAAAAAATGGACACAAAACCGCGTTCCCTCGCTACGGCTTCTATTCTCGGACAGCCTCTTGGCGGTTTTCTATTTAAGAGGTGTTGATTGCCAACACATTATTTACTGGTTGGTTTAGGCAATCCAGGGCCGGATTATGCCAAAACCAGACATAATGCCGGGTTTTGCTTGGTAGATGCTTTTGCAGAGACTCATCATTGCACTTTGCTCAGCAAGACAAAGTATTCTGGTCAGTTAGGTCAGATTGAAATCAACGGTGACAGCTGGCTTGTATTGAAGCCAGCAACATACATGAACCGCTCAGGAACTGCAGTACGCTCAGTGTCTCAGTATTTCGATATATCACCAGAAAATATCCTGATAGCCCATGATGAGTTGGATTTTGAACCCGGAACAATTCGCTTCAAGGTCGGCGGTTCTCATGGCGGACATAATGGTCTGCGTGATATTATCGCTCAGCTTGATACAGTCGCTTTCGCACGCTTAAGAATTGGTATTGGTCGAGTGGGTAATATAACGAGTTATGTGCTCAAACCCCCTGGTAAACTTCAACAATCAGCAATAGATAGTGCATTGCCTGATGCAATCAGGTTAGCGCCTGACCTGATGGGTGCGCAACGTCAACTCGCTATCCAGGAATTACATAGTCGTTAATCGCATCCCATCTTCTGATTGCCTAATATAACCCATCCACCTTATTGTTTCTTATTGTTTTTGCGCAAGTGTTCTTGACAAAAATATTCTTTCGGGCAACAATAGTCTGCTTGATGTTATGGAGGGGTTCCCGAGTGGTCAAAGGGATCAGACTGTAAATCTGACGGCTCAGCCTTCGGAGGTTCAAATCCTCCC
>VAPK010103834.1_pt1 | contig 11521 bp, 11 predicted proteins | sample 3395031 | NCBI WGS metagenome assembly VAPK01 (sample SAMN08290443, study PRJNA428436) | hydrothermal vent metagenome | isolation source: Deep-sea hydrothermal vent chimney 1 | place: Pacific Ocean: Juan De Fuca Ridge
CCAGGTTGCTAAAGAAGAACGTGGTAACAAAGGTGCAGCACTGACTACTTTTATCAGTCTTGCCGGTCGTTACTCAGTGTTAATGCCAAATAATCCTCGTGCAGGTGGTGTTTCACGTCGTATCGAGGGTGAAGCGCGCAGTGAAGCACGTGAAGCCTTGTCTGCTATCGAAATTCCTGCAGACATGGGTTTAATTATCCGCACAGCAGGTATTGGTAAAAGCGTTGAAGAGCTGCAATGGGATTTAGATTATTTAATGAATCTTTGGGGTTCAATAGATAATGCATCTAAAAATCGTTCAGCACCTTTTTTGATTTACCAGGAAAGCAGCCTTATCACTCGTACTATCCGTGATTACTTCCGTAATGATATTAATGAAGTCATTATCGATGAACCGGCTATTTATGAACAGGCTCGTCAGTTCATGGAACAGGTTATGCCGAATAACCTGCATAAAGTTAAACTTTATGATGATCCTGTTCCGTTATTCACTCGTTATCAAATAGAAACACAAATAGAATCTGCATTCCAGCGTGAAGTACGTTTACCTTCTGGTGGTGCTTTGGTTATCGATCATACTGAAGCGTTAATTTCTATCGATATTAACTCTGCTCGTGCGACTAAGGGCGGAGATATTGAAGAAACAGCATTAAATACCAACCTCGAAGCCGCAGACGAAATTGCGCGCCAGTTAAGACTGCGTGACTTAGGTGGATTAGTTGTTATTGATTTCATCGATATGTCACCGGCTAAAAATCAACGTGAAGTTGAAAACAGAATGCGTGATGCTTTAAAAGTTGATCGTGCCCGGGTTCAGGTTGGACGTATTTCCCGTTTTGGTTTACTCGAAATGTCACGCCAACGCTTACGTTCATCATTAGGTGAATCAAGTCAGTTGGTTTGTCCACGTTGCAGTGGCCAGGGTACCATTCGTGGTATTGAGTCGAGCGCACTTTCTATTCTTCGTATTGTAGAAGAAGAATCAATGAAAGAAAAAACTGCACGCATTATTGCGCAAGTTCCCGTTGATGTTGCTACATTTTTGCTAAATGAAAAACGTGAAATATTATTTGATATTGAAAAACGCCAAAACATTAAAGTTTTACTGATACCAAATCGCGATATGGAAACTCCACACTATACGGTTAAGCGTATTCGTGACGATGAAACCTCAGAAGATTCTTCGCAAAGTAGTTATAACCTGGTTGATATATCAACAGAATCAAATTTGGAAAATATCGTCACGCCTGAAACCAGGAAAGTGACTAAAGAAGAACCTGTTGTTAAGTCAGTTGCTCCTGTAACACCCCGCCCTGCTGCAAAATCAAATCAGCCTAATATTTTAGTTCGTATATGGCAATTATTGTTTGGAACAGGTCAAAGCAAGAAAACGAAAGCGACTAAGAAAGGTCAACAACGCCATCGTACTACTGGACGTAATCAAAGTCGTCGTACTGGACAGCAACAACGCCGTCCGGGAAAGACGCAACAACGAAAACCAGCTGAAAGTAAACAAAAGCAACAACAGAAAAAAGTGCCTGAAGCACGCGATAATAAGGGTACTCAAAAAGATAATAGCCAAAGCCAATCTCAACAAGCACAAAATCGGCGTGGTAAACGCGGTGGTCGTCGTCGTGGTGCTCGTAATCAAAATGAGAATGCGAATAAAACTCAGACTGAAGAAAATATAAATACATCATCAGCACAATCACAGCCTCAAGCTCAAGTTAAAGCTAAAGATGTTGCAGAAAATAAACCAGCAACAGTGCCTTCAGCTCAAAAGCAAAGTCCACAAGCGAATGTTGTTAAAGAAAAACCTGCTTCAGTTAAAACTGAAGCACCTGTGTTTCATGAAACACCTAAACCACAGGCAAAAAAGGTAGAAACTGAAAAATCTGTTATGACGCAAATTGAAACAAAATTGCCTGTAGCTAAAATAAAGCCTGCTGAAAAAACAGTTATGAATAAGCCGGTAGTACAAAATACAGAAGCGAGTAAACAGAAAACAGCTAATGAAGAAACTAAGGTAACAACAAAAGAAACTTCTGCAGCAGTAGCGCCAGTCACTAAAGCAGAGTTAAAACAGGTCTTCACAAAGTCCAATGAATAAATATTAACCCCATAGCAATCAAACTATGAGGGTTTAGTTTATATATTGTTTTCTTAAGTCAAATAAAAAATCCGTAGAATACTACGGATTTTTTTTGCGAGGGTGATAAAGAACCCTCGCTACTTTTTATATTTTTATTAAGAAGCTTTATCCAGGCGATGCATCATACTGACAAGCTCAGATTCTGATTTACTTAAGCCACAAACATTTACAATATCATCTACACTTGCTCCCGTTTGCGCCATACGAATAGCCTGTTCATAGGGCTGATTAGATGTGTTGTATAATTCAACCGGTTTTGTAGTCATGTTATATGATGGGTGTTGTTGATCTTGAGTCGCCACAACAACAGGATGCTTACGTTGATTTCTCTCTATTTCTAAAACACGTCCGCCAACGCCTACTGCTGCATTAGCTAAAGCGCGCAAATCACGTTGTAATGACTGCATAGAAAGCGACTGGAGTTCTTGCTGTTTTCTTTGGCGTTTAAAGGCAGCTAAACTCATTACAAGAACCACAGCAACTGAAATCATTAGCCATTCTGCAATAGTTAAAATATGTAGATATTGAGTAAATTGCTCCATTGACTTTCTCTCTGTGGTTAGTTTTGATTAATGAATATTGTTTAAGCATATTCATCAATATTTTTACCAGGTCCATCTTCTTGCATTTCATTTTTATCTTTTTGCTTTTTATTGCGTTGCTGATTTTGTGATGGCTTATCTTTCAGAGCAGACTTTTCTATTGGCCGACCTGGAGGAGCTGGCCAAAGATTTGTGATTTTATCAGATCTACCTATGTCTACCATTTTACTCTATAACAGTTGATATGAATTGCCTCGCTTATAAAGAAGCAACCTCCTGCCATTCCTCATCAGATAGTAATTTATTTACATCTACTAATATTAATAATTCATCATCTCGACTTGAAACACCTTGTATATACTTAGAACTTTCATCATTGCCTACATTAGGTGCGGTCTCAATCTCTGAAACTTTTAAGTCAACAACTTCAGCAACACTATCAACCAGAATGCCTACAACATTATTATTTGCTTCTATAATAACAATTCTTGTCTCATCATCCGAATCTACGTCTGGCAAACCAAAGCGTCTGCGAGTATCTATTACGGTAACAACATTACCGCGTAAATTAATAATGCCTAAAACATAGTGTGGCGCACCCGGAACAGGAGCAATCTCTGTCATGCGTAATACTTCTTGAACTTGCATAACTTTGATGCCGTATTTTTCACCCTCTAAATGGAACGTTACCCATTGGACAATCGTATCATCATTATCTTCAGCCACATCATTCATTTATTACTCTCCTGTTTCATTAGGGACGGAGATAATAGTGTCAATTTTCTGACACGCACCTGTCCCTACTTACTAATACTGCATTAAATATGCCAAATATTTCTGAAATTTAAGAGACATTCTCTTAATCTGATTCTTCATGGCCCTTGTCAAGCATTGCTGAAAAACCTTCACTGTTCAATAATGCACACATATGTTCAATAACCGTTCCCGCTAACCAATCACGACTGGTTTTAGACGTTCTCCAGCGCACCTCATCGGGTTGTAACGTAATAACTTCACCTATACTGTCACAAGCAAGCCCCCACCGATAATCATCAATTAAGACGATATGGTTGACTCTATCACGCGGGTTGTCTCCAGTAAGTTGTGCAAGTTTATTTGTGGGTAACACCATACAGGCTGTATCAATAACCGCTATTTTATAGTCCAAATGCTGCAATATTCCCATGTAGAAATCAGCATGCCCCGGCATTTCTGTTACGGTATCTTTCCATTCAATTACACCGCATAAATCAATTAATGGTACTGCCAATTTTAAACCGGCCACCTCAAATAACAGAATTTGAAAGGGTTCATTTGCCCATTCAGGAACAATAGCTGCAGTAGTTGCTTCTTCTTCATTTAAAGCAACTTCAGTTTGTACCTTGTTTTCTATAATCACATCTTGCTGAAGTTTAATTTCAGGTGTTGCTTTAATCACAGTCTGTTCTGGTATGTCCAGTTTTACTTCATGGGTTTTATCTTCTATGAGGGTGGTAACTGATGGTGTTTCTGTTACAGGTTTGGTTTCAGGAGTAGCAAGTTCGACTTCAGGTTCACGTAAGAGTGAATCTAAAAATAAAGAAACAGCAAGTTTCTCATCAAGTAATGTATTGGAGTTATTCGAAGCCATCCTATGAACTCACCAATTTTAAATGCCGTTCCTGTTCAGGCTGAAGTAAAAAATTCAACAATGCTTCGTAGGCCTTTGAGCCACGTGTTGATCTATTCATCAAAGAAATAGGTAATCCCTGCCGGCTAGCCTCACGAAATTGTGTATCAACAGGGATAACAGATGGCCAAACTGACTCTCCGTATTTTTCACGTAGTGTACGTAAACTTTGTATTGATGCTCGTGTACGGCGATCGAACATAGTTGGCACTATTATCGATTGTAAAGGTGTTTTTCTTGATTTTGTAATCATCTCTAGTGTGTTCATCATTCGTTCTAATCCTTTTAGGGCCAAAAACTCCGTTTGTACTGGTAACAGCAAACTGTCACAAGCAGCCAACGCATTAACCATTAAAATACCTAACATCGGTAAACAATCGATCAATACGTAATCAAAATGCTCTTCTAATGCAACTAATGATTTTTTAAGTACTAATCCTTTACCTTCTTTTGTTCCGAGTTGACGATCCAGAGTTGCCATTGCCGTAGATGCAGGAAGTAGTTTTAAGTGATCTACTTTTGTCTCAGTCAACAAAGGTGAAACAGTTTGGTAGGAAAAATCATTAAGTTTAAATAAAGAATAAATACTTTGTGGCATATCATCCGGATCAAAACCAAAATAAGAGGTCATTGAACCTTGAGGATCCATATCAATTAACAGTACACGAGAACCTTGTGTCGCCAAATGACCTGCTAGCGAGACAGCAGTCGTTGTTTTACCGACCCCGCCTTTTTGGTTGGCTATTGCCCAAATTTTCACAATGCACCTTCCGATCTCACTTTTTTACTGTTTGTTGAAGGTATACCCTCTTTTTTAGATTGACCTGGACTACGATCAATTTCTACTATACGGCGTGCGTTTTTATCTGCCAAAATCACAACTTTGACCCGGCGATTACGTAACCTTCCGGCTGATGTTGCATTGCTTGAAATGGGCCGGAATTCTGCGTAACCAATGGAAGATAAACGTTTTGGATTAACACCATATCGTGAAAACAAATGTACTACACTGGCTGCACGGGCAGCTGAGAGTTCCCAGTTTGAAGGAAATTGTTCATTATTAATGGGAACATTGTCTGTATGACCTTCAACATCAATTGAGTTCGGTAATTTTTTTAATACCTCAGCCAACGCCTTCAGAGCTGGAAAGGCCTCCTCTTCCAGTTCAGAATCAGCACTGGAAAATAAAATTTTGCTATTCATTTCAATCTCAACCCAGAGTTTATGCTGAGTGACATTAATTAAACCTTTATCAATAAGTGGTTGAACAGATTTGCTGACTGTTTCAGCAATCTGTTTCATCTCCCGTTCATAAGTACGCTCTGATTTGGGTAATATTTTTATTGGTTTGATAATTTTAACCACATTAGAACTACTGACTACTTTATTTTCTTTGCCAATTTGAATAGGCTCAGGAGATTTAGGGACAACTTTAAATGCTTCGTTCATAGTATCAGCAAGTACACGATACTTCCCTTCATTGACTGAAGACATTGCATACATCACAACAAAGAAAGCAAATAGTAGTGTTACAAAATCAGCATATGACACCATCCAACGATCGGTGTTATCAGATTCATGTGGGATAGGTTTTCTTCTGGCCATAATTCATACCTGATAATTATCAGTGTAGAAAACCTAAAAGCTTTGTTTCAATATTGCGTGGATTTTCACCTTCAGCAATTGAGACTAAACCTTCAACAATCATTTCATTGAAATGTGCATCACTAATAACAATACTTTTTAATTTATTTGCAACAGGTAATAAAATAAGGTTAGCTAAAGCAACACCATAGATAGTTGCAACAAAAGCAACAGCAATGCCTCCACCTAACTTACTTGGATCAGACAAATTTCCCATCACCTGAATTAATCCTAAAACTGCACCAATAATACCGATCGTCGGGCTATATCCACCCATACTTTCAAAGACACGTGCAGCTTGAATATCAAAATTTTCACGGGTATGTATATCCACTTCCATAATCGTACGAATTGCTTCAGGTTCACTTCCATCAATTAATAATTGCAAACCTTTTTTTGAAAATGGATCACTTTCTACATCTTCAAGATTTTCCAGACCTAATAATCCTTCACGTCGAGCGATATTACTCCAGCTAATTATTTTTTGAATAACGACTTCACTATCAAATTGCGGGGTTCTTATTGTCCACCACAACATTTTGATTGCTCGCACAAAAACCATTACTGGTGATTGCAGCATGACGGCACCTAATGTACCTCCAATAACAATGAGTGCTGCAGGGCCATTGATTAATGTCGACATTGCACCGCCTTCAAGCTGTTGTCCAATCAAAATGGCGGAAACACCTATAATCAGGCCTAAAATTGTTAAATAATCTATTCTCATATACGTTTAATAATCGCTTGTGAAAAATCCTCTATACTTAATACTTTATCTGCCAAACCAGCATCAACAATGGCGGCAGGCATTCCATAAACAACACAGCTTTCTTCATCTTGAGCCCATACTTCTGAACCTTGTGCTTTTAACATGCGAGCACCTTCACGTCCGTCTGCTCCCATGCCGGTTAATACAATTGCCAGTGTTTTAGCTGGATATATTTTATTAACAGAACGAAAAGTAACGTCTACTGAAGGTTTATATGTAAGGCTTGGTTCACTTTCTATAATTCGAATAACTGCATTACCAGCACGTCCTTCAATTAACATTTGCTTGCCACCGGGAGCCAGCAATGCAAGACCTGGCTTTAATTGATCACCATCTACGGCCTCTTTAACATTGATTCTACAAAGCTGATCCAATCTCTTGGCAAATGCGGGGGTAAAAGTTGCTGGCATATGTTGAATCATCACAATAGGTTTTGAAAAATTTGCGGGTAAATTAACGAGAATATTTTGTAATGCCAAAGGTCCACCTGTTGATGTTCCTATGGCAACTAAATCAATACCACCTGACTTGCCGATTTTAACTGCCGGTCTTTTTACAAGCGAAACATCATCAATTGATTTGCTTGTTACTGGAGTTGTAGCACTCTTAGGCACAATTTTTCGTAGCGTATGTTTTTTTTGTGCAATTGCACGTACACGCTGACAAAGTAATTTTTTAGCTTCATCCCGATCCTTGGATATATCTTCAAAACGTTTAGGTAAGAAATCTAATGCACCCGCTTCAAGTGCATTAAATGTTGCTTTAGCACCTTCAGTAGTAAGAGAAGAAAACATTATTATAGGAACAGGGTTTGATGCCATGATTTTTTTAGTTGCTTTAATACCATCCATGACAGGCATTTCTATATCCATTGTTATAACATCAGGTTTAAGTTCAATGGCTTTATCAATCGCTTCCTGACCATTTGCAGCATCGCCGACTACTGTTAGTAAAGGATCTTCTTCCAGAATTTCTTTTACCCGACGCCGAAAAAAACCAGAATCATCTACAACCAGGACACGGGTTGTCATTCACTTATCCTCTTTAAATTTTGTTATCATAAACGCAATTCAATCATCAGTATTAAGCATACATTTTCATCAGGCCTGGAATATCCAGAATGAGTGCAATACCCCCATCACCAGTAATAGTCGCACCTGCCAAACCTGAAATCCCATGTAACATTGCGCCTAGTGGTTTAATCACAACTTCCTCCTGCCCGATTAATTCATCAACAATGAAACCTACTTTTTGCGTACCAATATGCACAACGACAACATGACCTTGAGCGGGTATAGGCGCATTGCTCTCACCATTGACAAGCCAGTTGTTCAGGTAATATAGAGGGAGCGTTTTACCACGAACAAGAACAACTCGTTTACCATCCATAATATTTGTTTTTGTTAAATCAAGGTGGAAAATTTCATTTACATTCACCAATGGTAAAGAAAAAAGTTGATCTTTCAGTCTTACCATTAACGTTGACATTATAGCTAATGTTAAAGGAACTTTAATATTGATAATTGTTCCTTTACCTAATGCTGAGTCAATTTCTATCGAACCATTTAATGATGAAATGCCTGTTTTAACTACATCCATCCCTACCCCACGACCGGAGATATCAGATATTTTTTCCTTTGTTGAAAATCCCGGGGCAAAAATTAAATTATAACAATCCACATCACTTAAACGTGATGCTGATTCTTTATCATGTATTCCTTTTTTAATTGCAATGTTTCTTAATACATCTGCATCCATACCACCGCCATCATCTGCTATTGAAAGTAAAATATGATCACCTTCCTGTGATGCTGACAAAGTTACTGTACCCTGACGGGTTTTACCTGATTTTTCACGATCATCAGGCATTTCAATACCATGATCGACTGAGTTGCGAACTAAATGAACTAAAGGATCGGCTAAAGCTTCAACCAGGTTTTTATCTAAATCAGTATCTTCTCCTATCATTTCCAAACGAATATCTTTTTTCAGGCTGCGTGCTAAATCACGTACTACACGGGGAAATCGACCAAACACTTTTTTAATGGGTTGCATACGAGTTTTCATTACAGACAATTGTAGATCCGCTGTTACTATGTCCAGATTGGCAATTGCCTTTGTCATTTCTTCACCTGAAGCATCACCACCATCCGCGCCCAAACGTGAAATTCGATTACGTACCAGCACAAGTTCACCAACCATATTCATAATCGCATCGAGACGACTGGTATCAACACGTACAGATGTTTCGGCCGCTGGTTTTTCTTTTACAGGTTTAGTTGTACTTTTATTGGATGGAGAAGTTTGCTTCGCAGCGGTAATATTTTTTTCTTTGCTGTCTGGAGCTTTATTTTCAGCTACAGTTTTATTTTCTTCAGCTTTTTTAGTTTCTGAATTAGATGAGAAGTTTCCTTTGCCATGTAGATCATCAAGTAATGATTCAAACTCATCTTCAGATATTTCATCGTTCTTCTTGTTTTCTTCGTAACTACCGGAAGTCTTTATATTATCTGTATCCGCTGAAACTGAGCTGTCACCAGAAAATGTGCCTTTACCATGAATGTCATCTAATAATGCTTCAAACTCATCTTCAGATATTTCGTCGTTCTTTTTATTTTCTTCGTAACTGCCTGTAGTTGAATTGTCTGTTGTACCTTTAGATTCTTTTTCTTTGCCATGTAAATCATCTAATAAAGCTTCAAATTCTTCATCAGTTATTTCATCTGATGATGCTTCAGGTTTTTTATTAATTTGTTCAGAAGATGGATTTTCTAATGCATCAAGTAGTGAATCAAACTCATCATCTGATATATCATCTGAGCCAGGTGCTGCGGCACTACTTTCGTCTGATGTAGTTGTATCTGCAACTACCTCCGCTGTTGTATCACCGGAAATAATACTTTCTAATGCGCTTAACAAAGATTGCTCAGCCCCTCCTGGTTCTTCACCATTTCGTAAAGCATCAAACTGGGCATTTAAAACATCAAGTACAGGTAGAACAGTGTCCATAAGATGATTATCAATTTTAAGCTCATCATTACGTAACATATTGAAAATGTCTTCTGTACGATGACAAATCGCAACCATGACATCAATCGCAAGGAAACCAGCACCACCTTTTATGGTATGAAACCCACGAAAAACAGCATTCAATAAATCTGCATCGTCAGGACTATTCTCAAGTTCTACCAACTGTTCATTCAGCTGCTCAAGAATTTCACCTGCTTCAATAAGAAAGTCCTCAAGTAGTTCATCATCCATAGTAACAAATTTCCAACGTTAATATTTAAAAACCTAAACTAGACAGTAAATCATCTACTTCATCCTGACCTGATACTGTATCTTTATGCGAAATTCCAGGAACGGGAGGACCATCAAGTGAAGTAGTTTCGTCCTCAATAATTGTAATTTGTGGAGCGCCGGTTATTTGAATTAATCCAATCAATTTGTCTTCCACTTCACCAACAAGGTTAATGACTTTTTTAATAATTTGCCCGGTTAAATCCTGATATTCCTGTGCCAGCAAAACTGCAGTTAAATGATCTTTAACTTTAGCTATTTCATAAGTGCTAACAAAAAAGTTATTAACATCTTTAGTTAATTTACGAAACTGATCTGCTGATAATTCACGGTTGGTGAATTTTTGCCATGTCGTATGTAGTTCTAATGCCTGTTTATTGAGGTTATTACAAATAGGGATTGATTCTTCTACTGCTTCCAATGTTTGGTTTGCAGCTTCATCTGTTTTTGATATGACGTAATTCAACCGCTCTCTGGCATCTGGTATACTTTTCTCAGCCATGATATTAATAGAATCATCCATACCGAAATTAGATATGGCATCATGCAACTCTCGAGTTAATTTTCCCATGTCCTGATATAAGTCAGTTTCACGAATTGAAGTTAACTCATCTATAATTTCAATCGCATCTTCTTCATGACCTTTTTCCATACAAACTAAAAGATCTCTTACACGAGCAATATTGTCATCTGTAATAAGTTCTTTATCTTCCACCATGATTCAACAACTCCTTACGACATTAGCCAATGCGTGCAAATATCTTTTCCAGCTTTTCTTTTAATATTAAAGCCGTAAAGGGTTTTACAATGTAACCATTGACACCAGCCTGGGCTGCTTCAACAATTTGCTCTTTTTTCTGCTCAGCTGTCACCATAAGTACAGGTATGTTTTTTAGCTTTTCATCTGCTTCAGAGCGAACTGCTTTTAGCAAATCAATACCCTGCATTCCCGGCATATTCCAGTCGGTTACTAACAAATCAAACTTACCTGTCTTTAGCATTGGCAAGGCTGTTAAACCGTCATCAGCTTCACTGGTATTATTAAAACCCAGATCTCGTAACAAGTTTTTTATAATTCGACGCATTGTAGAAAAATCATCTACAACCAGAATTTTCATTTCCGTGTCCACAAGTTATCCTCCGCAGTACACATTTAAATTGATTAACCCATTTTGTAAAAAAATACTCTTACATATAGGGATATCACTATTGTTAAATTACTTATCGGCCAGTTTTATAAAATTCTTAAGGAAAAGACGAGACAATCGTTAAAAAGAATTAAATCTTTTTAAAATTTGCTGTTATAGAAAATTTTAGAAGGGTTTTAACATTTATTCGGCTGGAAGCATGAATAAAAGTATGGGTACTTTGTATAAATTATATTTTAATCAGAACGGTTAGACATGCGTGCCTGTAAACGAATAATAGCCTGACTATGAATTTGA
>VAPK010584912.1_pt1 | contig 11515 bp, 8 predicted proteins | sample 3395031 | NCBI WGS metagenome assembly VAPK01 (sample SAMN08290443, study PRJNA428436) | hydrothermal vent metagenome | isolation source: Deep-sea hydrothermal vent chimney 1 | place: Pacific Ocean: Juan De Fuca Ridge
CTGCGTGTTTCGCTTACAGATAAATGTAATTTAAATTGCTCATATTGTAATCCGGAAAACGAAGAATTTGAAAAATTAAAAATGAGGCAAATACTTTCTTTCGAAGAATTAGCGAGGTTAATAAAGATATTTGTTACAAAGTTGGGTTTTAATAAAGTGAGATTGACCGGTGGAGAACCTTTGATAAGAAAAGATATACTCACATTTTTTGAAATGCTGTCAAAAATAAAAAGAGAAAATTATTTTGAACTTGGAATTACTACAAATGCCACTTTGCTTGAAGATAAAATTGAAAGACTATCCGTATTAGGATTAAACAAAATTAATATTAGTCTCGATTCATTGGATAATGCAAAGTTTAAAATGATTACAGGGCACGATGACTTTGAAAAAGTAATCAGGAGCATTAACAAAGCTGAAGAATTAAATTATTCGCCGGTAAAAATAAACTCAGTTATAATGAAAGGCATAAACGACGATGAAATTATAAATTTGGTCGATTTTGTAAAAGATCGCGATTTTAATATCAGGTTTATTGAATATATGCCCTTCACTAAAAACGGTTGGGACGATGATAAATTTTTAAGCTACATTGAAATCAAAAATATTGTTGAAACAAAGTTCCCTCTAATTGATGTTATTTCGGATAAAAGTGCAGTTGCAAAAGAATATAAAATAGACGGACATAAAGGAAGCGTTAGTTTTATTAGTTCAATATCAGACCACTTTTGTGATGGCTGCAACAGACTGCGCATTACCTCTGAAGGGAATTTAAAATTGTGTCTGTTCTCAGCAAAAGATAAGGAAATATCATTAAAAAAATATTTGAAATCTGCTGAATATTCTGATGATGATATTGCAGCAATAATCATTGAGTCGCTTCAATTGAAAGAGTTAAAACATCCTGATGTTGACGAACTTATTCAAATTGACCAAAATAATATGCTAAGAATCGGAGGATAATTTGGGACAACTTACACACGTTGATAAAGACGGAAAAGCTGAAATGGTTGATGTATCGGCAAAAGTTGATAATTTGAGGACAGCCGAAGCGTTTGGCGAAATGGAAGTTTCTGAAAAACTATTCAGTTTAATTCAAGAAAACAAACTTGCAAAAGGTGATGTATTAACGGTTGCTAAAATTGCCGCTATTCAAGGCGCAAAAAAAACTTCCGAACTTATTCCTCTGTGCCACAATATTTTTATTACAAAAATTGAGATTGATATTAAACTAAGTGAAGATAAACATTGTATTGAAATAAAATCATTTGCAAAAACTGTTTCTAAAACCGGTATTGAAATGGAAGCACTAACAGCAGTGTCAATTGCAGCACTTACAATTTATGATATGTGCAAAGCAGTAGAAAAAACAATTAAAATTAAAAATATTCATTTATTGTCTAAGACAGGCGGGAAAAGCGGAGAGTTTAATTCGGTTAAAAAATTGGAGGATTAAACGGGTTAGAATGTTTCAAATTAAAAAATTAATATTTAGATAGTAAAATTTAAAATATAATGTAGGGAAAATACATGTTAAGCTATACTGAAGCTTTGAAAATTATTAAGGAAAATTTCAATTTACTTCAAGACAAAATAGTTGAAGTTCGTATTTTAGACTCGGTTAACCATATTCTTGCTGAAAATGTGTATGCAGATATCAATATGCCGCCGTTTGATAACTCAGCGGTGGATGGTTATGGAGTAAATTATAATTCTGAAATAGAAGAATGGGAACTTATAGGTGAAGAATCGGCTGGAAATTATATTGATATTTTTGTTGATGAAAAATCTACCGTAAATATAATGACGGGCGGACAAGTTCCTAATAGCTGTACAACTGTAGTTCCGCTTGAAGATGTAATTATTGAAAAAAATAGAGTTAAACTAAAAAATGATGTTTCCATTCATGACGGAATGAATATTCGTAGGCTTGGCGAAAACATTCGAAGGGGAGATCTTGCAATCTCGAAGAATACAATGATTTCAACTCATAAAATTTCATTGCTTGCTGCTTGCGGTAAATCGAAAGTGAAAGTTTATAAGCCGCTAAAAGTAGGGGTATTATCAACCGGAGACGAGCTTGTTGATGTGAACAAAGTACCAACAGGAGATAAAATTAGAGCTACTAATTTATATTCAATAATTGCTCTTTTGAAAAAATATCATTTTGAATCGGTAAACTTAGGCTTTGTAAACGACGACAGAAATAAAATACTTAAAAAAGTTAGAGAGGCGTTGGACAGCGACATTGACATTTTACTCACAACCGGCGGAGTTTCTGTAGGGAAGTATGATTACTTAAAAGAAATATTTGAAGAGCTTAGAGTGGAGAGAAAATTCTGGCGAGCATTTATTAAACCAGGCAAACCGATTTACTTTGGAACTTATAATGGGAACGAAAAACTAAAGCTTGTTTTCGGACTTGCAGGTAATCCGGTTTCGTCATTTGTGAATTATTATGTTTACCTGCTGCCCGCATTTGAGAGCAAATTTGGTATTCAGCTAACAGAAAAATTTAATGCAAAATTGTTAACATCTATAAAAAAGAAGGATGCTAAGCGTCACTTTATACGAGGAGAATTTGGTTATAGTTTCGAAGAAAACTGTTTTGAAGTTAAGCGTGCAGGTTCACAATCATCAGGAAATATGGTTGGATTAAGCGACTCAAATTGCTTGATGATTTTTGAAGAAGAAAAGAGAATGATGAATAAAGGAGAAATTGTAGAATGTATTCGGATATAACCGGAATAGTTTTAAGCGGAGGAAGAAGTTCGAGAATGGGGGAGAACAAAGCCCTGTTAAATCTTGGTGAAAAAAAAGTAATTGAACGAGTAGTGGATTTAATGAAATTATTATTTTCAAATATTATCCTGATTACAAATACACCTGATGAATATCGATTCTTAAGAATTCCTATGTTTGAGGACATCTTCAAATACAAAGGTCCAATTGCCGGAATACATTCCGGTTTAAGCTCTTCAAAAACTGAAAGAAATTTCGTTATTTCCTGCGATGTTCCTCTTATGACTGCTGAAATGATTAAATATATTGTGGAATATAAAACAAAAAAACCGGTTACGGTTTGTAATGCAGACGGATTTATTCAGCATCTTGTCGGATTATATAATAAATCAGTTTTACTCGAAACTGAAAAATATTTAATAAATTATGAAATGAAAGAAAAACATAATCATAAACAGCATCATCATCACTGTAAAATTCTACCGCTGCTTGATAAAGTAGGAGCAGAAATTATTGAGGCGGAAAAAACGGATGTTTTCCGAGAGGGAATATTTTTCAATATGAACAGACCGGATGATTATGAAAAAATTGTTAAACAGATTGCTGATAATTAAATAATTTAATATTTGTATCTAATTATTTATTGAAGTAAATCAATCTTAAAATATGTAAATCATCATAAGAGATTGTCCCTTCTAATTTCTCAAACACAGGACTTAAGTAATTTGCACCTATATTATCAAATACAGCGAAAACTTTCTTTTGCTTTTCCTCCCTATCAGTTAATAGAACAAATAGCTTTTCCACATTGATTTTATTGCCTTCCCGCACGTATGTAAATAGATGATTAATAATTGTAGTTTGCTTAATATTAAATTTATCCAATAATTTTTGAAATGAAGAACTTTTATGATACGCTTCTGCTACTTCTATATATCTTGATTTTTTTAAGGCGGAAATTCTCTTCTTTATAGTTTTGTTTTTAAGTTTGGACGAAATGTTATTTGTTCGGCAGTAATCAATAATTACGGGAAGAAAATACTTCGAAAATCTTTTGACTTTGTATTCCCCAACTCCGTGCATTACAGCAAACTGAGATTCTGTCTGCGGGAAATAAGTTGCCATTTCAATTAATGATTTGTCGGAGAAAATAACATACGGCGGCACATTATTTCTATCGGCAATTTCCTTTCGCTTTGTTCTTAGAAGAGCGAATAAATTATTGTCATATTCTAAAGACGATTCTTTTTGAGTTTTGAAAGTGAATTCATCAGCTTCCAATTTTCCGTTTACTTCAAGCTCTCCTTTTAAAACTTCAATTCCAAGTTCAGTGATTTTCAAACTGCCGTATTCAAAATCTTTATTAATTATATTTTTTTGTAAAAACTGACGGGATAGGCTTAACCATTGCTCCCGACTCAAATCTTTACCGATTCCGTACGTTGAGAGAAATTGATGATTTTTCGCAATCACTTTTTTTGATTTAGAGCCGCGAAGCACTTCAACAATATGCATAGCACCGAATATTTCTCCTGTCCTTTTGATACAAGAAAGAAACTTTTGAGCTTCGGTTGTTAAATCAACAAGATCTTTTTGCTCTTTTTCACAGTTATCGCATATGCCGCAATTTTCATGAGTATAGTTTTCACCGAAATAATTTAACAAAGGAATTCGCCGACAATTATATGACTCGGCATACCTGACCAAAGCATCAAGATGCATTTTAGCTATTCGCTTTTCATCATCTTCTTTTTGATCAATAAAATAATTAATTTTTCTAATATCGCCATAACCGAAAAGTAGCAGACAATGTGCTTTTAAACCGTCTCGTCCTGCTCGCCCAATTTCCTGATAATAGGATTCAATATTTTTAGGTAAATCATAATGGATAACAAATCTAACATTCGGTTTATTTATTCCCATTCCAAATGCAATTGTTGCCACAATAATTTTTACGTCATCTTTAATAAATTCTTCTTGATGTTTTTTTCTTTGAGCATCTGATAAGCCGGCGTGATAAGGACGAACGGAATATTTCCGATAGTGAAGCTCCTCGTAAAGTTCATCAACTTGTTTGCGGGAAAAGCAATAAATTATTCCTGATTGATTAGGATATTTCTCCAGGAAATTAATTGTCTGCGAAAGAGGATCGGATTTTGGCAAAACTTGCAAGTAAAGATTTTTACGATTAAAACTCGCAGTATATATTCTTAGATTTCTTAAATTTAAGTTTTTAACAATATCCTTTTGCACTTGCGGAGTTGCAGTTGCGGTAAAAGCAGCTAAAACAGCATCCTTAAAATTTAAACTAACTTCAGCTATAAGTCTGTACTCTGGACGAAAGTCGTGTCCCCATTCCGAAATGCAGTGTGCTTCGTCAACAGTTATGCAATCTACTTTTACGCAAGAAAGTAGATTTAATGTTCTCTCCATTGTAAGAGTTTCCGGTGCAACGTATAGCAATTTCACTTTTTTATTTAGTATCAATTCTTCGTTTATTTTATAATCTTCTTGTGAAAGAGAACTGTTAAGAAAAACTGCTGCTACTCCAAGTTCAGTAAGTTGTTGCACTTGGTCTTTCATTAAAGAGATTAAGGGGGAAATTACAATAGTTAGTCCTTCAAAAATTAAAGCGGGAATTTGGAAGCACAATGATTTACCGCCGCCGGTCGGCATAATAACAAGAGAATCTTTTTTGGCAAGAATATTATTAATAATATCCTCCTGTAACGGACGAAATTGGTTATAACCGAATATGCTATTTAAAACTGTTTTAGGATTCATCAAAATTAATGATTTATCATTTATTTAAAATAGAAATATAAAATATTTTAGTAAAATAATATCGAATATTATTTGATAGACTAAATTATAATTAAATGGAATTACCTTTTTACGTATCAAAATCTTTGTTTTAACATTTTATTTAGAGATGCACTCTATTTATCTTCTTAGCTCTTCCCGCCAAACTTAAGTACTATAAAAGTAAAATTACAGACTGTTTGTCTTATTTGCCTTGCTAAAGGCTATTTCAATATTTATATTTAGTGGAAACATTTATAGCATAATGCTGTTATATTATTATCAAAAGAGGAAAATAATGGACGGAAATTTTTCTGAAAGAGTTCAGGAAGTTATTAGATTAAGTAGAGAAGAAGCTTTAAGACTGGGACACGATTATATAGGCACAGAACATCTTCTTCTGGGAATTGTTCGTGAAGGGCAAGGTGTAGCTGTTCGTATTCTTAAAAATCTTGGCTGCGATTTAATAAAATTGAAAAAATCAATTGAAGATTCAGTTAAAACAATTGGCGGTACGCTAACAATAGGCAATATTCCGCTAACTAAGCAAGCAGAAAAAGTATTAAAGATAACGCAAATTGAATCTAAAATATATAAATCTAATGTAATTGGAACAGAACATATTTTGCTCTCATTATTGCGAGATGAAGATAATCTTGCTACACAAATTCTTCATCAATTTAATGTAACTTATGAAAGTGCAAGAGCAGAGTTAAATAATCTTCACAGCGGAAGCAGTAACAAAGCTCAGTTTGGTTCTGTTGCCGCACAATTTAACAAGCCCGAAAAGTCGAAAACTCCGGTGCTTGATAATTTTGGGCGTGATTTAACCAAAATGGCATTAGCAGATAAACTCGATCCTGTTGTTGGGCGTGAAAAAGAAATTGAAAGAGTTACGCAAGTTTTGAGCAGAAGGAAAAAAAACAATCCTGTTTTAATTGGTGAACCCGGTGTTGGCAAAACTGCAATTGCCGAAGGATTAGCATTAAAAATTGTTAACAGAAAAGTTCCGAGAATACTTCAAGGGAAAAGAGTTGTAACATTGGATTTAGCTGGTTTGGTTGCCGGTACCAAATACCGTGGTCAGTTTGAAGAGAGGATGAAAGCATTGATGAATGAGCTTGAAAAAGCGGAAGATGTGATTTTATTTATTGACGAACTACACACAATTGTTGGCGCAGGCGGTGCTTCAGGTTCGTTAGATGCTTCAAACTTATTTAAACCGGCGCTTGCACGCGGTGATATTCAGTGCATTGGAGCAACGACACTTGACGAATACCGCAAACACATTGAAACCGACGGGGCTTTGGACAGAAGATTTCAAAAGGTAATGGTGGAGCCGCCTTCAGTGGACGAGACAATTGAAATTCTTGAATATATTAAATTTAAGTATGAAGAACATCATCACGTAAAATATTCAAATGAGGCAATTACAGCTGCCGTTAAATTGAGCAATCGGTACATTACGGACAGGCATTTGCCCGACAAGGCAATTGATGTTCTTGACGAAGCCGGGTCGCGTGTTCACATGGGAAACTTTACGGTTTCCGATGAAATTCTTGAACTTGAAAAAGCAATTGAACAAATTAAAAAAGAAAAACTCAAAGTTGTTAAACAACAAGATTATGAAAATGCCGCAAGACTTCGCGATAGAGAGAGAACTCTGCAGGCTGATCTTGCAACCGCAAAGCAGGATTGGGATACAAAAACAAAAGATTTAGTTTATGACGTAACTGAAGAGGATATTGGAACTGTTGTTTCGATGATGACAGGAATTCCTACAACGCGAGTAGTGCAAGCTGAATCAGAAAAATTGATGAAGATGGAAGATTCACTTCAGGAAAGAATAGTTGGACAGGATGATGCAATTAAAAAATTGACAAAAGCAATTCGCAGAACAAGAGCCGGATTGAAAAATCCTAAAAAACCAATAGGAAGTTTTATTTTTCTTGGACCTACCGGAGTAGGGAAAACTGAGTTGGCAAAAGAATTGGCTCGCTATCTTTTTGATTCGGAAGATGCTTTAATTAGAATTGACATGAGTGAGTATATGGAAAAATATGCGGTCTCACGTTTGATGGGAGCACCTCCCGGATACGTTGGCTATGAAGAAGGCGGACAATTAACCGAGCGTGTAAGGCGTAAACCATATTCGGTTGTGCTTTTTGATGAAATTGAAAAAGCTCATCCCGATGTGTTTAATATTCTTCTGCAAGTACTTGATGACGGAAAATTGACGGACAGCCTTGGGCGTAAAGTCGATTTTAGAAACACAATTATTATTATGACATCGAACGCAGGCACAAAGGATATTAAGGAAACCGGCGGATATGGATTTGGTGATGAGAATACCGGCGATTCTTACGAATACTTAAAAGGTGTTGTGGAAGACGCATTGAAAAAATTGTTCAATCCCGAATTTTTAAATCGGGTTGATGACACTATTGTGTTCAGAAATTTGAAAATTGAAGATATTAAAAAAATTGTTGATATTGAGATGAGAGATTTAGTGAACAATATTCATGAAAATAAAATGGAAATTGAACTTGATGAACCGTCAAGAAAATTCCTTGCCGAAAAAGGATTCGATTCTAAATTTGGCGCAAGACCTTTGAGGCGTGCAATTCAAAAATATTTGGAAGATCCGCTTGCCGAAGAATTACTGCTGCATAACTTCGGAGAAGGCAGTCACATTATGGTCCATCACAAAAATAAGACTGAAAAATTATTTTTTGATGTTGTTGAAAATAATGAAGAAAGCACAACTGAATTGGATAATTCCAAAACTGAAAAAGTTGATTGAGTGTGATTTTATCCCAAATAAATTTATGCTCGATTTTTTAATGAATCGAGCATTTTTTATTTTAAACCTTTAAATATTTCAATAAACTATTTTAGAAAATAAATCATTGAAATTATGAAAACTATTTTTATATTTTTAATATTCACATTCTCATTGAATGCCCAGACAAATTATTCAAAATATTTTAGTAATAAAACCCTGCGTTTGGATTTTTACCATTCAGGTAATTCAAAAACAGAATCAATTACTTTTGATGAATTAATTGAAGAACCGTTTTGGGGCGGCTCAAAAACGAATTTGATTGATACTTTTTATTTTGGCAATTATTACTTAAAAGTTTTCAACAAAACCGGAAAGCTTGTCTATTCACGTGGATTCTCTACACTTTTCAAAGAATGGCAAAGTACCGAAGAAGCAAAACATACTAATCGCACATTTACAGGAGTTGTAACATTTCCGTATCCAAAAGACACAGTTACAATTGAAATTGATAAGCGTGATAGTTTGAACGTATTCCATTCTAAATTTGTATATGTTGTTAATCCGAAAAGTTATTTCATTAAAAAGGAGAACAGACATAAAACAAAATCATTTAAAGTTCGCTACAGCGGAGATTATAATAAGAAATTGGATATTGCTTTTATTGCAGAGGGTTACAAAAAATCCGAGATGGATAAATTTAAAAATGATTGTGATAAATACGCTGCATATCTTTTCGAGTACTCTCCGTTCAAAGAAAATAAAAACAAGATAAACATTTGGGGTGTTGGTGCTGTTTCGGATAGTTCGGGTGCGGATATTCCGGCTGAGAGTGTTTGGAAATCCACGGCACTAAATTCTTCGTATTATACTTTTGACAGTGAAAGATATTTGATGACAATTGATTATAAAACCGTCAGGGATTATGCGGCAAACGTTCCTTATGATCAAATTTACATTCTCGTTAATTCAAATAAATACGGCGGCGGAGCAATTTATAATTTCTATTCGCTCGGAATAACAGGGAATAAAAGTTCAAAAAAAGTATTTGTGCATGAGTTTGGGCACGGATTGGCAGGATTAGCAGATGAATATGTTGATCTTTCAACTTTTGATAATTTTTATCCCAAGGATGTAGAACCTTGGGAACCGAACATTACAACACTTGTTCATTTTGATAAAAAATGGAAAAATTTGGTAAATCCGTTAACACCAATTCCAACACCGGCAAGTGATAAATATAAAAATACAATCGGCGTTTTTGAAGGTGCGGGGTATGTACCAAAAGGAGTTTATCGTTCAACTATTAACAGTATTATGCGAGCGTTCAATTCAAACAAATTTAATAAAGTTTCAAAAAGAGCAATTCAAAGAATTATTGATTTTTATTCGGAGTAAACGATTTAGATATTATGAGACAAAAAAAATTATATAAAACACTCGACACAGCAGCGTCAAAACATTTTGATACTGACAAGGAGCTTTTAGCTGAAATAGTTATGATGCTTGTTGAAGATGAACAAATTAATTTTGGCGGTGGAAGAGTTTGGAAGTTGAATAAATCACAAAAGGAATACAAACTTTTATTCCAAACAAAAAAAAATATGATGTTGGAAAATGATTTCAGAATTTCCATTGATGATTATTCTGTTTTTAAAAGATTAGGAATTGAGCGCACCGTATTGGCGGACGAAACAAATAGAATATTAATTGGGAAAGGAATTCATAAATATTCCGCTTCCGGAATTGGGCAAAGAGTAAAAATAGGGAAGTTCTACTTTTACGAGTATGTAATTGCTTTGCATTCCACTAAAATTGACAGAGAACTTAAATTTGCTTTGAATATTATAGCGACCGTACTTACTGCTAAACTACGGGAACGTTGGCTATCAGCATCGCGAAGCAATATGAAAGCCGATTTGACTAAAGCACAGCAACTTCAAAAAAGTATTTTACCCGAGCATAGTGTGGCGTTTGCTGATTATGATATTTTTGGACTTACGATTCCTGCCCTTGAAATGAGCGGTGATTTTTTCGATTATCTCCCAATCGGTTTGGATGAAAACCGGCTTGGAATTGTTCTCGCCGATGCTGCTTCAAAGGGTCTTGCCGCTGCAGCAGAAGCAATGTACATTTCCGGCGCAATTAGAATGGCGAGCACTTTTCAACTAAAAATATCGCCGATGATGAACAGAATAAATCAGTTGGTAAATCAAATATTTAGTGATGATAAATTTACTACGATGTTTTATTGTGAGATATCAAATGATAGAAAAGGATTATGTCTGTACGGAAATGCGGGGCACAATCCTCCGTTATTTGTTCACGCAGGAAGCAAAGAAATAATTTATCTTAAAGCAACAGGTCCTCTGCTTGGTCCTGCTCCAAAAGCAAAAGTTGATACGGACAGTATAAATTTTTCTCCCGATGATGTGCTTGTTATATTTTCGGATGGTATTACAGAAGCAGCAAATGCAAATTTTGATTTGTACGAAGAAGATAGATTAGAAAAAGTTGTTCTAAAAAATTTAAATAAAACTGCGAAGGAAATTGCGCTTGCTATTATGCAGGATGTTAATGATTTTTCAACAACTGATAGTTTATATCTGGATGATAAAACAATTGTGGTAATTAAAAAAACGGAAAAGAATGAGCTTACCGAATAAAATATTTGATGCAGGCGTTGTCGGTGCCGGCGGCGGAGGATTTCCCACACACATAAAGGCAAACTCTACTGTAGAATTTGTTATTGCAAATGGTGCGGAATGTGAACCTCTGCTGCATAAAGATTATGAAATAATGGTAAATTATGCCGAGCAAGTTGTGCGCGGAATGAAGCTGATGATGAAGCAGACAAATGCACGCAAAGGATATTTTGGAATTAAGGAGAAAAATGCTGATGCGATTGAAGCCATTCAAAATGCCATAGTTGGGATGCGGCCGGAATTACGTGCGCCTGGATGTCCCCGGGCCGGAAAGCGGGCCTCGTGATCGGAGGTGGCGCGTCATAATCAACATAGACCCGGATACGCTGCTGGAGTGGAGAGAACATTGATGCTGACCCGTGATTCTCTGGCCAGGATAGCCCGCCGGCGCGGCATGGGGCTGGGACAGGCAGAGCACGATTACGTGGTGTTGTGCGTCCTGGACGCTCTGGACAAAACCCCGTTTCTCAGGGAACACAATTGC
>VAPK010097129.1_pt1 | contig 11514 bp, 7 predicted proteins | sample 3395031 | NCBI WGS metagenome assembly VAPK01 (sample SAMN08290443, study PRJNA428436) | hydrothermal vent metagenome | isolation source: Deep-sea hydrothermal vent chimney 1 | place: Pacific Ocean: Juan De Fuca Ridge
ATTAAGTCTCATCATAATGTAGGTGGACTGCCAGATTGGATGACCTTTGAATTGGTCGAACCGCTTAGAGAGATTTTTAAAGATGAGGTACGTAAACTAGGTCTTGAACTCGGACTTCCAAAAGATATGATAGGCAGACATCCATTCCCTGGACCTGGTCTTGCCATTCGTACTATGGGAGCAGTAACAGAAGATGGTTTACATCTCATTAGAGAATCAGATGCTATTATGCAAGAAGAACTTAAAGCTACAGGCTACTATGACAAAGTCTGGCAAGCATTTACCGTACTTCTTAATGTACAGTCTGTTGGTGTTATGGGTGACAATCGTACCTATGATAACACAGTCTGTATTCGTATGGTAGAATCTGTAGATGGTATGACTGCTACTTTCGCTCACGTTCCTCATGATGTATTAGAAGGTATGAGTCGTAGGATTATTAATGAGATAGATGGGATCAATAGGGTGGTGTATGATATATCGTCTAAGCCACCAGCAACCATCGAGTGGGAGTAACCTTATCTCTTCTTTTACTTCATTTTTAGGGAGTTTGTTCAGTCACATACTTTAGTGTATGCTTCTTTTCAACAACCCTTAAATTTAAAGGAAAATAAGAATAAGTTAATTTTTGAAAAAAGGAGTTATATTGAGTAAAGAAAAATCAAATAAACTCCTTTACCTTCTATTAACTACTTCTTTTGTCATTGCTTGGATTTGGGCAGCTATAGACCCACTATATCCAGATGATTGGATTTTAGAAAATATACTTGTGGTACTTTTTGTGCCATTTGTATTTTGGGCAAGTAGATACTTTATCTTTTCTAATACTTCTTATAGTATAGTCACACTCTTTTTAATACTCCATGTTATTGGCAGCCATTATACCTATGCAGAAGTGCCTTTTGGTGTGACATTAGGTGAGTGGATTGGGGTTGACCGTAACATGTATGATAGGCTTTTGCATCTTCTTTTTGGTATAGTGTTTGTCTATCCCTTGTTTGATTACTTACAGAGAAAAGTAAAATTACAAGGTTTTTTAATATACTTTGTCTCGTTTATGACCATTTCTGCATTTGCTGGGTTTTATGAAGTACTTGAATGGGTGGCAGCATCTGTAGTCGACCCTGAAGCAGGTGATGCCTTTTTAGGTACACAGGGAGATATCTGGGATGCGCAAAAAGATATGGCACTAGCAATAGTGGGTTCTTTATTTATGTTAACAATTATCTCAGTTAAAAATAAACCTAAAGAACTCTTAGGCTAAGATAGTGTAATTCTTTTACAAAGGTTATCTATGTGCATCCCCGCTTATTATAAATATCTTTTTTTAGCCATTGTGGTTGGTATATTTTTACCATGAGAAGTACCTGTCGCCACTGTGGGTATGACACCTTACTTTGTGATAATCATTAATCTTGAAAAGTGATAGACTAAAAGGTTTTGCATCGGTTATCATAGCCGTTTCTTTTGTGGCTTTTGTATATGGTACCTATAAAGCCATGGAGATAGTAGATAAAACACAGTTAAGCACTTCAGATGGTATATATACCTCTTATATTTCTACTTCTAAAGAGATAGAAGAAAAAGCATATATGCTTAGTCAAAAATGTGAAAGTAAACTTTGTAAAGTACAAAGGCTTTTAAATTTTGTGTCTAATATTCCTTATAGTACCAATACCTTTCAACAAAAATCACCACAAAAAACCATACAAGAAAATTTTGGTGATTGTGATGATAAAAGTAATCTACTTATCTCTATGTTACATGCCTTAGGTATTGAAGCCTATTTTGTATTGGTACCTAAACATATCTTTGTGATAGTACCTCTAGAAGATGTAAGATTGGCACATCGAAAAGCTCTTTGGGTGAATGGACGTAAATATTATCTTTTAGAAAGCACGGCAAAAGACTCTGCTGTGGGGTATCCATTACAATATGAATTTGATGAAATAGATGCCATTATAGAACCATTTTCAAATACGAAAATAGAAATAAAAAGTTTAAAATATAAACTTTAGTCAAAGTGACTAAGGTTATTTATAAAACATTAATCATTCTTAGATATAATCGCGTTTATATTTATATGTTCAAAGGATAAACTAATGGCAAAACATCAATTTCAAACTGAAATCGGACAACTTTTAAAGCTCATGACACACTCTCTTTACTCAAATAAAGAGATTTTCATCAGAGAACTAGTCTCTAACTCAAGTGATGCACTTGATAAATTTAACTACCTTTCACTTACAGATGAAAAATTTAAAGAAGAAAATTGGTCAGGTAAGATTTTTATTAAACTTGATAAAGATGATAATTCACTGACCATAGGTGATAATGGTATAGGTATGAATGAAGCAGACCTCATGGATCATTTGGGGACTATTGCTAAATCTGGAACTAAAGCGTTTATGGAAAACCTTACAGGTGATGCAGCAAAAGATAGTAATCTTATTGGTCAATTTGGAGTTGGTTTTTACTCTGTATTTATGGTAGCAGAGCAAGTAGATGTCATTTCAAAGAAGGCAGGTGAAGATCAAGCTTATATGTTTAGTACAGATGGTTCTGGTGAGTATGAAGTAAAGCCAGTTACAAAAGAAGAGCATGGAACAGTTATTTATATTAAGCTAAAAGAAGATGAGAAAGAGTTTTTAGACAAATGGAGAACACAAGAGGTAGTTAAAAAATACTCTAACCACATTGCGTATCCAATTATGTTGAACTATTCTGAAGAAGAGACGGAGGGTGAGGGTGATGATAAGGTGACTAAAATGGTCAATAAGTCAGAACAGATAAATGCTGCAACTGCACTCTGGACACTTTCAAAGTCTGAACTTAAAACTGAAGACTATAATGAATTTTATAAGACTATCTCTCATGGTGATGATGAACCACTTACTTACTTGCATAACAAAGTAGAGGGGTCTCAGGAATTCACAACACTTTTTTATATTCCAAAGACTGCACCTATGGATATGTATAGAGCAGACTATACTCCAGGTGTAAAATTATATGTAAAACGTGTGTTTATTACTGATGATGATAAAGAGTTGTTACCACCTTATTTACGTTTTGTGAAAGGTATCATAGATTCTGAAGATTTACCACTTAATGTTTCTCGTGAGTTACTTCAGGAGAACAGAATTTTGGCAAATATTAAACAAAATTCAGTTAAAAAGATACTTGGAGCCATTAAGAAACTAAGTGGTGAAGATGCAGAGACTTTTACTGCTCAGTATAACAGAGTTATTAAAGAGGGTATCTATATTGATCAGACAAATAAAGATATACTGCTTGATATTGTAAAGTATAAAAGTTCAACAGAGGAAGGGCTTGTCTCATTTGAAGAGTATATATCTCGTGGAGACTCTGAGAAAAAAGAGATTTACTATATCACAGGGGAAGATGAAAAGGTACTAAGAAACTCTCCTTTACTTGAAGCATACAACAAGGCAAACATAGAAGTGCTTATTATGGATGATAAAGAGGTAGATGGTATAGTCTCCCCTATGATAGGAAACTATAAAGAGTGGAATCTCAAAGATATCACAAGTATCGATGCACCAGACTCTAAAACAGAAGAAGAAAAAGAAGAAGTTGCCAAAGAGTTTAAATCTCTAACAGATAAAATAAAAGAGGTTTTAGGTGAAGAGGTAAAAGAAGTTAAAACTTCTACAAGACTCACTTCAAGCCCATCATGTGTTCTAAAAGATCCTTCTGATCCAATGGCAGGGATGGCAGCAATGTTTGCTCAAATGGGACAAGAGATACCAGAGACTCCGCTTATCTTAGAGATAAACCCTGAACATGAGATGATAAAAAAGCTTGATGGTTTAAGTGATGAGAGTTTGTTTGCAGATATTTCATGGATACTTTTAGACTCTGCAAAACTCTCAGAAGGTCTTGAGCCTAAAGATAAAGGTGCTTTTGCTGGAAGAGTAGCAAGTTTAGCAACTAAAGCAATATAGTTATAAATTACACCTCTTTTGAGGTGTATTAAAGAACTTCTAGGAAGTTTTTAAATGTCATTGCTTTGTATGCAAAATTACCTTGATATAGATCACACTTTATGATTTTAAGATAATTTAATGTTGCTTCATTTTCAACACCTTCAGCCAAAACCTTTAGATTAAACTTTTTCCCTATTGCAACTACTGATTCAACTATCATTGCATCACCTTTATTTTCCTTCATATTAAAAATAAAAGATTGATCTATTTTTATCATATCTACAGGAAGTTTTTTAAGGTATGCCAAAGAGGAATATCCCGTGCCAAAATCATCAATAGAGAATGTGAAACCGAAATCCTTTAACTCCTCTATCTTTTTTATAGCATCATCAATATTACGCATTATGCCACTTTCTGTAATCTCTAGCTCAATCCACTCAGGTTTAACTTTGTGTTTGTTGATTAGTAACATAAGTTTTTCTACAAAATGAGGTTGTAAAAAGTGCATAGTGCTAATATTTATTGCAATATGATTTAACCCAAAACCATTCTCACGTTCACTTAAAGTCTTTATTTCACCTAATACTTTGTCAAAGATCCACTCTTCAAGTTTAATGATAATACCGCTCTCTTCAGCAATAGGAATAAATTTTGCAGGTGAAATAAAACCTTTTTTAGGATGTTCCCACCGTACTAATGCTTCTGCCCCAATGATTTTGTTTTGTTCAACATCTAACTGTGGTTGGTAATAGATGGATAATTCATTATTTTTCATTGCCCTGTGAATGTCATTTTCAATTGTAAGTTGTTCTTTTGTATCAACACTCATACTGCTTTCATAGAACTGGCTACTTCCTCGAGTATTCTTTTTTGCTTCATACATGGCAGTCTCTGCTCGTTTAAGAACATCAAAAGCAGAGGCATCATTGTTATTGAATAGAACAACACCTATAGTGAAACTTAAATGATACTCTTCACCAGCAACATTAAGTGGTTGAGTGAAGTGATTGTTAATAGTAGATATATATTTTATAGCCATTTCTTCAGAAAGTGCTTTGTCTAAATGTAGTGAAGGTATAAGGATGACAAATTTATTACCACTTACTCTTGCAAAAATCTCACGACTCCCCACTATATCTTCTATACGTTTAACAACTTGTTTGAGTAGATTGTCTCCTACGTCATGTCCGAATGTCTCATTTACTTTTTTAAAGTTGTCAATATCTAAAAAAAGTAATGAAGCATACTCTTCATTCTCTCTTTTGTTTGAGATAAATTCTTTCAGTCTGTCCATAAGAAGGGTACGGTTTGGAATATTAGTAAGAAGATCGTAATATGCGTTTCTTACCATTTTGTCTGTTGCAGTAACTTCATTTGTAATATCATTGATGATGGTTATACCACCGGCAATTTCACCATCAGCATTTAGCATAGGTACTGTTGATAATTTAACATAAAGACTTTCGTTGTTAATTGACTTAAAGGGACCTCGGTAATTTCCTGTTTTTCCTTTAAACACATCTTCATGTGCTTCAAGAATTTTTTTATCGCATATGGTATGAAGGTTTATTCCAATCAATTCTTCTTTATCTTCTACTTTATTCATTTGCATGAAGTGAGTATTGATATCTTCAAGTCCTAGCTCTTGGTTGTAATAATAAATTCCTACAGGAGCACGCTCAAATAGAGAAAAGAAACGCTCTTTAAGCTTTTCATGTGTGTGTTTTATAGTTATAAAATGCTGACGGTTGTTGAGTGCGTTGTTTATTACTTTCCCATAATAATTTGCGATGAGTATCATGATAAGCATTAAAGCAAGAATAACATATGCAATTTTAGTATAAACCTCATCTTCCATAAAAAATAGTCGTAAAAGGAGAGGGGAATAAGTAACTAAAACGTAAGTTAATAAAAGATCACGTTTGGATGCAAGTACTCCCATTGAAGAGAAGCCAATAGCAAATAAAAATAGCATTACAACCATTTGGTTCATTAGATTGGAATCTGGAAATAGTAAAAAAGCAGAACTCCCCCATATAATACCATTAATGAGGATATTGGTATAATATTTGTCTAACCAAATATCAGCATCTCTTAGTTTATTCTCTTCAGTTTCATTTTTAAATTTATAATAGTGATACAGTTGATAGATAAACATAATAACACTTACAAGTAACCAAATACCTATAGGGTACAAGTCAACAGCATACATTTGTATGGCACTTAAAAGAAGTGCACCTAAAATATTTCCCAAAAGCATAATAGGTAACGAGATATAATAAAAGCTAAGTTTGTCGTATGTAAGTCTGTCTTTGAATGATATATCTGTATTGTCAATTGCTTGGCTCAAGTCATTATCCTCTGTCTCAATTTCTGCATGATTCATTATAATTATACCAATAAGTTTATTTTTGTATCATTTAAGGTTTTAAGTAGATACGGATGTAATTTATTAAATACTATAGCATAAATGTTATTATATAAATTATAAATATTGGATTATCATATATTGTTTTAACAAAGATATAATTTATTTGTGTTAATATAATTTCAATATTCATATTATAAGGTAAACAGTTGAACTTAAAAAATTCCCCACAGAAACAAGCCACTATTGTATCAAGTTCTGTTGCAACAGTATTAGTTTTTGTTAAATTAATTATTGGTATCTCTAGCGGTTCAGTGTCTGTGCTGGCTTCGGCCATAGACTCACTTTTAGATATGGCAGTCTCTATCTTTAATTTTTTTGCTATTAAAAAATCAGAAGAGAATGCAAGTTCTGAGTATCAGTATGGTAAAGGAAAAATACAAGCTATAGCCGCTGTTATAGAAGGTACGGTTATTACTATTTCTGGTATTTATATTATCTATGTAGCACTTAAAAAATTAGATGAAGGGACAGTAACAACACTACTTACACCTTCTATATTTGCAATGATCTTTTCTATAGTAATCACTTATTTTTTAGTGCAGTATCTACTTAAAGTAGCAAACCAGACAGATAATCTTGTTATAAAAGCAGATGCTTTGCACTATAAAACAGACCTCTGGTCTAATGCAGCTGTACTTGTAGCTTTGGGATTGGTCTCTTTAACGGGACTTGACAGTATAGATGCTATTTTTGGTTTGGGTATTGGAGTGTATATTATCTATTCTGCTTATGAGATAATCGTGGAAGGTATAGAGATACTTCTTGATAAATCTTTAAATGGGGATATTGTAGCAAAGATAGGAGAGATTATCTCTAATCATCCTGAAATAACGAGTTATCATTGGCTTAAAACTCGTACAGATGGTACAACTAATTTTGTTGAGTTTCATATGGTATTGCGTCCCAATATGCTCTTGCTTGAAGCACATCGAATAGCTGATGAAGTAGAAGATAAGATGATGACACTGGAGAGTAAAAAACGTTGGATAATCACTCCACATTTTGACCCTTATGACGATGAAGACATGAATGATGCACTACTGCATGGAAAGCCTTTAGTTAAAATAGATAAAGAGAATTAATGTCAAGGGCTATCTATCTTTTATCTCCCACTCCTAAAGACGGAACAATAGCGTTGCCAATGATAGACTTTAGTGTTACCACAAACTCTATAGATTTTTCTCATAGTGATACTTTGATATTTACTTCCAAACAAGCTGTAATAACTGCTAATCAGATAGATATTTTATGGAAAAATTACCCTTGTATTGCTATTGGAGGAGCAACAAAAAAGCAGATAGAAGATTTAGGTGGTAAGGTGATTTATCATCCCAAATCTTTTTACGGTGAAACCTTAAGTCAGGATATAGCAAAATTCTTTAGAGATAAAAAATTACTTTATTTACGTCCAAAAGAAGTATCTTTTGACTCTAAAGGTTTCTTAGAGAAAGAGGGGATAGCAGTTAATGAACAGATTATTTATGAAACATCTTGTCTTAAATATACTTCCAAAGATAGGCCTTCTAAAGATGCGATTATCATCTTTACATCTCCCTCAACCATTCATTGCTTTTTAAAGAATTTTGAGTGGGATGAAAGCTATACCGCTGTAGTTATAGGTAAAGCTACTAAGGTACATTTACCAGTAGATACAAAATATGTAGTAGCAGATGAACCACTAATAAAAGCATGTATCTTAAAAGCAAAAGAGATAGCAAATTCTTCATTTTAGAGAGTACCTTATTCATTTCTAACTCCAAATAGGTTATAATAAATTTAACCTAAGTGGTTCGATTACTGTATATGGGGTTCAACATTAATTTTAGTGGGACATGTAGTCTCTTGGTGTGTGGACATTTTCGTTTGAGTATGGTTTTCATACGAGAAATTGCCCCCTAAAGAGAGACTCTCTCCTGCATTGTTAGCTTATAGAGCCGACTTTAAAACAGAACGGCCACTCGGGGGAATTAGGCGTCATCATTGCACGCAAGGGCTTCCTTAAAAATTACGACGAACCATCAGTTCGCCTTTAATTTTTAAGAAACCCCTTACGCACAAGTATGACACCTGCTTCCTTTTTGGATTCATCCTTAATTACTAACTTACTTTTGGAGAAATAATGAATGTATTGATATTAGGTGCAGGTGGTAGAGAGTATTCTATTGGTTTGGCATTGAGTAAAGATGAGAATGTTGAGAAAATCTATTTTGCACCTGGCAATGGGGCGACTGATGAGCTTGGTGAAAACTTAGATATTTCTGATTTTTCAAAACTTGCTGATTTTGTTGAGGTAAATGATGTTGAGCTTACTATCGTTGGTCCTGAAGGTCCTTTGGTAGATGGTGTTGTGGATGTGTTTGAGGCTAGAGGATTAAATATCTTTGGTCCTACAGCTAAAGCTGCACAGCTTGAAGGTTCTAAGATATTTATGAAAAACTTTCTTGCACGTCATAATGTTCCTACAGCAAAATATATTGAAACTAATTCTCTTCAAGATGCTTATAAATTTATAGAAACACTTGAAGCTCCTATCGTAGTAAAGGCAGATGGACTTTGTGGTGGTAAAGGTGTTATTATAGCTCAGAGCCATGATGAAGCAAAAAAAGCTGCAGGAGAGATGCTAAGTGGTAACTCATTTGGTGATGCAGGGACTAGCATAGTTGTTGAAGAGTTTTTAGATGGTTATGAACTTTCAGTCTTTGCCATCTGTGATGGCAAAGACTATGTGGTTCTGCCTGCTGCCCAAGACCACAAAAGACTTCTCAATAACGATGAAGGTCCAAACACGGGAGGCATGGGAGCATATGCACCAACACCACTTGTTGATGATGAGATTTACCGTAAGTTAGATGAGAGAGTAATAGAGCCTACTCTTAAAGGAATGGAGGCAGAGGGTATGCCATTTACAGGTGTACTGTTTATAGGTGTGATGATGGTTAAAGGTGAACCTATCATCCTTGAGTATAATGTGCGTTTTGGTGACCCAGAGTGTGAAGAGTTAATGCCATTACTTAAATCACCTGCCTCTGAATTGTTTTACAAAGCAGCAACAGGTGACCTTAAAAATGCCAAAATAGAGTTTTACGATAAGTATGCAGTAGGTGTAGTGATGGCAAGTAAGGATTACCCTTATAAGAGTACACCACCTGCTGAAATCATCATTGATGATATCTATCATGAAGATTTAAAAGAAAATGCACATATCTCTTATGCGGGTGTGAGTCGTGGTGAAGATGGAAAACTTTATGCAACAGGCGGAAGAGTGCTTGTGTGTGTTGGACTTGGAGAGAGTATCAAGGAGGCACAAAAACATGCCTATATGTTAGTGGGTCAAGTTCATTTCGCTGGAAAGCAGTGCCGTACAGATATTGCATATCAGGTTCTTTAGGTCTTATGATAGTTGCTGATGCATAAAATTTTACTTTTTTTAACTCTATTGTTAAGTGTTCAAATTGCTTATGCAGAAGAGAAAAAGAGTAAAATTGAAGTAATGGCAAAACATTTAGAAAGTACAAAAAATACCGTTAATGCTACAGATGGAGTAGTTGTATATTATCAAGATTCTGTGATAAAAGCAAAATCTGCCTCTTATAGTAAAGAGACAAAGATCCTTGTGTTGGATGGCAAAGTAGAGATGATAGGGTACGAGGGGACTAAAGAACATACAAACCATATGGAGATACATACAGAGAGTAAAGAGGTGAGTTTTGAGCAACTCTTTTTTGTGAGTGAAAATGATATATGGCTTTTTTCTGATAAGGCACATAGAAATGAAGGAAATTATACATTAGGAAGTTCTGTACTTTCAAGCTGTAATATTAGTGATCCTCTGTGGAAAATGGTTTTTTCTAGTTCTTTGTATGATAGTGATGCAAAATATATGAAGGTGTATGATGCAAAAGTCTATTTTTGGGATATACCGATTTTTTATTCTCCATATTTAGCTTTTTCTACAAATAATCAAAGAAGTTCTGGGTTGCTATTTCCACTTATGGGATATACAGGAGAAGAGGGGTTTGTTTATGAGCAACCTATCTTTTGGGCTATTTCACAAAGTATGGATATAGAATTCAATCCACAAATACGAACAAACCGTAGTGTAGGACTTTATACCACCTTTCGTTTTGCTAATAGTGATCACTCATCAGGAAAATTAAGAGTAGGATATTTTAGAGATAGTGAAGAGTATCAAAGTAGAGAAAATACTGAAGATCTTAATCACTATGGTGTAGAGTTCTTATATGATTCCTTTAAAGTATTCAGTAAGTTTCTTCCTAAAGGATTTTCTGATGGTCTATATGTCAACACCACTTTTTTAACTGACATTGATTATCTTAACTTACAAAAGACACATCTCCAGCATTTTGGACTTACTCCCCTGCAAGAGTCTAAACTAAATTATTTTTTATATGATAATGATTATTATGCAGGTGTAAATGTAAAATATTTCATTGATACACGAAAAGAAGACAATGATGATACTCTACAGATACTTCCTTCTATACAATTACATAAATATTTAAACCACCTTTTATGGGATAATTTAACATATAGTGCAGATATTCATATCAATCATTTTTATAGAGATAAAGGGGTTACACTTAAGCAAGCAGAATTAAAAATACCTTTAGAGTTCACAACTACCTTTTTTGATGATTTTTTAAATGTATCTGTGGGAGAAGAATTTTATTATAGTAAATTCTTTTTTGGGAATGGTAGTTATCTTTATGATGATTTTCAATACTATAGTAATATTCATAAAGTAAAACTATTTACAGATCTAACGAAAAAATATGATAATTTTGTGCATGTGTTACAACCAGCTATTGAGTATATTAAGCCAGGTAATGAAAATGAGAAACCAGTAAAGTTCAATACACTTGAAGAAGAACAAAAAAAGCTTTTTGCAGTAGGTTTACCAGAAGAACAGTATCGTATAGGATTCAATCAATACTTTTACAATGACAAAACACAGTTAAAATTTTTTCAAAGACTCTATCAAACTTATTATCCTAATCGAGACTATAAATGGGCTGACTTGGAAAATGAGATGCAATATAATTGGAAAAAATGGCGTTTCTATAATAACTCAGCATACTCTTATGAGTTTGGTAAACTAAGAGAGTCATCAAGTCG
>VAPK011199328.1_pt1 | contig 11514 bp, 10 predicted proteins | sample 3395031 | NCBI WGS metagenome assembly VAPK01 (sample SAMN08290443, study PRJNA428436) | hydrothermal vent metagenome | isolation source: Deep-sea hydrothermal vent chimney 1 | place: Pacific Ocean: Juan De Fuca Ridge
ACGAATTCTGCGCCAAGTTAAACATCCAATATTTCAGCAACATACAACGAGTAAACAAATTTATCATAAAAATAAAATCAGGAAACTTCATATTCGAGATCAAGGCATGCAAAAAAAATAACCGCAGGCATATAAGTGATATTCCGAGGATTATTTTTTTGAGCATAACGCCGAGATCGGACAAAAAGACCGTTTCCGGATGGGCACTGACTGGCCGGGACGGCTGATAACGGCAATGTGGTCAGGGAGCAGACTGCTCTGCCGGCCGGAATTTCATGATCACCTCTGATATCTCAAAGAGAATGCAGACAGACGCTGAAGGACCCGAGGTAAACTCCTTGCTGGAACGACTGCCGGTCCTCGGTATATGCGGTTCCAGCGGAGCCGGCAAGACGACCTTGATTGAGTCCGTGGTTCCACTGCTGTTGGCCCGGGGCATCCGCGTCGCCGTGGTTAAGCATGACGCCCGTCGTGTCCGGGTTGATCGGCCGGGAAAAGACAGTGACCGGTTTTACCGGGCCGGAGCCGATGTCTGGCTGTCCGGGGAGGGGCTGTTCGGGCGCCGGCACCGGAACCCCGGGGTCAAGATGTTGCTCGCCGGCCTGTGCGGGGACTATGATCTGGTTCTGGTCGAAGGGCATGCCGGAACTCCGGTGGCAAAACTCTGGCTACTCGGCGAAGGCCATTCTGAGCCGTTGCCGGGGGCGGGGCCGATCCTGCATGTTCTGCCCTGGCGTCAGGCTGAAACAAAGGCTGTCCTGGCCTGGATCACGGCCTGGCTTGATCGGCAGTGGTGTGCGGCACCGGTGTGGGGCTGCATACTGATCGGCGGCAGGAGCAGACGCATGGGGCGGCCTAAACATCTGCTGCGGCAGGAAGGGCGGACCTGGCTCGAAGGGTTGGTGGCGAAATTGCGGGAAAAGGTTGACCAGGTCGTGATCTCGGGCAGGGGGGAGATCCCCGCCTCTCTGGTGGATGTTCCCTGTATCCCCGATGCCCCGGGGCTGGCCGGTCCCCTGGCCGGTGTTTTATCCGTCCTGCGTTGGCAGCCCTATGTGAGCTGGCTGGTCACGGCCTGCGATCAGCCATGCCTGCAGCCTGAGGCACTGGACTGGTTGCTTGCCGGCCGTCACCCCGGTGTCCGGGCCATCCTGCCCGATCTCCGGGGTGACGGCCGGCCGGAACCCCTGCTGGCTTATTACGATTTCCGCTGCCGGGACGATCTGGAGGACATTGCCGCCTCCGGCCGCCTCCGGCTGGGGAGCTTGTCGGGGCGGCCGGCTGTTCTCTTGCCCCGGCCGCCGGCGCATTTGCATCAATCATGGCGCAACATAAACCTGCCGGCAGAGATTCCATTGTTCGGCCCTTTATGTTGACAGGCTGGTTTCATGGTGTAAATTGTGATTATATTGAGAATCATTTCCGGCCTGATCCGGTTGTGACGTGGCATTGTGATGAAAAACGAAAAACAGAACTCACTTTCAAGGAATCTCCGCATGAAGTATTTGAAGCATCAGAGCATCAAAAAAACAGGTTTAATTTTTTTCGGACTCGTGGTCCTGGTGATGAGCGTAACCTTGGCCGACGCCAGCACCCGGATGCCGCAGTTCTCCCTGTCTTCCGCCGTTAGCGGCCAGACGGTCAGCAGTGTTGCTTTTAAAGGCAAGGTCTTGCTGGTGACTTTTTTTGCCACGTGGTGTCCGCCCTGTCGTCACGAAATTCCGAACCTTATTCAGCTTAATAAAAAATTCGGCCCGCAAGGATTTTCCGTCATCGGTCTTTCCGTCGATCAAGGCGGCTCAGGGATCGTTGCCAAGCTTGTTAAAAAGGAGAACATTAATTATCCAGTGCTGATGTCGACCAGGTCAACGGCCAGGGATTTCGGCGGCATTGTCGGTATCCCCACCTCTTTCCTGGTCAATCGGGCGGGCAACGTGGTGAAGCGATATCCCGGTTATACCTCCCGGGCCCTTCTGGAAAAGGATATTCAGTCGGTTTTGCAGTAAGATTCCGTCTTTTTCGACTTTTTATTGACAAGGCCAGGTTAAACTTTTATATTTTTCCGTGGTTGCAGAGAGACGGGATCAACTTTCAATTTAATTTGAGAAGGAGACAATTATGAAAAAACTGGTAACGGCGTTAATGGTTGCGGCTTTCACCCTGAGTGTGGTCGGGTTTGCAATGGCAAGCGAGGTCAGGTGCACAGTCAAGAGCGTCAGTGGCCACACTGTCACCATGACCTGCAGAAGGGCCGACAAACTGAAAGCCGGTAACAAGGTAAAAGTTAGAACTGCCGTGAAGCAGGTCCTGGAAGGTTGCTGATCGACAGGACGTTTTTTTGATTGCAAAGAGCCGGTTGGTGACTTCCGTCATCAACCGGCTCTTTTTTTGTTTTTTTTGCAGTCATCCGCATGGATTTTACCTGGATCTGTGAGCGAGCGTACATGGTGCAGATGCAAGGCGGGAACGAATTTGATTATCATGGTGCGATATCAAAAAGTTGCGTACGCAGCAGAGGCGCCGCGTACGCCCGCCCCGCAGGGCGGCGGGATAATTTTGGAAACACCACGGAAATTTTAACTTACGGCGTAAATCCAAACCGTCATGAAATATTAAAGTAAAAAGCCGTCACTGATTCAGTGATAAAGGGTTTCCGCCCGTATCATAACTGGTGTCCGTCCATAATCGAGGATCTTTGTGCGGCCCGGCCTTTCCTTATTATATTTTTTTGTTTATACCGGTCATTGGAGTTTTATATGGATCCGCAGACATTGCCTGCCGCCGAGCAGGTTATTTATCAGAAAATAAAGAATGAATATCAGGTTGCCTTCGAGCCCTTGAAACTTGGCGCGGTCCGGCTCAACCTGTTGCAGGTGACGGATCTGGAACCGTTGCTGGAGGGCAAGGATCCGTTTAAAAATGTTGCGGATTTTCCGTTTTGGGTCAAGTTATGGGAAGCCGCCATTGTGCTGGCTCATTTTTTGACCGGTCAGGAGCTCAAAACAGGGACCACGATGCTGGAGCTTGGCGCGGGGCTGGGCGCTCCGGGGCTGGCCGCCGCCGCCGCCGGCTGTACGGTAACGCTGTCTGATTACGAGGAACGGATCCTTGATTTTGAACGGGTGAGTGCCGCCGCCAGCAAGCTGGATAATGTCAGCTTCGAGATGCTTGACTGGAAGAATCCCCCCGATCTGCCGCGGTTTGACATTGTCGCCGGGGCGGAGATCTTGTTCAGAGAAGAGTTTTTCGCCCCGTTGCTGGACGTTTTGCGCCGGACACTCAAGCCTGACGGAGTCGTTTACCTGGCCCACGATATAAAACGTAACAGCCTGAAGCCGTTTTTGGAGATGGCTGAAGCCGAATACAAAATTTCGGCCGCCAAGCGGACCTTGAAGAGCCTTGAAGAAGACAAGGTGATTGTACTCAACAGGTTGATCCCTCGAAATTGAATTAATTGCTTTTATTTTGTATCCTGTCTGCCTGGACATTACCGGAAAACTTTGTATCGTTATCGGCGGCGGCCATGTCGCCCGGCGCAAGGTTCACAGCCTTCTCGCCGGCAGGGCCACGGTGCGGGTGATCAGCCCCGGGCTCACGAAAGAGCTGGCTGAGCTGGCGGCACATGGCGAGATCGAGTGGCGGAACAAATCATACCAGGCCAATGATCTGCTGGGCGCCTTTCTCGTCTTTGCGGCAACGGACAATCGCGAGGTCCAGGAAGCGGTCTGCCGGCAGGCGCGGTCAAACGGCCAGCTGGTGAATGTCGCGGATGATCCGGAATGTTGCAGCTTCCAGGTGCCGGCCACTGTGCGGCGCGGCGACCTGACCTTGGCGGTTGCCACTCATGGCCGGAGTCCGGCCGTGGCGGCCATGATTCGGCAGCAACTGGATGACGAGTTCGGCCCCGAATATCAGACTCTGCTTGAGCTGATGTCGATGATCCGCAAACATGTCCTGGCCGGGAATGAGTGCGAGGAAGAGAAAAAAAACCTGTATAAAAAGGTACTGCACAGGGATATAATTCTCTGGCTTCGGACCGGCCGCAAGGACAGGCTGCGCCGCCACCTGCAGGAGGTGCTGGGTCCGGAATTTATTTTTGATCTGGAGGACCCGGGACAGGATATTTTATGAGTTACCTGTTGTTTCAAATTACTTTTGCCGCCTATTTTCTGGCTACCGCTGCCTATATTGTTTTTTTCATCTCGCAAAAAGGGCGGGTCCGGGTCATCGCCAGGACGATCTTTCTCGCGGCTGCCATTCTACATACCCTCAATATCCTGGCCCGTTACCTTGAAGCCGGTCACACCCCAATTACCAGCTATCGCGAAACCGTGTCCTTTTTTGCCTGGTCGATTGCCTGGAGTTACCTGTTGTTCCGCTGGCGCTATACGGTCAAGAATTTCGGGACCTTTGTCAGCGTTACGACCCTGCTGCTGATGTTTATGGCCGCCTTGGCTCCCCGTGAGATCCTGCCCCTGGTGCCGGCCCTGCAGAGCTGGTGGCTGCCGGTCCATGCCTCTATCGCCCTGATCGCGGACGGCTTCCTGGCCCTTGCCTGTATCGGCGGCATCATGTACCTCCTGCAGGAACGGGAGATCAAGCGCAAGCGGTTCGGCCTTTTTTATTCGCGCCTGCCTTCTCTCGAGGCACTGGACAAGCTCAATCACCACTGCCTCAGCATCGGCTTTCCCCTGATGACCCTGGGGATCATTGCCGGTTCTATCTGGGCCAAACAGGCCTGGGGATCATACTGGCAATGGGACCCCAAGGAAACCTGGTCTCTCATTACCTGGCTTCTCTATGCCGCCCTGGTTCATCAGCGTTTTACCGTGGGTTGGCGGGGGCGGCGGGCGGCCATCATGTCCATCGTGGCTTTCCTCGCAGTACTCTTTACTCTCTGGGGCGTAACTTTTCTCTTGCAAGGGGTGCATACCTATGCCGCATGATTCAATAGTGCTGCTGGGCGTCAATCATAAGACGACACCCCTGGAGGTCAGGGAAAAAATAGCGCTGTCCGGGGGATACGACGAGCCCCTGGCCTCCCTGGCTTCCGTGGACGGGCTGAACGAGTATTACCTCCTGTCCACCTGCAACCGGGTGGAAGTGCTTTTCGCAACCGGGAGCCCCGAGCAAACCAAGGGCCGGGTGCTGGATCTGCTCTTCGGCGATACCGTGACCGCCGAGGACGCGAATCACTACGTCTACTGTTACGAGAATGAAGAAGCCGTCCAGCATCTGCTGATGGTTGCTTCCAGCCTTGATTCCATGATTGTCGGCGAGGCGCAGATCCTGGGCCAGTTGAAGGAGGCCTACCGCTATGCGGCCCAGAAGCGGACCTGCGGCCTGATCCTGAACCGGCTGCTGCGTAAATCATTTTCCGTTGCCAAGCGGGTCCGGACCGAGACCCGGATCGGCTCCAATGCCGTGTCGATCAGTTACGCCGCGGTTGAATTGTCCCGGAAGATTTTTGGCCAGTTACAGGGAAAAACGGTCATGCTGGTCGGGGCCGGCGAGATGGCCGAGCTGGCGGCCGAACACCTGGTCGGGCAGGGGGTGGCCGATGTCGTGGTGGCCAACCGGACCCTTGAGCGGGCCGTCAAGCTGGCCCGCCGTTTTAACGGCCGGGCGGTCTCCCTGGAGGAGTTGGTGGGGCAGCTTGCGAACGTTGATATTATCATCAGTTCCACCGGGGCCTCGGGGCTTATCCTCAGTAAAGACGAGGTGAAGTCGGTGATGCGCGAGCGTCGTAATCAGCCGCTTTTCTTTATCGATATTGCCGTGCCCCGGGATCTTGACCCGCGCATCAATGATCTGGACAACGTCTATCTCTATGACATTGACGATCTGCAGAGTGTTGTGGAGATGAATAAGGCGGAACGTGATGTCGAGGCGGTCAAGGCCGAGCGGATCGTGGCCGAGGAGGCCCTGAAGTTCAAATGCTGGCTGGATAATATGGAGGTGACTCCGACCATTATCGCGCTGCGAAAAGAGGCCGAACATATCTGCCGGGGCGAACTGGACAAGACCTTCAGCCGCCTGAAGAACATCAGCCCCGGAGACCGGCGGGCCATTGAAAAGATGGCCGATTCCATTGTTTCAAAAATTATCTACCATCCCATGCAGTTTCTGAAAGGCGGTAACACCCGGATTGATCGCTGCGAAAAGATCAACACAGTGCGTAATCTTTTTCGTCTCGATGATGATAACGGGTCGATCCGGGAGCCATGATGGTGGAAGACCGGGAAGTCATTTTGGCAGACGAGGTGCTTATTGTCCGCAATTCGGGGGAAATCCCTGAGATTGCCCTGCACGGCAGCCTCTACTACCTGACCGAGGATGAAGACGGGCCGCGGTTCCGCCGCCTGCGGGACCATGAACTGCAAAGTCTGTACGATGCGGCCCTGGCCCGGGCCAGGGAGATCGTGCTGCGTGATCTTGATCCCGCAAACCGGGATCTGCGCCTCTATCGCGGGGTGGCCCGCACCATCGTCAACTGGTGGCGTCTCCAGAATCTCTGCCGGCGGATTCAGCGTGACTGCCCGTGGTTCCGGGAGGTCGTGACCTGTGCCTTGCTTGATTTCTTTCACCAGGAAATTAAGGATGTTACCGCCGGTGCCCGGCCCTCATCGGTCAACTGCAGTGCGGCCGACCTCCATGCCTTTATCCGCGACCTGCGTATTGCCCCGGCGGCCCTGCCGGCCGGCTGGCAGGGCCTCTGCCGGGAATAGTGCAGCGGCTCTCCGTCTGCGGACGGTCAGGGTGCCTCGCCCGGCCATCTCCATGCGCAAAAAAATCGGTAATTAAAAAATAAAAAGGCCCCGGCGGATTTGCTCCGCCGGGGCCTTTTTATTATCTTCGTTTCAGGTTAGGGCTCAGCCCTCTTCGAGGGCCTTGAAGCGGCCCTTGAGGAATTTCCAGGCCTTTTCCACGTCCTTCTGGGACTGGGCCATCAGTTGCTCGGCATGGTCCGGGTTGGACATTTTCAGCATCCGGTAGCGGTTCTCGCCCAGGGCATAGTCGGCAAAGGTGATGGTCGGTTCCTTGGAATCAATGATCAGGGGATTTTTGCCCTTATCTTCCAACTCCGGGTTATAGCGGTAAAGCGGCCAATGACCGCAGGCAACGGCCTTTTTCTGCTGCTCCAGGCCGAGGGCCATGTTCAGGCCGTGGTTGATGCAGTGGGCATAGGCGATAATAATGGACGGGCCGTCATAGGCCTCTGCCTCGTTGACTGCCTTGACCAGCTGTTGGGGGTCTGCTCCCAGTGCGACCCGGGCGACATAGATGTTGCCGTAGGTGGAGAAGATCATGCCCATATCTTTTTTGGGCATCTTCTTGCCGCCGGCGGCAAACTGGGCCACGGCCGCGCGCGGGGTGGACTTGGACATCTGGCCGCCGGTGTTGGAGTAGACCTCGGTGTCAAGCACCAGGACATTGACGTTCTCGCCGGAAGCCAGGACATGGTCCAGGCCGCCGTAGCCGATGTCATAGGCCCAGCCGTCACCGCCGAAGATCCACACGGATTTTTTCACCAGGTAATCGGCCACGTGCAGGAGCCGTTTGGCCACGGCGCTTTTGCTGTCGGCCAGTTTCTTTTTCAGGTCGGCAACCCGGTCACGCTGGGCCTCGATTTCGTCCTGGGTCTTCTGGCTTGCCGTCACCAGTTTCTCGGCGACTTTTTTGCTGATCAGCTTTTCGGCCACAGCCACGTCAAGCAGTTCGGTTGCCTGGTGAGCCAGCTTGTTCACCGAGGTGCGCATGCCCAGGCCGAATTCGGCATTGTCCTCGAACAGCGAATTGGACCAAGCCGGCCCGCGGCCGTCGGCCCGCTTGGCGTAAGGGGTGGTGGGAAGGTTGCCGCCATAGATGGAAGAACAGCCGGTGGCGTTGGCAATCAACATCCGGTCGCCGAACAGCTGGGTCACCAGCTTGATGTACGGGGTCTCGCCGCAACCGGCACAGGCACCAGAAAACTCGAAGAGCGGCCGCTTGAGCTGGCTGCCTTTGATGGTGGCCGGATTGATCAGGGCGTTGTCGACTTCGGGCAGGTCCAGGAAGACCTGCCAGTTGTTTGATTCATGTTCTCTCACCGTCTCGTTGTTGGCAATCATCTTGAGAGCGGCCTCGTCGGTTTTTTTGCCTTTCTGGTCCTTTTTCCGGGCCGGGCAGGTGCTGACACAGAGGGTACAACCGACACAGTCCTCGGTGGAGACCTGGATGGTAAATTTCATATCCTTAAAGTCTTTGCCGACCGCGTTCGCTGTTTTGAAGAATTTGCCGGCCTTGGCCTTCTTCAGGTCGGCCGGTTTGACAATCTTCAAGCGGATACAGGCATGGGGGCAGACCATTGCGCAGCGACCGCACTGGATACAGGTATCGGGATCCCACTCGGGCACCTGGACCGAGATATTTCGTTTTTCCCACTGGGTTGTCGCGGTCGGCCAGCGGCCGTCGGCCGGGATCTGGGAAACCTTCAAGGTGTCACCCTTGCCCTCGATCATCTTGGCCGTGACTTCCTTGACAAAGTCCGGTGCCTTGTCGGGGACCGTGGGGGGCAGTTCATGGCCGTTGATCTGGTTGGGCAGCTTGACCTCGACGATGTTGTTGATCGCCGCGTCAACGGCTTCATAGTTCATGTTGACGACCTTGTCGCCCTTCTTGCCGTAGGTCTTTTTGATGGCGTCCTTGATGGCCTTGATGGCCTCGTCTTTTTTCAGGATTCCGGAGATAAGGAAAAAGGCGGTCTGCATGATCATATTGATCCGGGCGCCAAGGCCCAGGGACTGCGCCAGCGTGATGGCATCAATGATGTAGAATTTGGCATTTTTGTCGATCAGCTGTTTTTGCGCTTTGGCCGGCAAATGCTTCCAGACTTCAGCCTTGGAATAGGGAGAGGTCAGCAGAAAGGTGCCGCCGTCCTCCAGGTTGGCCAGCATGTCGTAGTTGTCCAGGAAGGTGAAATTATGGCAGGCGACAAAGCTCGCCTTGTTGATCAGGTACGGGGCCATAATCTGGTTTTCACCGAAGCGCAGGTGAGAGACCGTCATGGAGCCGGACTTCTTGGAGTCGTAGACAAAGTAGCCCTGAGCCGAATTGTCGGTCTCTGTGCCGATGATTTTAATGGTGTTCTTGTTGGCGCCGACCGTGCCGTCGGAACCTAGGCCGTAGAACATGGCCCGGTAGACATTACCGGTCTCGATGTTGAAGGAGGTGTCGTAATCAAGACTGCTGAAGGTGACATCGTCGTGCGGACCGACGCAGAAATGATTCTTCGGCGCCATGGCCGCCATGTTGTCGAATACGGCCTTGACCATGGCCGGGCTGAATTCGGCTGAACCGAGACCGTAACGGCCGGAGAGGATCAGTGGCATAAACAGGGTGGGGTTGGCCTCAACCGCCTCGCCGATGGCGGCGCGAATATCAAGATAAAGCGGCTCGCCGATGGAACCCGGTTCCTTGGTGCGATCCAGGACCGTGATCCGCTCCACGGTTGTCGGCAGGGCGTTGACCATGGCCCTGGCATCAAAGGGCCGGTAGAGCCGGACGATAACCATGCCCGTTTTTACGCCCTGGGTTGCCAGGTAGTCGATCGTGGCTGCCGCGGTTTCGGCGCCGGAGCCCATGATCACGATGACATCGGAGGCATCGGGGGCGCCGTGATAATCAAAGAGATGGTAGCTGCGGCCGGTGAGGGCGGCAAATTTGTCCATGGTTTCCTGCACAATAGCCGGCGTGACGTTGTAATACTTGTTCACGGTCTCGCGGCCGGTGAAGTAAACATCCGGATTTTGAGCCGTACCGGACATGGAGGGACGATCCGGGGTCAGGGCGCGTTCACGGTGGGCAATGACCAGGTCCTCGTCGACGATCTCTTTCATGTCGTCATAGCTCAACTGTTCCATCTTCTGGATTTCATGCGAGGTCCGGAAGCCGTCAAAGAAATGCATGAACGGAATGCGGGAGGCCAGGGAAGCCTGGGTGGAAATTAGGGCAAAGTCCTGGGCTTCTTGCACGTTTTGTGAACATAACATGGCCCAGCCGGTCTGGCGGGCGGCCATGACATCGCCGTGGTCGCCGAAAATGGACAGTCCCTGGGCCGCGAGGGAACGGGCCGTGATGTGAAAGACCGCCACGGTCAGTTCGCCGGCGATTTTATACATGTTGGGAATCATCAACAGCAGGCCCTGGGATGCCGTAAAGGTGGTGCAGATCGCGCCGGTGAGCAGGGAGCCGTGCAAGGAACCGGCCACGCCGCCTTCGGACTGCATCTGGGAGATAACCGGGATGGAACCCCAGATGTTTTCCTGCTTGGCATTGGCCTTGGCATCAGCTTCCGCCGCCATGGGGGAGGAAGGCGTGATGGGATAAATAGTGATGACCTCGCTGGTGGCATATGCCACATGGGTACATGCTTGGTTGGCGTCAATGGTGACCATTTTTCGCGACATTGATCTGCTCCTTACTCGCTTTGTTAACTGTTGTCCGGCGTAACCACCGGAAGAAAAAATGATTTTGTATTTTTTGTATTTATTGCTTTGAAGGCAGATTATGGAGATCATCTCTGCCCTGGTAAACGATGTGATAATGCTTCAGATCGGCAAGCTTTTTGTCCAGTTTTCCGACCGTATCCTCAGCCGCGCTGATTCGAACTGAGACTCGTTTCATGCCGGGAGGAGCATCATTGAAGGAGGTAAGGATGGAGAGTACCCGTGCGTCCTCATGACGCAGGATGTCAATAAGCCTGGTCACCGAACCCGGTTCGTCGGGCATGTCGATCACGTACTGATGCGCCCCTTCCTGGATGCCGGTCGCCTCGATAAAGCCGCGCAGGATATCTGTTTCGCTCAGCAGGCCGACCAGGCTGCCGTCATCGTCGAGAACCATGATGCCGGAAATCCTTTCCCTGAGCATGACCAGGGCTGCCTTTTCCAGGGTATCGTCCTGCTGCATGCAGATACACTTGTTGGTCATCACATCTTTGATTTTCATTTCGGAGAGTAGGTAGTACATCTCGTGAATGTCCATGTCCGAGGTCGATGATGGGGAGGCATCCTTGAGATCACGGTCAGTGACGACTCCGACCAGCTTGCCGTGCGAAAGAACCGGCAGCCGGCGGATATTGTTTTCCTTCATGGTTCGGAGAGCACGCATAACGGAAGTATTGGCATCCACGGTCAGCATTGTCGTTGCCATCCAGTCTTTAATCAGCATAATTATCTCCTTGGTGGGCAAAGTTGTCCAATATTCTGGTGAAAGTCGCCCTCGTTTCACTGTGCCGGCCGACTTTCGCAGGTGATTGCTCTGAGTATTACGGCAAAGGAATACGGAAGCAAGACGTTCGGAAAAATACCGTAAACTCTCTTTATAGAATATCAGCGTTTATCTCGCAATATTAAAGCGCGTAATTTTAGTGTATCTGAAGTTTCCCGGTTTTTAAATATTCCCAAGCTACCGTGGTGTGCCACTGTAGCGGGAAAGAATTTATTTTTTGCGCTGTTTGCCATGTAAGTAGCA
>VAPK010003154.1_pt1 | contig 11513 bp, 10 predicted proteins | sample 3395031 | NCBI WGS metagenome assembly VAPK01 (sample SAMN08290443, study PRJNA428436) | hydrothermal vent metagenome | isolation source: Deep-sea hydrothermal vent chimney 1 | place: Pacific Ocean: Juan De Fuca Ridge
GTTGGAGAAAATGAATATGGCTCTGAATCAAAAGGTTTGGACCTTGATTCAATGCAAATTTAAGGATCTAGCTTTTTTAAAAATAAAAGTTAAGATAAATCTAGTATTGATTTAACTACTATATTTTCATCTTTTATTCCAAATTATTCAATGGAGTTGCGTTTTGATATTTCTAACGAAATAATAAATCTATTGCATAAACTGGGTTTATATGTTACTTCTGTTACTATTTAAATTCATTCTAAATTATGTCAGTGATTGAATATTGAGTAATTTTGTTGCTCTAAATCATTAGTTATGAAGTTTAACAGAAATACAAGAATTTCAACTTTAATCAAAGATAACAAGCAAACTATTGAGGCAATAGCTTCCGTCAATAAAAATTTTTTGAAATTAAAAAACCCTGTTTTGAGAAGAGTCCTGGCTCCAAGAGTTACGGTAGCCGATGCCGCTAAAGTAGGTAGGGTAGAAATAGAGGTACTGGTAAAAAAATTAGAAGATATCGGGTTTCAGTTCGAAGGATCTAAACCCAAAAAGCAAGAAGCTGGTTTTGAAAAATCAAGTCAGAAAACTTCTTCAAAAGAAATAAAGAATTTAGTGAGTCTTGATGTTCGTCCCACTTTGGATTCGGGAAAGGATCCGTTCGATATAATTATGAAAACGGTAAAGGTTTTAAAAGATAATGAGACTTTAAAAATTATCAACACGTTTGAGCCAATTCCTTTAATAAGAAAATTAAAATCTAAAGGTTATGAATCGTGGACAGAAAGACCGGAAGAAGGTATTGTTCTTACTTTTTTTAAAAAGAATACTACAAAATGGGTAGACGATGAATTAGAAAATAAAGTAAAGAAGAGCTCCAAAGATTTTGATGAGCAATTGGAATTTTTTGGTAATAATATAAGAACTATTGATGTTCGTGATATGGAAATGCCAGAACCTATGGTAAGAATTTTGAAAGAAATTGAAACGCTAAAAAAAGGCGAGGCTCTGTTTGTTGACCATAAAAAAATTCCCCAGTTCTTATTACCTGAATTAGAGCAGAGAGGTTATGATATTTTGTACAAAGAGATAGATTGTAATAATGTAAAATTATTGATCTTCAAATAGATAACGAAATTAATGAATGGCCTTAACTCAAATAATGCACCCGATGTAAATGTAGTAAAACCACATTTTATCTTTGCTGCAATAGCCTTGTTGGTTCTGTCGGTGATGGTTATAATAGCCGATACTGCATTGCTTGGCCCTTATTTTGAGAGTAAGATCGTTGCCATAACACATATGGCAGTATTGGGATGGGCAATTATGATCGTTTTTGGGGCATTATATCAGTTGGTTCCTGTGGTTTTCGAAACTTCTTTATACAGTGAGAAACTAGCTGTAGTTACCTTTTGGCTGTCGGGCTTTGGCGCTTTGTTTTTGAGCTATTCTTTTTGGATATCAGATTATTTAAATCTACTTCCACTTGCAGCAATAGTCATGTTTGTATCCTTATTGATGTTTGTAGTTAACATCGTTTTATCTTATAAAAATTCTAAAAAAAAGAATGTTTCGTCAAAATTTGTTATTACAGCCGTAGTTTGGTTGGCAATAACCGAGTTGATAGGAACCTTGATTGCCTTAAATTTTAAATTCATATTTTTAAGCGAAACACATTTACATTATTTAAAAATTCACGCATCTATCGGTTTGATCGGATGGTTCTTAATGCTAATCATTGGTGTGGGTTCTATTTTGATTCCGATGTTTTTAGTATCCCATCAGCTGAATCATAAAAAGTTAGAAAAAGCATATTATTTAATCAATTTTGGTTTGGTGGCTATTTCAATCAATTGGTTTTTTGTGCATATAGATATAGTAAACCCTATTTTTTGGTTGTCGATTGTCATCGGAATTATTTTCTTTTTATCATTCGTGTATGATTCTTACAAGAAACGCTTAAGAAAATCACTGGATATAGGTATGAAACACACTGTGATAGCTATTTTTAGTTTGGTTCTGCCAATGATTATTAGTGTAATTATTTTAATGGGATTTAATTTAGGACCTTCAGTACTTCTTCGATCTACAATGCTATACGGATTTACAATACTATTTGGATTGATAACAAATCTGATCTTAGGTCAGACATATAAAACCCTTCCTTTTGTTATTTGGTTAGATAAATATCAGGCTTTGGTTGGAAAGGCCAAAACACCTTTGCCAAGGGAATTGTATTCGATTAAAATTGCAAATGCACAATTTGGTTTTTACATGTTATTTCTTGTTTTCATGATAGTAGGTTGGATTTTTGATCAGATTCTATGGATAAGGATAGGTGGCTATTTATTGTTAATGGCTGCAATACTATATAACATAAATATATTTAAGATAATTTTTCATAAAATTAAAATTAAAGAATGACTAAAACAGAAATTATAAATTTCGAATTGGGAATTTTGGAATTGCTAAAAAGCGTAATGGACCCTGAAATTGAAGTAAATATTGTCGATCTTGGGTTAATTTACGAAGTGAAATACGATGGCAATAAAAGTGTAGATATCGATTTAACATTTTCAACACCGTCCTGCCCGTTGGGGGATACGATTGTTACCAATGTAAAAGAAACCATCAAACAAAAATACCCCGATTTTACAGTAAATATTGAGGTAGTTTTTGACCCGCCTTGGTCTACCTCCTTGGTGAGCGAAGAAGGTAAAAAACAGCTAGGATTATAATTCTATAAATTTAGGGGAGTTCTAAAAATTAATCCTCACTAACTTTTAACACCAGTTTACCAAGCTTTTCTCCTGAAAATAAGCGTAAAAAGGTTTCGTAAAAATTTTCGATGCCTTCGTAAATATCTTCTTTAGATTTCAATTTTCCTTCTAGCATCCATTGCCCCATTTGCATAGATGCCTTACTGTAATCTTTAGCATAATCAAATACAACCATGCCGGTCATGGAGGCTCTGTTCACCAAAAGGGATAAATAATTCGAAGGACCCACAACCGCTTCTGTATTATTGTATTGTGAAATGGCTCCACAGATAACAATTCGTGCGTGCAGAGCTAACCTACCTAAGGCAAGATCTAATATTTCACCACCTACATTATCAAAATAAACATCTATTCCTTTAGGAAAGAATTCTTTTAATTTAGCTTTAATATCATCGTTTTTATAATCTATTGCACTATCAAAACCCAATTCGTTCGTTAAATATTTACATTTATCTTCTCCTCCGGCTATACCTATAACTTTACAATTTTTAATTTTTGCAATTTGACCTACAACACTTCCAACTGCACCGGCAGCTCCTGAAACCAATACAGCATCTCCTTCTTTTAATTTACCTACTTCCAAAATACCAAAATATGCCGTCATTCCTGGCATTCCAAGGGAACTTGTATAAGTTGCTAATGGTGCTAAATTAGGATCAACTTTATGATACCCCTTACCATCTGTAAGCGCATATTGTTGTACACCAGTTTGTCCATAAACATGATCACCAACTTTGAAATAAGAATGCTTAGATACAATTACTTTCCCCACACCACCGGCTCGCATCACATCATCTATTTGAACAGGGGCTATGTATGATTTAGCATCATTTAACCAACCCCGCATAGCCGGGTCTAAAGAAATGTATTCACATTGGATCAAAATTTCACCCTCTTGAGGTTCTGGTATATTGTTTTCAATCAGTTCCCATGTGTCTTTGCCTGGTAATCCAACAGGTCTGTTTTTAAGTATTATTTGTTTGTTTGTTTTCAATGTATATTTTTTATAATTTATTTTAGTTTTTGCAGGCAAGCATTTAATCTTTATAACCAAATCGTTTCAACTGATTTTTATTCGAACGCCAATTCTTATTTACTTTAACATACAGTTCTAAAAATATCTTTTTCCCAAAGAATTTTTCCAGATCTTTTCTGGCTTCTGTACCTATGCGTTTTAAAGATTTACCCTTGTGACCAATAATAATGCCTTTTTGCGTCTCTCTTTCCACCATTATTATGGATCTGATCTTTATAATTTTAGGATCTTCAAAAAATTCTTCGGTATCAATTTCTACTGCATAAGGGATTTCTTTTTTATAGTGCATCAAAATCTTTTCTCGAATGGTTTCGTTTACGAAAAACCTTTCCGGCTTGTCTGTTAATTGGTCTTTTGGATAAAAAGCTGGTGATTCTGGTAAGACCTCAATAATAAAATCCATTACCTTTTGCACATTAAAATTTTCAAGCGCCGATATTGGAAAAATTTTTGCATTTGGAACTTTCTCTTTCCAAAAATCCATTTTATCTTCTACTTCATCTTGAGAGGATTTGTCAATTTTATTGATTAGTAACAATACAGGTACTTTGGAGTTCTTTATTTTTTGGAAAAAAGTATCATCTTTTAAGCCCTTTTCCCCTATTTCAACCATATATAATAAAATGTCTGCATCCTGAAAAGCAGATTTTACAAAATCCATCATAGATTCTTGTAATTCATACGCAGGTTTAATTATCCCCGGTGTATCGGAAAACATAATTTGAAAATCATCACCATTTACAATTCCTAATATTCGGTGTCGGGTGGTTTGGGCTTTAGAAGTAATTATTGATAATCTTTCTCCTACTAATGCATTCATTAAGGTAGATTTACCTACATTAGGATTACCAATAATATTTACAAAACCAGCTTTGTGTTTCATTGATTTATCTATTAAGATTTAAAATTCAAAGATAAATTTATTTGTTTAGTTAATAGTTGACTACTCTAAATTTATTCAATCATCATCTTTGGTGTTCGGTATTTTTTAACGCAAAGAGCACAAAGCTTTTCACAAGGAGCACAAAGTATAGTTTTTAATTCAATCATTCTATAATTGGCAAATTGTTTAACCCGATTTTTACCTATACTTTTATCATTCAGTCATTAACTCCTTGTATTATCAATACATAACAAATCCCATGATCAAATAAAGAATAGTACTAATTATTCCTCCAATTAAGGCATAAGGTAATTGGGTTCTAACATGGTCTATATGATCACTTGCCGATGCCATCGATGAAATTATAGATGTATCGGATATGGGAGAGCAATGATCTCCAAAGATACCACCTCCTAAAGTTGCTGCAATTACGAGAATAACTTCCGATCCATGCACATTTGCCATAGGAATTGAAATGGCAAGCATGATAGCAAATGTACCCCATGAGGTACCAGTGGAAAATGCTATAAATGAACTTAATACAAATACTATTGCAGGTAAAAATTCAGGCGAAAGCCAGTCCTTTGACCAGTTTGCTACAAATTGGCCTGTTCCTAATTGGTTACAGGCGTCACCAATGGCAAATGCAAGTAACATCAAAAGAGCCAAGGGCATCAATTCACTTATACCTTTTAAGATTAAATCTACCATTTCTTTGAGTTTCATTATTCCTTGTGCTCTATATAGAATCATTGCAACCAGAATAGAAGAAATAACAGCATATAAGACAGATGAAGATCCCGAACCTTTCCCTATAGCTAAAAATATATGATCCCAAAAGGAACTTGCACCTTCAACCTTAGACCATCCGGTAAAGGCCAAATTGATTGGCATCATAAGCACCATGGTCAATAAGGGTATAACCATATTAAATGCCTTGGCTTTAATTCCTTCTTTAGGTTCGCATGAGGTAATAGTATCTGAAATCATTGGTTTGGCATTGTCATTTAAAACTTTACCTGTTTCTCTTGTTCTTTTTTCTGCTTTGGCCATCGGACCAATATCTTTTTTGGAAATGATAACAATAAAAACAATTAGCAAGGCGATAATAGGGTAAAAGTTATAGACGATTGATTTTAATAAAACCGAAAAAGGATTTTCGATTCCTTGTGTGATCAATAGGCCCATTATAAAAGCTCCCCACGCGTTAAAAGGAATTAAAATAGAAGTTGGAGCTGAACTCGAATCAGCTATATAAGCTAATTTCTCTCTGGGAATTTTAAGTTTATCAAAAACGGGTCGGTATAGGGTGCCAACTGTTAAAGAACTTATACTTGTTTCAACAAAAAGTGCAATTCCTGTAAAAGTTGCAAGAAGTTGAACAACCACTCTACTGTAACCAGTTTGTTTCTTTTCGAAATAAGCTATCAATATATTTAATTTATTTACAAAGCCTTCAACTCCTCTCGAATATTGAATAAATAATAACAAGGCACCTACTAAGGCACTAAACATGATAGTTCTGGTATTTCCTTCCGATTTAAATACGTTTACCATGGCCTCAATGGTATTTATGGTTCCCGTTAAAGGATTCCAATCGCTCATAATTAACCAGGAAAACCAGATACCAAAAACTAAGGCTATATAAACTTGTTTTGTTTTTAAGGCGAGTATAATTGCAATTACAGGAGGTAAAATAGATAGGAAGCCGTAGTCGGTCATAGAAATAGTTAATCTGATATTACTAATAAAAATTGATTTGTATAAATAGTGTCTTCAAGAAAACTCTACAAAATTAGAAATGTTTCTTTTAGGTATATTTTTATTTTTTTCAATTAACTGATACTTAGGCATCACTAAATCTCAAAAAACAAAAAATCTCATCCAAAATAATTCATTTCTAATTTTGTAGAGTTTTCTTGCAGTCACTAAATATATAAAACTAAATAAAACTGAGAAGCCTAAAAGTAAAATATTTAAAACAAAAAAATAGCTTAACGGATCTGACCGCGCATTAATCCAGCCTGTTCTTGATCTGTGTGTACATTTACATATAAATAATCTGTTAAGAATGTCATTCTATCTGCTTCGTTCAATAAGAAGGATTTAGATATTTCAAAATCTGATGAGTCTACAGCTAAAGTTTGAAAAACCGGACCTGTTTCATCAGCCATTCCGGTGTGAATATGTGCTGCTATTAATGCATCGTTCATATCGAGATCATTAATATTAATTTTATAATACAGAACAGATTCGGATGAAAGTCTTAAAAATGTTGTTCCTGTTTCACCTCTTCCCATGAGAGGAGGAACATTATTGTTTGGTGAAAGATCGATATCCATAGCGAAATCTATATCCTCATCAATAGACCCTCTTGCCAGACCTCCAGGGTAGCTGTTTGAATGCACATTTAAATAAATATCTTCACCCTGTAATATATTTTTATCCTGATCGCTAATATTAATTGAGCCGGAAGCTGTGTTACCATTAAAGACCCTATCTGTACCATCTACCAAATTCATAGAAATAATTCCTGTAGAAACCAAATCACCCAAATGGATGTGTGCAGTTGTCAATACATCCCCAGTGGCCATACCCGACATTGTGATTGTATATTTGAGTGAATTATCACTAAATAATTCTAAAGTAGCCATACCTGTTGAGTTACTGGAAGTATTTGCCGGAATACTGTATTGTGCAGATAAATCAATTTGAAATGTTTCAACCAAAGTTGCAGGAGGGTTAATTGGATTTATAGGTCCCGAACCACTACTGTCTCCTCCACAACCCAATAAGAGCAAGGATGAAAAAATAGTTAAAAATAAAATATTGGATGGAATCCCTGTTTTTAATAAAAATGGATTTTTCATAATCTAAAAAATTTAACTATAAAGGTGAAACGAGATATAATAAATAAAGTTTTCGCCTTACCTATATTTGGTGATAATTGATTTTTTTAAACGATTTAATATTTTAATTCTATTAAAACGGCTAGTTAGTGCAAATCAAAAATACAACAACAAGAATAAATTATCCAATTTTAATTAAACTAAAAATAAATATTGTAAATCTATGTCTTGTATATTACCGAACCAATTAGAACCAGAATTTCACAAATAGGTATTTATAATTTGATTCTTTCCGTTAAATCTCTATTTTAAAACAAAAGTAGCAGGATCCTGATAATTCTTGGATGGATCATCCAGTACCAGTACCCAGTCGGTACGTATTCCACTGGAAGGAGGTACAAAAGCTCTTGTTTTTTTTGTGTTTTTAAATGATTCTATTGGTAGACTTTCGCTTTCACGCGGATTATACCAGTAACCCTTAATCCTATCTGCTGAAAGTTTTTCCAGATTTACATGTATTGAATTACCATAGGCTGAATAAACAATTATAAAGGAACCATCTTTATCTCTGGCTGCCCGGATCTCATTTTTATCCTGACCGTAAACATTTTCCAGAATATCCTGATCTGGAATCATTTTAAGAAAGGGCCTTGATTCAAACAACTTGCGCATATATCCCATTTGCAAGGCTCCCGGTTGATGAATAGCTTCGTACCACGGAACTCTGGCATTTAGAACTGGTTTGTGTTTTGCACTCCACATTTGCCATATATTGTTATTCCCATAGGTATGACCAAAAGCACCGGCGAGCACAGACCAGTAGGCGCCCTGGCGGGTATCATAAGCAACAAAACGTTCATTTAAGGGTGTAAATCCAACAGAAATATCTTCGTATTGGGGCTCTCCATTTAGACAAGGTTTAATCGGCTTTTTAATATAATCATTACCTATCATTTGAAAAACAAGAGGATTCATATGACTGTGTCCTGATTGCAGCATATTAAAATCGAGCCACTTGTCATTGTGAAACCATTCAGATGATGAATGGCCTCCTCCCGGATGGTATGTCATTAAATGCTTTCCTTTGTCAGCTTCTTTTATACCTTGGGCCATGGCACGGTTGATTTGAATAAATTCTTTTGTCACAGGATTCCTGTCACCACCCATAACCCAAATAATATTGGAAAAATTCTTATATCTTTTCCCCAGCCACTTACCATATACGAGGGCTTTGTCTGGAGTGTTAAATACAATGGGACCTTCTCCCCATTGTTTTCGCCACTTATCTCCCCAGGTTGGTAAAGTGGCTATATAAATTCCTAATTCCCCGGCTTTATTTATTACCCAATCAACATGTTTAAAATATTTCTCGTTGGGTTGAAGTGTATTATTATTTATAAAAGGTTTTTCTCCTTCGGTATTCGGAGTATTCAACCCATCAATCTCTGCAAGTATCACAGCCTGAATTACATTAAAGCCTTTTGCTTTGCGATCTTTTAGGTACATTTCTGTTTCCTCCTTTGAACAACGATGGAAAAGTTCCCATGCTGTATCGGCCATATAAAAGAAAACTGTACCATTTTCGTTGATCAACCTTCGCCCGTCTTCACTTATCACCAGACTTTGTGATGATATAAATAAAGGAAATAGAAAGAGGATCTGTAAAATGTTTCTTTTTTTCATCTGATATTTTTATTTTAATAAAAATTTTAATTCATTTCATCCTTAATCCCTGTTATAACATCAGCTGTAAATTTTTCTCGGTCGATTTCAACCGTAATTACAAATTTATTATCTGGTTTATGTTGCATAACAGATTTTCTAATTCAAGTAAATTTATTTTTTCTTTGCTCATCCTAATTGTAAATTTGTAAGGCAATGAAAATTTCAATAACCACTAGTACAATCTCACCTATGGCATATCTTTATACATGCCTATCGCCCAGACAGGTTTCGCAGGATTAATTTTCGCTTGCCAATTTTTGACTGATTTCCCTAAAGAATGGGATTATAATCTTTAATTAGTTAAGTGAGTTAAATATAAAGAAAATAAATGAAGTAAGTTTTGAGCATAAAAAAACCTCTATAATGTAGAGGCTTTTGGATTTAGTAGCAGGAAGTATTGAATTATCGAACCAAAATACAATTGTGAGTGATTTTTTAAAATTGGCAGAATTTTATCACAATGATTTAAAATAATCCCATTTTATTTTCAATTTTGATAATAAATCTTCATACTCTTGATATCCTTTTAAGTTTGCTAGAAATGGGTCGGAATAGAATAATGGGTGATTAGGAAATCCAGTGTTAGCAGCTTTTTTTAACCAATTGGTTGCAATATTCTTTTTACCCATTATTGATGAGGCTACACCAAATTGGTAATATATATGGTGAATATGAATTAAATCTTTCGAATTTGTCAATGCTACCTCCATTTTTTCTTCTGCTTCCAAGTATTGTCCATTACTAGCAAGAATAATTGCGCATGCACTATTTGCGAGGGGATTATTGGGAGAGTTTTTTAGATTATCATTTAATAATTCAAGCGCTCTGTCTGGATTATTTAAGTAAAAATGATTTAAGGCTAATAATGATTGTCTTAATTCAGGTGAAAAATATTTAGGGATTTTTTCGAATTCTAAAAGTGATAATTTATAATCTCCATTAAACATTAATGTTTCTCCAATATATAGTCTTGCTCTATAATTACTCGGGTCTAGTTGAATACTTTTTCTTGCATTAATGAGCGCTTCATCAAAAAGCCCAATATGAAATTGAACTAATGACAATTGCTCAAATGCATTAGATGATTTTGGGTCTTTTAAGAGTGCTTTCTTAAATTCATTAATTGCTTCTTCATGTGCAAAATTATGACTTTTACTCCAATAGAACTGACCTTGAATTACATGTGGATTAGCTAATTTTGGGTCTAATTGTAGTGCCTTTCCAGCGGCAGAATAAGCCTCTTCTTCCCATTTCGTATCCAAGTCAAAGGTTAAGTTTTTTCTCATATAAGCACTTGCTAACCTACTATAAGCCATTGCAAATAATGAGTCATTATCAATTGCTTTTTTATAATAATCAATTGCAGTATTAATATCTAACAGGGTTTCTTTTTTATGATGGAACTTACCCTTTAAATAAAAATCTAGTGCTTTTAGATTAGTAGTAAGGTTGTCTGATTTTTCAATTTGACCACTAGCATCTTCTTTATCATTAAACTCATTCCAATCCATTTTTATTAGTAAAAAAAATAAAGCAAGTACAAAAAAAGCAATAATAAGTTTATTCAGTTTACTACTGGTTTTTGTTAAGATAGAATTTTTTTCTTCAATTTCTTGGGTTTTCTTTATTCCTTCAGATGTAATTTCATATACCCATGATAATAAAATGAAAATAGGAAACCCTAGAGCCATTATCAATGTTATAGTTCTTAACACCCATAATGGTGCATCCATCAGAGGTAAAAGAATTGAAAATACTTGTAATAAAACCCAAGCCACAACTAAATAAGCTATTGCTTCTTTAATTACATTTCTTCTTTTTAGCTCTTTTATGTATTTATTGAAATTCATATCTTTCTCAAAAAACTATTCTATTTTAATAATGTCATAACTTAGGGTTGTTTAGGTTGTAGCAAATAAAGATAGTGAAAATAAAATTTGGACATAAAAAAAGCCTCATTGTTTAAGTGAAGCTTTATTTAGTGCCGTGAACTGGATTAACTCCTTCGTAAACTCAGTCGTTGGGCCAGAGTGGGGTTTGCTAAACTAGCAATACCAGATGGCTGCACCATCTGCTATTTTTATATCTGCTTCGGCTAAGAGCAAGCTCTACACTTTCAAATAAAAAAAAACCAGTTCCTTCAGAAACTGGTTTTGCTAGTAGCGGGGACTGGACTCGAACCAGTGACCTTTGGGTTATGAGCCCAACGAGCTACCTACTGCTCTACCCCGCGATATCGGCTGCAAATATACATAATA